>ENA-UEPL01000480-UEPL01000480.1-human-gut-metagenome-genome-assembly--contig:-NODE-480-length-36980-cov-18.936726_pt1 | contig 36980 bp, 35 predicted proteins | sample MGYA00242896_ERZ507908 | MGnify/ENA primary metagenome ERZ507908 (study PRJEB26167, sample SAMN06115518) | human gut metagenome | host: Homo sapiens | place: China:Chongqing | collected 2015-08-20...
TGACAACGGTGTCTGGACTTACACGTTAGAGGATATCTGGACAGGTCTTCAGGACAGTTACCGTGACATGGCAGAAAATGTACAGAAAGAGTACGGAGTAACAATTAAAAAACTCGGAGCGATCGGATTCAGTGCCATGATGCATGGATATATGGCATTTGACAAAGAAGGAAAGCTTCTTGCACCATTCCAGACATGGAGAAACAGCAATACAGGAAAGGCTTCTGAAGTGCTGGTAGATTTGTTCCGGTACAACATACCACTGAGATGGAGTATTGCGCATCTGTATCAGTGTATCCTGGATAAAGAAGAGCATGTAAAAGATATTGCATTTATGACAACGCTTGCGGGATATATCCACTGGCAGATGACAGGTGAGAAGGTTCTTGGTGTAGGTGATGCATCCGGAATGTTCCCAATTGATATGAATACAAAAGATTACGATGAAGAGATGATCCAAAAGTTCGATAAACTCATCGAAGGTGAGAACTATCCATGGAAAGTAAAAGAGATCCTTCCTAAAGTTCTGGTAGCAGGAGACGCAGCCGGTATCCTGACAGAAGAAGGAGCAAAGAAACTTGACCCTACAGGCAATCTGGAAGCAGGAATTCCACTTTGTCCTCCGGAAGGAGATGCAGGAACAGGTATGGTAGCTACAAACAGCGTAGCACAGCGTACAAGCAACATTTCCGCAGGTACTTCATTCTTCTCTATGGTTGTCCTTGAGAAGCCTCTGAAAGATTTGCATACAGAGATTGACATGGTTACAACACCTGACGGAAGTCTGGTTGCTATGGTGCATTCCAATAACGGAACCACAGACCTGAATGCATGGGTAAATCTGTTCAAAGAATTCGCAGATTCTATCGGAGCAGACGTGGATATGAACCAGATGTATGGAACACTTTACAATAAAGCACTGGAAGGCGATGCTGACTGCGGCGGAATCCTTTCTTACGGCAACTATGCAGGAGAGCCTATCACAAATGTAGAAAAAGGACGTCCGATGGTAGTAAGAACACCGGAGACAAAATTCACTCTGGCGAACTTCATGAGGTCTCATCTGTACACAGCACTTGGTGTTATCAAAGTCGGAATGGACATCTTAACAAAAGACGAAGGTGTAGAGATCGATACTGTTCTCGGTCATGGAGGACTCTTCAAGACAAAAGGTGTCGGACAGAAGATTTTGGCTGATGCGATCAACACACCGGTCGTAGTTATGGAGACAGCAGGAGAAGGCGGACCATGGGGAATGGCTATCCTGGCTGAGTACATGGTAAAACGTGCAGAAGGTGAGAAACTGGAAGATTATCTGAAGAATAAAGTATTCGGAAGCAATGCCGGAAGCAGAATTGATCCGGATCCGGAAGGCGTAGCAGGATACGAAGCATTTATGGAGACATATAAGAAGGGACTTGACGTAGAGCGTAGAGCTTGTGCTGATCTGTAAAAGCTGTCATATTGTGTAAAAGTAGAGGGGACACGGTGATGTCCCCGTATCTGTTATGATATAGAAGAGGTAAAGGAGATAAGAAAAATGCTGGAAGAATTGAAAAAAGAAGTATATGAAGCAAACATGCTTCTTCCAAAATATGACCTGGTAACATTCACATGGGGAAATGTAAGCGGAATCGACCGTGAAAAAGGTCTTTTCGTAATCAAACCAAGTGGAGTAGATTATGATAAATTAACACCGGAAGACATGGTTGTTGTTGATCTTCAGGGAAACAAAGTAGAAGGAGACTTAAATCCATCTTCTGATACAGCGACACACGTAGAACTGTACAACAGATTCCCGAATATTGGCGGCGTTGTGCATACACATTCTCCATGGGCAACAAGCTGGGCTCAGGCAGGAAGAGGAATTCCTTGTTATGGAACTACACATGCAGATTATCTGTACGGAACAGTACCATGTGTAAGAAATCTTACAAAAGAAGAAATTGACGAAGCTTATGAGAAAAATACAGGTGTCCTGATCGCAGACAGATTCGATGAAGATGATCTGGATTATGTTGCAACACCTGCAGTACTCTGCAAGAATCACGGACCATTTACATGGGGCAAGGATGCTCACGAAGCAGTTCATAACGCAGTGGTATTAGAGGAAGTTGCCAAGATGGCAGCAAGATGCGAAATGATCAACCCGGACGTAAAACCTGCACCACAGGAATTACAGGATAAGCATTACTTCAGAAAACATGGAGCAAATGCTTATTATGGACAGCCAGGGAAATAAATGAATTGGTGTTAAAAAAGGATTACAAGAGACACTGCCAGTGATGACAGTGTCTCTTGTAGTCTTGGTATTCATTCGGTTTTATACTGTTGTGAACAGGTCGACAGACTGTCCGGTCATAACTGCCGGTGAATCTGCCAAAAGGTAGATGATTGCTTTTGCAACATCTTTTGAGCTTCCCATCGGGCAGCCGTCCTGTCCTACAGAGTGGTTGTAGACTCTCTGTCCCGGTGTGTCCACGATTCCAGGAGATACGGCATTGCATTTGATTCCGTATTCTTTGGTCTGGATAGCAGTTGTCTTGGTCATGGTTACGATACCGCCTTTTGCAACAGCGTATGCACCCATCTGAGATGCAATACGACCCATTCTTGAAGATACATTTACGATATCTCCTTTTTCTTGTTTTATCATTACAGGTACAACATTTTTAGTTACAAGGAATGGGATTCTCAAGTTTGTTTTGATGATCTGATCCCACTGTTCTTCTGACCATTCCCAGATCTTAATTGCCTGATGTTCGATATTTTTGTAGATCTCTTTTGGGTATCCGCCTGCATTGTTAACGAGAATATCAATTCTTCCGTATTTATCAACAACAGTTTTGACCATGTCGGCAACCTGTTCTCCGTCTGTAAGGTCTCTGGAAAGTGAGATTGCTGTTCCGCCGGCATCTTCGATCATTTTTACTGTTTCATCAAGATCAGACTGTGTTCTTGCTACTGTTACGACAGTGGCACCTTCAGCAGCAATAGCAAGTGCTGCGTCACGTCCGATTCCTTTTCCTGATCCTGTTACGATTGCGATTTTTCCTTCTAATTTACCCATGACATATATCCTCCAAAATTATATTTATACAAGCCTTGCTGTTTCAGCAAAGAACTGAATGTCTGTAGCTTCGATGTAGCTGTTACCGATTTCATGAAGTAGTATGACGTTGAGATTACCGTTCAGATTCTTCTTGTCTAAGGCGATCGCTTCGGTTAATGTCCCAAGAGTGAGACCGCATTCAAAAGGAAGTCCGTAGGTTTTTAAAACCTGCTGGATACGGTCTGCAGTTCCTTTTGGTGTTAATCCTTTTTCCTCGGCAATCATGGTAATCTGATACATGCCAATGGCAACGGCTTCGCCATGACTTTCCCGCTGATAATGGAAATGTTGTTCAATGGTGTGAGCCAGTGTGTGTCCGAAATTCAGTAACATACGCTCACCTGTGTCAAACTGATCATTTTCTACAACCATTCGTTTGATATCTACACAGCGTGTGATGATGGCAGGCAGTTCTTCTTTTAAATCTTCAAAAGAACTGTGTGATTCCAAGGTACTAAATAAATCCGCATCTTTGATGCAGCCGTATTTGATAACCTCTCCCATACCATCGTTGATAAATCGTTCCTTCAGCGTGTTAAGTACCAGTGGATCGATCAGCACCAGTGAAGGCTGATAGAATGCGCCGACCAGATTCTTGCCTTCCGGAAGGTCTACTGCGACTTTTCCACCGACAGAAGAATCAACCTGCGCCAACAGTGAAGTTGGGATCTGTACCAGTCTTACACCTCTTAGATAACTGGAAGCGGCAAATCCTGCAAGATCACCGATGACACCGCCGCCAAGAGCAATGACCAGATCACTTCTGGAAATCTTTGCTTCCAGCATGGCTTTGTAGACTGTCGGAAGTGTCTGGAAATCCTTGGTGGCTTCTCCGTGAGGGAGTACCAGATGATGGCATTCATAATCTGAATCCAGTGTACGGATCAGTGTATCTCCGTATAGAGGAAATACATTATCGTCCGAAATGATCATAATGCGTTTGCCGTGATACATCTTACGGATATAGTTCCCTGCCTGGGACAATATATTATTTTCAATATAAATAGGATAACTGTCTTTTTCCAGATTAACTGTAAGTTTCATTTTAAAGCTCCTGTAAACTATGAGGCTGCATACATTAGATGGATTTTCCGACTACATTTGCAATCTGTGCAACCTGTTTGAGTAATTCGTCGTATTTATTAGGTTTTAATGACTGTGCTCCGTCGCAGAGTGCAGATTCGGGATCGTTGTGTACTTCTATCATCAGTCCGTCTGCTCCGGCGGCTATAGCAGCCATTGCCATGGAATCTACTAACCACCATTTTCCACCTGCATGACTTGGGTCAACGATGATTGGAAGATGTGTCAGTTTACGAAGTACAGGTATACTCTGAAGATCCAGAGTATTTCTTGTATAGCTTTCGAAAGTACGGATTCCACGTTCGCAGAGGATGACATTTTCATTACCGGATGCCATGATGTATTCTGCTGACATGATCCATTCTTCGTAAGTAGCATTCAGACCCCTTTTTAAGAGGATTGGACGATCAAGCTGCCCCAATTCTTTTAACAGGTCGAAGTTCTGCATATTACGTGCACCGATCTGGATAAGATCTACTTTTTCGTTAAATACATCAAGGTATTTGTCGGACATCAGTTCAGTTACGATCGGAAGACCGGTCTCTTCTTTAACTGCGGTTAAGATATCAAGACCTTCAAGCCCGAGTCCCTGGAATGAATAAGGGCTTGTTCTTGGCTTGAATGCACCTCCGCGGAGTAAGTTGGCTCCGGAAGCTTTTGCTGCCCGGGCAATTTCAAGAACCTGTTCGTATGATTCTACGGAACAAGGACCGGCGATCATTGCAAGATTGTCTCCGCCGACTTTTACGCCGGATACATTGATAATGGAATCTTCCGGATGGAATGCACGGTTAGCTAATTTGTACGGTTCCTGTACATGCATAACTTTATCAACTGCAGAATCAATCTCGAATAATTTGGAATCAACTTTGGCTGTGTCACCGATACAGCCGATCACTGTCATCTCCTTGCCTGAATTGAGGCCTTGTCAGAAAGCTGAGCAACAGCGCTGGAAAACACAACTTTTCCGCTAGCCGTTGAAACGTTTAATGAAGCTTCATCTTTCATCACAAGCCCCGTACTGTTAACGACAATGTCTCCCCCTGTGCCGGTTCTTTCAATGCTGGATTTTCCGCTCAGGGTTGCATTACCGACATTCGACAACCTAATGCTCCCGGTCGAGCCGCTGTGAGAAATTTTGGATATATCCCCTGTATCTCCAGAAGTTCCAAGGTTCAAGCTTCCGCCGCTGAAGAGCATATCTCCGCTGTTTCCTTTACTCAGCGTACTGGAACCGCTGACATCAACATCAGAATCCGTAAAAGAAAAAGCTCCCGAAGCAACCGTATTATCAGAAGATTTCATCTCTAATTTACTGCTGTTTTTCAAAGTCAGCGCAGCATTGTCGAAAACAATCGCCGCCCCCGGATTCTCCGCATCTCCGGCCGAAGCTGCGGCATTGTTAATAGAAAGCGTACTATTATCAAGTTCTACAGTACCGTAATCCTGTACCGTAAGATTAAACGAGTCACCTTGTAACGAAGAATCCTTAAGAGATAATTTTCCCCCGGTCAAAACATTAACGGCTTTCAAACCGTCACTGCCATTGATTGCGGTTCCGTTAGCAAGATTAACAGTTCCCATGTTACCGACGGAAATAGATTCCAATTTGTTATCTCCGCCAACTGCTACACCCGAAAAAGCAAGAACACTTTTATCACCCTGCACATAAAAAGACGGAACTCCCAAAACGTTCATTGTACCGCCCTTATTGTTTCCAAAATATAAATTTCCGCCATTTTGAACAAGCACGGCACCATCATTCATAGTAAAGTCAAACTTGCCCGTACTCATATTTATAATACTTACAATGCCATTAACCTGGCTTTCAACAGCTTCGCCAGAACCGACCGTTAATTGCCCGTTCAGGGTATATGAAGCATCATAACTATCAGCAGCCTGCTCGGTAAAAATATTCAAATCACCTTCACCAGATACAGATATATTCCCCGTATGCGTTTTGCTTGTAGAATCCTGAGAAACGGTATCATAATATATACCTGAAGTAATATCTTGGTCGCCATCGGGAAGAACCGGCTCATAGGAGGCATCTTGAGCCCTCGCTCCAAAAATACAAAAACACCATCCAAACAGCACAAAACCAAACGATTTAAGCATTTTAGACATCAACACCATTGTCAAAACTCCTGATAATTACTTTCTCTAAGAATTACCAAATATCAACTTTTTGTCAAATCAAATACTTCCCCCTCTGCAAAACATTGCATAACTTTTTCAAGTAAACACTCTTCCCGTCTAAATAAAAAAACATACACAAACCTGACTTTTATCCGCGGTTGAACAATTCGGCGAAAAATTACCCATAGACAATAAAAAACTCTTGCCAAAACAAAAAAAGTGTCATAAATATACCAATACTGTTTAATTGGGGTGTCGCCAAGTGGTAAGGCAACGGTTTTTGGTATCGTCATTCGTTGGTTCGAATCCAGCCACCCCAGCCAAACTTGACAAGAGCCTATTTTAGCCAGTGCTAAGATAGGCTTTCTTATTGAAATAACTACACTTTTACCGTCTAACAAAATTTCCGAACAAAGCAATTTTAAAATCCTCTGTTTTTTGTCGTTGTTCAGAAAATTCCATATCTGGTCTGACATCAAAAGCAAGCCAGCCAAGTATTTGAGCGTTATTAAGCCTTGCTTTGTCAGGTGATTATAGTCACCTAATCTTTCTTCCAGCTTTTTCTTATCTTGTCTATATTCTGTTAGTTTTTTGGTATATAAATCCTGTGTAATACTGCCTTCCGTGAACAGGTCTACCAAGCGGCTTTCTTTATCTGCAAAACCGGCTATTTGCCGTTGCAATGCTTTTTGAGCCTCTATTTCCATTTTATGGTCTTTATAAATTTCTTCATCCAGACAGGCAATCAATTTCTCAACAACGCTTTTAGGCATGTTTTTAAGCGTTTTTAACGCCTCCTTGACTTTTTCAACCCCTTTTTCTTCTCTCGCCCGATAACCGCCGCATTGCGGGCAAAAAAGGTACTTATAAACGACTTTTTCTCCCTTGTTCTTTTTAGCCGCATGTATATTAATGTCTGTCGATACAACTCCGCCGCATTTTTTACAACGAACCAGCCCTTTAAAAACGTATTCGTGTTTCTGTACCTTATGATTTGCTTTACCTTCTAAAATTTCCTGACATTTTTCAAATGTCTGACTATCAATCAGCCGAGGGTAACAATGAGGGTAGTAACGCCCTCCGCTATACATTTCCCCTATATAAAAACGGTTGCTTAAAATATTGCGTATTGTTTGCTTATGAAGTTTATTGCTGCTCTTCATCTTCAACCCTAAATTGGCCGCCTTGCGAACAATCTGCTCAAGATTATAAATGCCTGTCGAAAATTCCTTAAACAGCTGCGTAATGATGAAATGATTATCCTCATCCAGTACAATATCGCTATGACCGTTTGCTTGCCTAACATTTTTATAACCGACTGGTGCATGATGTGCCCATTTTCCCTCTTTACGCATTTTTTCAAGACTGCGACAGACATTATCACTCATTGTGTCCGTTTGCGACTGAGCAACCGTAATCCGAAAATTCCACATCAGCTTGTCATGTGCTTTGGCATTTTTTGCTATAACTGACTGTTCCGTGTTAAAATGAATGGCGATTTTTTCTTTTTCAATCAGCTCATTCAGAACATTATATTCCTTAAAACTTCTTTGCAGGCGGTCAACCTTATCACAAACCAAAGCAACCGGATTTTTATATTTTTTTATGAACGCTATCATATTATAAAATTCTTCCCGCTCTCCTCTGGTAGAACTTTCAACAACCGTAAACTGTTTGACAATTGTCAGCCCTCGCTGAGTACAATAACTCTTTAGCCGGTCTTCCTGTGCATCCAGCGAATAACCTTCTTTCTGCTCCCTGCTTGATACCCGTATCCATAAAACGGCATGCTTTATACTTTTATCAGCCGCAGCCTTTACAACTTTTCTTCCCATTTTTCACCTTTTACCATTAAAAATACGATTTATTTTAAGTTTCATAATCCCGAAAGGTCAAGGAAGGCCGGAGGTATTATCCAGCCTTCACTGGCCTAATCTGCTTTATGCCGCAAACTTCATTTTTGTTTCACCATCTTCAAGATGATAAAGTTCTCGTAGCAACTTATTTTGTACCGCCATGAAAACCTCCTCACTGACTAAAGGCTTATATTGATGCCAATACAATCTTCCGCCGCTTTTCATTCGTCCATAATAAAAAGGATTCCTTAGCATGTGTATTAAAGACTTACGACTGATTAACGCCCCGGTCGTCGTATATAGCGGCAATGATTGTGCTGCTTTAAGCAACTTTTTAATGTTAAATTCTGTTTGCAAATAGATATCAAATAAGAGCCAAACCTTATCAGCCTGTTCATCAGGCATAATCCAAGGTGTCCAACTAGGGCGACAATTTTTATACCCTATTGGAGCTTTACCTGGGTATAGGCCTTTTTCTCTCATGTCTTGCAAAGCTTTTTTATCCTTTTCAGATTTTTCTGCAGAAAAATGCTCTGCTTGGGCAATCAATGTTCGATATTCAAATATCACATCTGCCGTAGAAAACGTTGTGATAGCCATAGCCTCTTTAACAAAGTGTATTTCGATTTTACCTGCTTTCACCAATTCATCTAATAGACTTATATGGTTGAAATTTCTGGCTAGCCTATCCGCTGAAGCTACCACCAGGGCAACTGGCTTACTCTGGATTTCTTCCAGTAACCATAATATTTCATCAAATTTGGGACGTCGTTTGGCAAAAGCACTTTCAATTGCCATTTTATTTTCTATAATTTCTAAATCATTATTCCGGCAATACGTTCTACAGATAACTTCCTGGTCTGCAAGGGATGCCCCTTGATTTTGTTTTGCCGAAGATATACGGCACATAATGATTGCTTCTTTAGCTAAAGTCATATTAATTTCCTTTCGTTAAAATTATTATTTGATTGTGATTGATTGCAGCCGTGATGCCATCTAAATCAAGCTGCAGCCAATTGTTTTTTGGCTCCAGTTGGTTAATCCGACGGAACAAATCATAAATTGCCGGCGAAAAAACATTCCCTGCGTGCATTCGCAATTCTCGTTTACCCATCTTTTTCAAAACCGTTACCAGCCCGACAAGCTGGAGGGCTTTAAGAAATTTATAGTCGGCATCAAGCAGACGCTTGAACAAATCTGCCGCATCTTCTTCACTTAGCTGCTGATATCTGACTGCCGCCAAAATTTCATTCCAATAAACCAGCGTAACCGCCCGGCAAATTTGGCTGCTGAATAGATTTTGAAACGTCAGCTCTGGAACCGGAAGACCTGCTTTTTTGATAGCTTGGCGAATATTCTCTGAATTGCCCAACTGAATTTCAATACGTAAATACTGGCTTGAACCTAATGCCGCTAGGTCAATATCCTGTGCATTCTCAGGACTGACAGCTCGAGTTTTGCAGTACTGGGCTTTTTGAATATCTTTCAGTTTGTCATAAACGACGATATTCCGATGCCGTGATAAGAAGTGTAGTGAGTGGCCGTCGTTGCGATAAACGGCCTTAGCACAGTCGAGGCGACGGCTGATATCGGCTTTGTTCAAATATTGTAAAATCACGCAGGGTGCAATTTGAACCAAAATATTTTTGCCGTAATCTATCCGCACGACTTGAGCTGTCCGTAGTGCTTGAGGGGCAACCTCAACACCCATCTCGTGAATCCGTAATGCCAAAATGCTGATAACATCTTCAAAATCGGCATCGCAAACTTCTTCCAGATTGTTGGGCGGAAAATGCAGAAGCTTCGGGGCTGAAAATTCAATTTTCAGCTTAACGCTGAATCCGCCATGCCGCATCACACTGCTTAAGAACAGCTTAGGGTAATAGTGCCGTTGCTGTTCTTCTTTCGTTGCGAAGTTATAGCAGGTTACGGCCTCCGCCCCTTGCATGTCCCAGAGGATTTGCGGATTAGGCTTAAAACGCCCAAGCTCCGTTATTTTAATGTCTGTATAATCGACCAGCAGAACGCAGGTGTCGCAGACATTTTTCTTATTACTCTTGCTCATTTATAAAGTCTCCTTCCATCTGAGCTGTTAAAAATTTTTCCAGTTCAGGATCTTCCTGAACGGCGGTCAACAACAGTTTGGCAATTTGAAGCAAAGCGTCACCTGCCTCGATAGCTTCTTTTTCAGAAAGCCCAGGACAAATGCTGTGAATTTCTTCCCAATATGTTTCAAAAATTTGATTCACCATTCGCTTTGACCATTACCGCACCATTAACTAAAATCGGATAACTTTTATAAGCTTAGGATAGACACAGGATGAGGATGAAAAAAAATATTTAATTACAATATATTAACCAACACAAGCGGACTGATTTTAAACACAAAAAGGCACCTATAAAAGGTGCCTTTTATTATTTTTTTTAATTTAATCTGCCTATATCTGTATCATCAAACCCACTACCTGAAACCTTCTCCTTCTCAAAATCCGCCATGCCTCATTGCCAGAAACTTCATTACAGCTATGCCGCATAGGCCTATTATAAATTGCTTATTTGGGGAAATATCAAAAAAACTCCTATAACACCCCTATTATAATTGTATCCAGTGTTCTTAAGGAATTTACGAGCGGTCAGAACTTACAGAAAAAAAAGTCACTCGTTCTCTGGATGCTACAGAAATAAACTCTACAACACCAGTGACGCAGACATGATTATAATAAAAATTTTTCATTGTCAAGAGTACTTTTACAAAAAAGTAGCCCCGAATAAAAAATATCCGAGGCTGCTTTGTTTTGGCGGTTTAACGCTTAAAATTTATACTTAGCGTTAATCAATCCTGTGTGGTCTTGGTAGTCCTCACGGAATTTGCCCTCATAGCCAAGTGAAAGTTCAACATTGTCGTTGACTTCTGCGGTTACACCGGCACCAAATTCCATTCCGAAACGGTCAAGAGCTTCACCTTCAACCGCATAAGCCGAACCATTAGCCAAAGTTACAATCGAATTAACATCATCGTTAAACAAGTCATAGGTTGCGGCAATTCTGGCTTCCGGCTTGATATTCATACCGTTAGACAGCTCAAAATTCTTGCTGACCTTTGCTCCGATGACACCGGTCAAGATATCGCTGTCATTACCAGAAACGCGTTGGTCAGCAGAATCTTTATAAGCGTCTTGTTTGATGTGAACATACCGCAAACCGGCTTCCGGTGTAAAGCCAAAGCCTTTGACTTGCATATCGTAACCGGTCATTGCCTGTAAACCAAAGGTTTCGACATCGTAGTCAGCTTTGACACCAACTCCGGCGACACTCTTCTTTTCTTCATAATCAGACCAGCCATAGGTCGCAATCCCATTTACATACCAGTTGGACGGTTTATATTCGCCATATAAGATTGCCGTATGCGTATCAACATCTGTGTCACGCATGAAACCGTCAATATCAGTATTAGTATAAGCATAACCAATACCAACCTTGGTATCATCGGTTACAAACTTTTCGGCACCGAAAGCAATACCGGAACTGTCAGCATCAAAACCTTTGGCTTTGGATGTATCATCCAGCTTGGATTTATTGAACAATCCCTGAACCCACATTGCACCGCGTTTGAAAATACTGTCACCGGAAGCCATGCCTTCGCCACCGGTAGAGATTGAACCACCTGTTAAACGGGTTGATACGGCACCAAAGACCTGATTTGCCGTTTCTGTCTGTGTCTTTTGAACCATCGGTGCAACTTCCGGAGCAACCGCTGTCAAAGCGTCAACATAAGCTTTCTGCTCGGTGGCATTGGTACTGTTGGAAAGTTGAGCCAGTTTTTCTGTAACAGCGGCAGCAACCGGAGAACCGGTTGAAGCACTGACACTGTCCCAAGCCTCGGCTGTTCCGGCATTGTTGGCAGAACCTCCAGCCTCGGCAACGATATCGGAAGCAGATGTACCGTTTGCCGTTACGGTATAAGTTCCGTCGCCATTATCAACAAACTCGTAACGGGAATTTTTGCTTAAATTGGCAAATTTACCCTCGATTTCTACCTTATCAGAATCTTCACTGTTAAACAGCTTTATGGTTAACGGTTCGTCTCCTTCGGCCAAAGCGGCACTGTTTAAGGTCATATTTAAATTGGTACCGTTTTCGCTGATATTGACATAGTTGGCATAAATTTTGCCATAGGTGTCTTTATCGGTAACAGTAAAGGCCAAAGTTGAATTGTCCTTGAAATGAACACCTTCACCATCCGTATCACCGGTTGAATGCAAGGTTTTATCGCCGATATCCAGTGTTGCTCCATTGCCAACTTGAACGGTCGTAATGGTACCGGTTGGTTCCTTATCAAACGTCAAGATTCCTTTATTGGCTGCTAAAATGTCCAAATCTCCGATTGAACCGCTAATTGCTTGACTCAAAGCATGGCTGTCTTCAAAAATCAGGCTGACGGCTTCAACGTTACCATCAATATTGGCACCGGAATTTTGAAAATGAATTTTGCCACGATCATCACCGTTAATGTTGGCACTTAAAGCACCGGCCAAATTAATCTTGGTATTATTATCATAAACATTCAGCGTGGCTTTCTGTGCTTGGCTCATATCTTCCGATATAGCCTTGGCAAACAACGTTGTACCGGAAGCAATATTAAGTTCTGCACCATTGGCAATTTTTATATTGCCGACAGAAGCGATTTCAGCCGAAGAACCGCTGGCATTTATCGTTCCGCCGGTAATGTTTATATCGCCGCTTGCTGGTTTACCGTCCTCACTTTGGTAGTCACCGCCTCTGACTATTGACGAATCTTTAAGGGAGATTGTCCCGTCGCTGATATTTATGTCGCCGGTAACACCATCATGGAATATTGCAGAATTGTTTTCCAAAGTAAACTCACCACCGCTAATGTCCAAGTTTCCGGAATTTTCACGTCCCAACGAACTCTCATTCATCTTAAACGTACCGCCGGAAACAGTCATTTCTGCTCCGTTCTGTGAATTTCCTTCTGTTGATGTAGCCGGATAAGTGCTGATATTGGAATTATTCATTTCAAATGTTCCACCGGAAATATTAAATTTGCTGCCATCATCAGCATTGCCATATATAAAAATTTCCCCGGTATCCAGCTTTATCTTACCACCACTGATATCCGCTTCTTTGGCATTCAGTGTTGCCATCCATCCTGCTTCATTCTCCTGTTTCAGCGTCAGTTCTCCGCCCGTTTGAGTATATTTGCCGTCAACAAGCATAAACGGTTTCTCTGTATCATCCGCAGCATTAGAATTGATGACAGACAAAGAGGCATCATCTGCCAGAGAAACATTTCCGCTGACATTCAAAGCATTGGAAACATTAATATCCTCTTCTACAATAGCCTGAGTTTTTACATCTAATGATGCCGTTCCTGATAAATTTATATCTCCAGAGTGTGAAACAGATGTATCCGAGCGTTCAACAACATAGTTTCCCGACGTCAAATTGGACGCATCCGTTGGAAGATTTTCCGCATAAGCATTGCCGGACACAGAAAGTGCCACCAATGCCGTTGTCATTAATAAAGTTTTTTTCATATGATTAGACTTCCTTCTTCTTTAATTGCAATTAAAAGAAAACCACCTGTATTAAAGGTGGTCGGAGAGTTCATCAATCATATAGTCGTAAATGATTCTTTTAACCTTTAGAGCCATATTCTTTCAGAGATAGTAATATGGTTCCTGAACATACGCTAAAAGCTCCCCGACCATATTGCTATGTATCGGGGATATATTTACTGCCGGCTATGATGAGTAGCTGACAATATGACGATGTTATATCCAACACCGACGACTATAAGAGCCGATGAAAGCCCCGTACCACAAAGGTACTAAGCACAGAAAATTCCGAGCCTGAGTTTATATTATAAAGCCTTTTGAAGACAATCAAGCTAAAAGTCAAAAACCCTCTGGAATTTTTATAAATAAGCCGATATAGTTGCTTTATAAGGGGCTTAATGTATGATAAAAGTATTGATAACTCTGCTGTTTCTAACCGGTTGTTCGACAATCAAGGCTCCGGTTGATTTTGTGTATAAAGAAATTGAAACAAGAGATTTTACGATTGCAACGTGGCAAAAGGTTACCAATCCGGCCGTACCTTACAAAATATATATTGAAGGCGACGGTTATGCGTTTAATGCCCATGGCAGAGCAACACAAGACCCGACACCTCGCGGAACATTAGTCAGAGAGCTTGCTTTTGATGACAAAAATCCGAATGTTATTTATCTTGCCCGTCCTTGTCAGTATGTCAAAAGTCCGATTTGTTCCAAAAGGCATTGGACAACCGCCCGATTTGCCCCGGAAATCATTAATGCCGAGTATGAAGCGATAAAGCAAATTACTGGCAATCAACAGGTTATTTTGATTGGTTTTTCTGGTGGTGCACAGATTGCCGGACTGGTGGCAACTGCTAAACCGGGGCTGAATGTCAAAAAAGTTATAACCATTGCCGGAAATCTCGACCATCTGGCATGGACACAATATCACAATCTGCCGCCGCTTAATGAATCAATGAATTTGGAAAGTTACCGCAAACAATTCGCTAAAATTCCGCAGTTTCATTATGTCGGCAGCAATGACGAGGTTATGCCGCCGTTATTGGTTCGGGAATTTATAAAAAACGATGATTTAATTATTGAAGTTGACGGAGCAAGCCATAACGAGGGTTGGGGAAAAATTTATAATAAAGTCTGGAGCGAACAGTGAAAAAGACTGTATGCTTATTAATTTTCCTGCTTTTATCCGCACCTGTTTTGGCTTCTGACAGTTCTCCCGTAATTATGAATGTCAAAACTTTTATTTATCACAGCCCAAACTGCAAATGGGCAAAACGCTGTACCAAGAATTGTATAAAAACCACCAAAGACAAGGCAAAATCACAAGGTGCCAGACCTTGCAAAGTATGTGGTGGCTAAAACCCATTATATAATTTAAGTTTTATAATGAGTCCTTATTTTTCAAGCGTTACAAGACTTTGAGCCTAGACTTTTATTTTATACTCATTATAATTTATAATGTAGATTCAATAATATAATAAGTTTAAGGTGAAAAATGGCACTCAATAAGCAGGCAAAAATCCTAACGACCAAGCAGCAAGAGCTGACTTTGGGTTACTTGGAACGGACAAGATATCCGCTCCGCAATAAAATTATTTTTATGCTGAGTTATAAGGCAGGGTTACGAGCAAAAGAAATTGCGAATTTGACTTGGCTGATGGTTTGCGACTCGGAAGGGCAACTAAGTCGCGAAATCAATCTTATTAATAAGGCATCCAAAGGCAAACAATCCGGACGGACAATTCCTATGCACAAAGATTTGGCCGTTTTACTGGCAAAATTGTTGGCGGAACAGAAAAAGGACGAGCATTTTGCATTGACGAATCGAATCATCACGACAGAACGTGACAGTAAAACCAGTCCGCAGGCAATCGTCAACTTCTTCTACAATTTATACAAAGACATCGGCTTTGAGGGCTGTTCCTCACATAGCGGCCGTAGAACCTTTATCACCACCGCTGCAAAAAATATCAGCCTCGCCGGCGGAACCTTAAACGATATCCGCATGCTGGCCGGACATTCCACCCTTTCCACCACCCAACGCTATATCGAATACAACACCGACGCCCAGAAGAAAATTATTGAGATGGGTTAAGAGGAACGCATACAAGATGGCGAAGAAACTACAACACATCCATCAAATTTTAAACCATATATTCCATTTTTAAATTTTTGATGTTCTTCCGTTGATGCTTGATTATCCCATAAAAAAGCAACAAGTTTACATTTTTCATATTCTTCAGATGCTGTATATAGGGTTTTATCCGCAGCTAATTCTTCCGTCAAATCGACGAACTTTTTTGCTTTATCTTTTCTATATTTAACCTCAATTATCAAATGAAGTTCAGGGATATAAATATCTGCTCTAGGATTTTTATGCCCTTGTTGAGGAAGATTGATTTCTTTTTGGATTCTTGAAAAAATGGGTGCTAACAACACATATAATAAATTTTGAACATGATATTCGTTTTCAATTTGCCATTTTACTGCTGTGCTATTTTTTGTTTTTGCCTTTTCTTCCCATGTCCAACAATTTAATCCTGCTGGAATTTTTTCTAAAAAGGAAATTAAATTTTCCAAACTCCAATTATTTGCTGGAACCGTTGCCTGTTCTTCTGAAATATTATTAAAAACATAAATTAAAGCAGCCATTAGCCACACAGAAGAAATATCCTCTACCTTAGTATATATCTTCCAAAATTCAGTAATACAATAATCTTTCAAATTTGAGGGTAACTCATATAACCCTTTATAATATAGTAACAAAAGTACAACAGGAGAGGAATCCTTATTTAAAATATCCTCATTAAGTATAAATTTGGCCAAAGTCTCTTCATGTAAATTAAATTTTTGTTTTTTTACTGCAGGTTTTAAAAAATTTCCAATCCAACTATTAAAGGCTCCCACTAAAATATCACTTTTTGATACGGCTACAGCTAACTTAATTCCCAATAAACCAATAACGTCATAATGCCATGGCATAGGCACTCCATCAATTTCTGCAGCACATTTAAATAATCTGCTTAATTTTTCTTGATTACAAATACCATTAAATCCATTGCTTGCGCACTCATAAAAGTCTGCATCATTAGAAACATTCTGCGTACTCAACCCTAAATACTTTACAAAGGTATCCACATTAGTATTCGTCCCACAACCTTGGGCAAGTTTCTCCTTAAGATACTCTTTAATATGATAGTTATTATTTATAAAAACCATTTAGCTCTTCCTGTCTTGTGGAATAAGCAACTATTATCCCATTTAGGTAATTGATTCAACCAACCTAAACTATAAGCAATTAAATTTGAATACATTATTGTAACTGGCAATGGTGCTACAAAATAACTTCTCCAAGAATGAGCCGAAAAATTAAATATTTGATTGCTCAAATACTTAATATCCTTAAATGTAGAATCCTTATGAACACTTGCATAAACACATTGAGGATGGCCATCATTAGCCTTTTTAAGTTCTGCTCCTCCTGTTAAACATAATAACATGGCATAATCTGAAACTTTAAAATACTGTCCCCTAGTCGGAGCCAAACAACCCTTGCTTTCACTTTCCTTATATGTATCAAAAGTTTCCCATAGATGTTCTTTCGATAATTTTACAAATGCATATTCTATATTATACTCTTTGAATTTTTTTATAACATCTTTTATTGCTTCAATTTCATATCCATTAAACTCTTTTACCATAGTGTGAAAGACAATCCTAATAGTGTCACCTTCTACCCAATTCATGGATGCTTTAACTTTATCGATTGTAGTTTCCAGAACATTCTCAAGTTCGTCTTTATATCCATCAGGGGAAACCGCATTAGATTTTCCCGTAAGAATATATTGACCACTCCCACTAAATACCGTTGTTATACCCATAACTCTATTTTTTCTAGTGTTTTGTCCTCCTTCAGAAATAAATGCACTACCAATCCCTACTACTAGCTCATGTACAACCGTGGGTATTGATTGTAATAACCAAGGAACACCGCCCATTTTTGCATATGTAGCCAAAGCCATATTATTTAATGAATATCCTAGAGTTACATCGTTTTGTTGAAGTGTCTCTATCGTAAAATCCTGAACCGGTATATCACGAGCCATTAATATTGATTTTGCTGTAAAATAAGGATTATCATTAACATTCAAATCCTTAAATGACTTTTCAATTTGAACCAATGCTAAATCCCATAATTTCTCACCGGCCTTATATTCCAAAGCATTTTCAATGGCTTTTTTATATCCTGCGGGTGTACTTGACGCAAATGTAAATATTTTAACAGTACTTCGGCCAATCCCAAATTTTCCTTCTAAACCATTACTAAAATATTTATGTCCATTAATTCCGCTCAGAAATTTACGAACAAATTGCTCAACTTCTCCCTGCCTTGTTTCTGAACAAATTACACATATAGCAGGATTATTTCTGTCAAAATGAGTTTTTGTATAAGGGCCAAAATTTTTCAAACCATATTCTATTCCTGTTGCAATAGAACTATTTGCAAATGTAAATTGCGGTTTTTCAAAATTATTTATTTTAGAAGTGATATTAAAAAGTTCATCAATTTGAATCCCATTATTTTCAAAAAATTGAGATTTTTTAAGAAAATTTGCAAAAGCCTTAATCTTACTAAATTTATTTTTACCATTGCTAAAAGCAGAAACAGCATTATACAGCTTTTCGTTTATTTTATGAGCAGATGTCCTATACGAAAAACTCAAATAATCTCTAATATTTTTACAGCTTGGTATCAAAAAAAGGCTATCTGAAGCATAATTCTGGCTATCACTGTTCGTTTCACAAATAATATTATTTCCTTCATAGCTTTTAATTTTTCCAACTTTTTTTCTTTCACCATTAGGTAAATTTATATAAGCCTTTCTTCCGATTAAATTAAAACCTTTAGAATAAAAATAATTACATGGATAGCTTGTCTGATACTTAACGGTGGTATCGACTAAAATGCAAGTCTCGTGATCTATTTCCCGAACATCAATCAAATACGTAGGAAGTGCCGCAAAAGGAAAATCTGTATTTAAGACTTTTTTTATAATGTCTTCCTCTGACTTAGAGCTAATAAGACAAATCGGATTAATCCCCCAAGCCTTATTTTTTCCAGCATTATCAATAGCTTTTTTTATTGCACATTTTATTAGAAATTTTCTAAAATCATTATATTCTTCAGCTGTAATATCAATCTCTTTTACACACTCTTGTAATTTGCTATCATACTGCTGTTCAAAAGAAAAACCCAATATTTCAGTACCTTTATGTCGATAAAATATGACAGATTTATATTTTGCTTTCAATTCATTAAATAAATCATCTGAATATTTCAAAACACAAATAGAAAATTTTGTTTGTTTTAATTTAACTGGGCATCCATTCAAATAAATTGCCATATTTCAACTCTCAGACAGTATTAAATAAATTTTGTAAAAAGACTACAAATCAAAAAAAATTAGCCTATATTGCATATTTAGGGATTTTTTTATCTAGTATCAAGAGCTAAAATATTTTTTATAAATTTCTACTATCTTTCTCTATGCTTTGTTAAAATGATATTGACTATTCACATATTTTTCTCAAATTTCTCTGCCAGTCTATAAGTTCTTGCCTTTTTTGACTCATTGGCATATTGCAGAAAACCTTCGGCAATCCATTGACGAAGTAAGGCTCGGGCAGACTGGGCTGAAACACCTAAAATATCCGCAATTTGAGTACTGTTGACTTCCTTAAATTCTGCAAACAGCTCCAAGACTTTCCGTTGTTTTATATCAAGTTCCCGCAACAAAGGACTTTTATCTGCCGTAAATCCTTTTGTTTTTTTATCTTTGGCATGTTCATTGACCTTGTCAAACGCGTCAGCCACACCGGCAACAAAATACTCCAGCCAAGAAGTTATATCAGCTTCATGCCGCCCGTAATAATAATTATGATGCGGATGTGTCTGCAAAGCGTCATAATAGCGGATTAAATCCTTGGCATAATATTCCTCCAATGAGTAAATGCCTTTTAGCCCGTAACCGCCTTTACGCATAATAAAACTTGTCAAAAGTCTGGCTGTTCGTCCGTTCCCGTCATAATAAGGGTGTATCGTTACAAACTGATAATGTACAATTCCGGCTACTAACGGCACCGGCAAATTTCCGGCATTTTGCACCCATTGGCAAAAATCCTGCATCATCGCAGGCACATCTTTAGCTTCCGGCGGCAGATAAATTTTAGCACCGGTCTCGCTATCGTAAATCGCATTCTGATTATCCCGATACGGAATCATGCTTTTACTGGCTTCTACCAAACTGTGAATATTAGCAATCAATTTCTCATCAAAAGAACGATTGGCGACAACAGCTTCTTCCATGGCATTCCATGCCTTATAATACGCCTTCACTTCCTGCTCATCTTTCTCTCTCTGCGGTAATTTTCGTCCTTTCAGAGCCTCAGCGACTTCTTTTCCGGTCAGACGATTGCCTTCAATCTGCGTAGAATAATGAATTGTTGCCACCTTGGCACTTTCCCGCAACGATAACAAAAGCTGCGGCGATATAGGCTGGTTTTCAAATTGCTGCTTAATAACTTCAATTCTCGCCAAGTTTGCAAGCATTTGAGCAGTTACTGTATATTTAGGACTGAAAGCCATGATAAATTCCTTAACATTATTTCAACATTAAAATAATATTATTTAAATATTAAATCAACATTAAAATAAGTTATTCGTCTTTATCAGCTCGCTCAAAAACAGCTCCCAATATCTCAAGATTTTTGATTTTAGCTTTTAGCATTTTATTTTGCATCGTACGAAGCGTGTAAAAATTCTTGCTTTTATTTGCGTCCATAATTCTGACAACAAGCTCAACTTCTCGGCCTGTATAGCAACGCATTACACGACAGGTTTTGTCGGCTAAATATTTATGTGCAAAATACAAGGCGGTGGCATCTAAGCAGATGTAATAATCTTCAATCATTTTTATTTTCCTTTATTATGGCTTATATAATAAAAATATTGAAAATCAGTCTTTTTTAGCCATTATCATCTGTCTTAAATCATCGCCCATGCTTTCAATAATCAGATACATTTCAGCTAATTCCTGCTCGTATTTTTTCCTAAGGTCATAAACTTGGGTCAGCCAGAATCAAGGTAAATATTTGAATTTGCAAAGAATTTACCGATTTGAAAGTCAATTTTTTAGCACCTGCTAATGTCAGGTGCTAATTTTTTTATCAGGATACTGCTAATATAATCATCAAAAGTTAGCCTTTTTGTGAAAGGGCTGATATGAAACTTTACAATCGAGGAAGCTCTTATTATACTATCATTACTATTCCCAGGTGCTTGATTTCCGAATATGGTAAAAAACAGATATGGAGATCGTTAAAAACCAAGGATTATAAACTGGCAAAACTGCGGGCGGAGCTTGAAACTATGTCTATTCGGCGTAAATTATTAAACGATCTCAACAAGCAAAAACAAAAAGAGGAAACTGCTAAAAAGCTCGATTTTTCCGAGATTCTTTATGATGACGATGATGATGAACTAATGGAAGAGTGGGAAAATCAAAAGGATACTATTGATTTTAGCAATTATACTGATGATGATTTCTTGAAACTGGATGATTTTTATGCAATGGCAAATATGTCTCATCAAACGTATGAGAAATTTAAAGAAATAAAAGAACGGCACAGACAACAACAGAAAATTCAAAAAGCTCTCGAAAAGGAAAAAGCTGACGATCAGATCCGCTCCAGCATTTATGATTATGATGAACGACAAGCTGAAGACTTAGCTTATAATTGGTTGATCAATAAGATTGAAGATGAAAAAGACCGATTAAAAACATCAAAAAACACCTCTGAAGACAAACGTTTTTATCGTGAGAATCTAAATTTTTATGAAACAAAGTATGTCAACAATGAATATTCGATCATTGATGATGAAATGAATCTTTATTTATTTGAAGATATTCATCCCAAACCATCACAAAAAAGTCTCTTCGATATAAGAAATGCCTTTATGCGGGCAAAAATCCAATTTTTACGTTATATTTACGAATATCTTAATGGTGTGCGCCGTGAAGTTGAACCAGAACTAATTGATCGCATATACGAAAATCAAATTGTTATCAATGAAACTTTAAAGGAGCAGAAAGCCGCAAAAACCCGATATGACCTTATCTGAAATTGTCGAGGCGTATAATCAAACACCAAGCAGGGACAATACATCTAAAGCAACAAAAGAAAGAGTTGCCAGCAAAATGAATTTGCTTGCTGATATAATCGGTAAGAATAAGGTGATTCGTCAAATTACTGCCGATGATTTGCAGGAACTTGTATACACCATCCCATTTATTCCCAGTCGGTTTGGAAGTGGCAAAACAGCAAATAAAACTATCCAGCAAGCTATTAAAATGGCAAAGGTTGATGAAACACTTCCCCGTCTTTCTGTAAAAACACAAAATGACTACATTCAAACATTAAGTTCTGTTTTTATGTGGGCAAAACAAAAAAAGTTTATTGATGAGAATCCTTTTGATGAAGTCGAAATGCCGGCACAAGATATCCGAGCCAAGCAAGGCGATAAATACCTGCCTTTTTCAATAACTCAATTACAAGCAATTTTTAATATTCCTGTTTATCGTGGGTGTATGAATAACAGGAGCGGACGACTGAAACCTGGGGAAAAGATTTTCAGAGATGCTTATTTTTGGGTACCACTCCTTGGTTTATATACTGGAGCAAGACTTAATGAAATTTGCCAACTCGCCCTTGATGATATTTGTATAAAAGAGGAAATTCATATTATAAATATTAATGATACAGACGGTAAGAAAGTTAAAACGATTGCCGGAATTCGTAATGTTCCGATCCATCCTGTTTTACTAAAGCTCGGTTTTCTTGAATATGTCGAACAACAACGCAAAGATAAATATAACAAATTGAAACGTCTTTTTCCTGAATTGAAACTCAATTCACGTAATGAATATTCAGCGGGAATGTCAAAATGGTTTAATCGAACATTAGATAAAGTCAATGAAACAATTCAAAACCCCGATGATAAATTGCAAGAGAAACACGTGTTTCATAGTTTTCGCCACACATTCAGAACTGAACTTCGCAACCACGCTGTTCCCAAAGAAAGAGTTGTTCGTCTTTGTGGCTGGGAAGCTAAAGACGGTCTTGATGAACATTACGGAACTATTTCAATGAAAGAACTCTATAAAACTATTTCAGAAAATATAGTTTATGACGGTTTAGATTTAAGTTTTCTTTATGTAAAGGAGATATGAGATGAATGAAATTGAATTTCCGTATTTAGATCGTAAAATTTCTTCGGATTCTTTAGAATATGCCAAAGAAAATATCTGGTATCATTTGCTTCCATATATTGTCGCTCAAACAGATAATGAACTACAAGGATACAAATCCATCATATCATTAAGCTTGCAGTCATCAATCCTTGATGAGCTGAAAACACAACAAGATAAGATTCAATATAAAATTAACGCCCTGAAAAATAGAAAACTTAATAAATACCTTTTTGACCTGTATTTATATGAACATCAATTTTATGAAGCTAATGGAGGAGATGACACTGTTTTAATGGGGTATACTTTACGTGACATAGAAACTATTTTACGTAAAGACGCATCTATTTTAATACTTATATACTTTCGAATATTAAATTTATTACGCTTAGCAAAATATGCACCCAAAAAATATAGCATTAACCGCAGTTCAAAAATGGTTTATAATTTACATACAGCCTCAGATACAAACGAAATTACCAGATGCTTTTGGAGTTATGACAAAATAGAAAAAAGCTGGCAAAAATATAAATCCGTTGGACATATTATTTACGGTTATGTTCAAACACTCGTTGATCATAATATTCTTGATCTAAACTTAAACTTTACCACATCTACAGATGTCCCAACCTTAATATCTGATTATAATGAATATGATTCTTTTATTGATTCAATACTGGGATATGCTATTTATGCGCAAGAAATTCTAACAACTTTCAAAAGTAAGAACTCTGAAATAACTCTTAGTGTGATGATAATTCCACCTAAAATTTTGAAAAAATTTAAAATCAAAAATATTCAACCTAAACTACAGTCATTCTCTACTTTTGAAGAAAATCTATATGGTCTTACACGACAGGTTGCGACGAACATTGTTCGTAAATAAAAAAATCACCTAAAATTTTTAGACCATACATAAGATTTTTATGCCCACAAAATAACCATACATATATTTTTTATGTATGGTTATTTTAGTATACATAATTCTGAACGTACTGCTCTGCTTTGGTTTTCATCTTTTTTCAAGCTCCCGAAATGATATTCTAAAGGTACATTAAATAACATTGTTTGATGGATTTTTATAGATATTATAATGGAGGATGCTATGCACTATGACATAGAAAAACTAAAAGGGTTTGAAAGCACCGTTCAATGTACAGAACGAAATCTGAAAATCATTAGAGCTTTACTGCAAAAAAATAAATTATCAGATTTAGGGAAGTACATAAAGGACTGTTCACCGTACAATCGTTGCCAACATATTCTATGTAGTCATTGCAAACGAGAATTCAGGCTTCAATACGTGCCGAAAATTTGTGAATTTATCGCCCGACAAAAAAGTAAAAGCTGTATTTACGCCGTAACTTTATTGGAACCTCTTAGTGCTAAAACTACAAAGAAAATTGACATTGATAAATTAAAAAACACCCTTTACCAACGTCTTAGTCGGTTATTCAACAAAAACATTATTGCTATTGGAGGCTTTGATATTGCGCTGAATATCGATTCTGAAAATAACTGGAAGCCTTTCTTTCATCCTCATTGGCACCTAATTTTCATCACAAAATTGGATAACAATGAAATTAGAGAAAGCTTAAAAAAGTACTACTATCAAACAGATATTGTAAAAAGACCTGTTCGTGTAGTCAAAGTAACCAGTTTTAGACGTGCTGTATCTTATATATTTTCACCATATTTTTCTAAACGTGTTCGTTTTTTGAACACTAAAAGAAAAGGGCGTAATCCATTTTACGATGGTAAAGAGTATAAGCTTAATAATAGTGAAATTCAAAAACTGGCTTTCAAACTTAAAAACAACGAAGTCAAAGATATGTTGTTCTTATATGGGTGTCGTAAATATACCATATCTAAGAAAAATCTTGTCAATGACTTTGAATTTAAAACCACTCAAAAAACAGTCTAACAACCTATTTCATTCAAACTTTTGATAGTTTGTTGATTATTGAGTGTAACACAGCATCTCAATGCTGACAAATAATAACCCTGAACGGTGTACGGACATTATTTGAATAAAATTAGTTTTATTCAATATGCTTTTATACACAAAAATCAACCGTACACCGTTCGTTCTACCCCAAATAAAGGAGCTAACAATGAATAACATTACTAAGTATAAAAAAACATTTTCTAAATTTCATTTAGAACAAGCAGAAGAATATGAAACACGCAATATTGTTGTTATAATACGATACAAAAATATCAGAGGATCACAAATTTCTCTTTCCATCCCTATTTATAAGTTTAGGGAACCATCACAATTATTTAAAATACTTTTGAGTAAAGGTTTTCCTTTACCCAATAACGGACACGATTTTTGTGCCATTCTTTCTGAATATAAATTTTCTAAAACTGTTTTATTGTCATCACAATCAGGTTGGTACAAATCTAATGATAACAAATATTGTTATGTTTTGCCAAATTTAAGCTTGGGTTATAATTACAATCCTGTTATATTTAACTGTGACAATACAGAAAACAAAGAAGTTTGTCGTTGCGGTAGTTTAAAAGAATATCAACGTTTACTAGATATTTGCCGTTATAGCCCTCCTGCAATTTTAACGATAGGGGCAGCTCTTTCTACTTTTTGCCTATTCCCATTCGGGTTTGAAACTTTTGGCATACATCTGTTCGGAGATTCCAGTATTGGAAAATCAACACTAGGACGACTTGCTTGTAGTATTTTAGGGAATTCTAAATCTTATATTTCTTGGAAAACTACAGATGGAGGGATTGAAGAAGTTTGCTTTACTCATCGAGACCGTGTTTTAGTTTTTGATGAAGCAAAATTACTTGCTCCCACACGATCAGAAGTTGCGGCCAAAATAAGTAATGCGAGTTATTTTATTTGTGCTGGACAAACTAAAAAACGTCTAACATCTTATAATAAAGAAAATAAATTGAATGTCGGCGGTTGGGAATTGACATTCATCAGTACCGGTGAGTTCGGTATTATCGAAAACGCCAATGCAACGGGACATCTCAAAGACGATGGTGAAAAGCTTCGTTTTATTGATGTTCCTGCACAAATGAGTGAAAAATATGGTATATTTTCAAAACTGCCTAAACAATACTCTGATTCATTAGAAATAATTGATGATATTAATCAAACCTTACAAGATAATTATGGATTATTAGGCCGTATATTTTTAAAAAAATTAGTCAATATTTTAAACAAAGATGAAGATAGCTTCAAAAAGCATTTTTATCAAAACTTAAACTTTTTCATTGATAACGTTGGCATCAATGTCAAATCTGGGTATAGTCAACGTTTTCTTAGCCGATTTGCTTTCACATACGCCGTTCTAATACAAGCTTATGAATGGAAACTAATACCGTGGAAACCTAACAGAATATTCAAAGCTATCAAAAAAATGTACGCTCTGGCTCTTAATTGTATCCGAGATGATGAAGATATACTTAATGAAGGGTTAGGTATTTTAAAACAAACCTTAAGTACAAAAAATGATAGCTACGCATCATTAAAACAAATGAAAAATAAAGAAGATATAAAAGAAGCTTGGAACGATAAAAAATTCTTCGCACAAAAGAATCCTCAAGACGAATTAGTTTGGATTATACCATCCCAAACTTTCAAATCTTGGTTTGCAACTACAAAACAAGCTCAATTAGTAAAAGAAGCCTTGGGAGAATTAATTCAAAAAAATAATGAAGGCTATACTTTATGTAGTTTAGGTTATGGCATCCGAAAAAGAGCCATCTGCTTAAACCGTAAAAAACTAAAAAAATTATTATCCAAATAATATTATTGGCGGTTAGTGTAAATTAGCCGCCTTTTTTTACAAATAATTATATACGGTGCGTCTGGATACGCCATATTGCTTGGCGATTTGGGTAATCGGTGTACGATTGGTAATGAGCGCTTTTATTTCCTCAACTTGTTGGGCGGTTAGTTTAGGCTGGCCGCCTTTATATTTACCGTGAAGTTTGGCAAGTGCAATGCCTTCTCGCTGGCGTTCCAATATTAGGTTCCGTTCAAGCTCCGCCACTGCTCCCAACATCGTCATCATCATTTTTTGATATGGGTCTTGTCTATCAGGAGCAAACGTTAAATTCTCTTTATGAAAAACGATTTTGGCCCCCTTGGCGGTAATCTCCTCAACCAAGTTTAACAAATCCTTTGCGTTACGGGCTAGTCTGTCCATAGAATGAACGTTCACCACATCACCTGCACGAATATTTAGCAACATAGCCTGCAATTCAGGGCGGTCGGTATTTTTACCGCTGATTTTTTCGATATAGGCACGGTCGCACACAATATCTAAAAGTTGGCGTTCGGTGTTTTGGTCGATAGTCGATACCCTTTTATAGTTAAAAATCATATTTTTTACTCCTTTGTGTGAAATTGATATTTACAACTTTGGTTTACATCTGTGCAATGAACCGTATTTTTGATGTAGATTGCACATAAAATCATCTGTGAAAGCACGGTATACTTCATTTATACGCCCTCGCTTTGATAACATACACGTCATTCTTGCTGATTTGGTGAATTTGCGGAATGTTGCGTATCGGAATTTGTTTAATATATCCGCTGTCAAGGAGCTTGATTGAACTCTTAACCTTGTCAACTGTCGTCCAATGCGAGTATTTTCCCTCTAAACCGATTAAAACGGCAGTATCAGGCATTTCTGAATATCGTTTAATTTGATTTATCACTTCATCAACCGACAGTTTCTTTCTTAACAGAGGGCGGGAAACCTTAATGGATATACCGAAATCAATTTTTAACTTTTCATCAATACAGATAAGATACATTTTTAGTAGAGAATTTTCTGTTCCGGTTAAATGGACATCCAATAATTTGCCGCAATTTTCCAGATTTATATAAATAGCATTCAACAACTCCCTTTGATACTCCTTAGAAAGATGTTTTAGCCCACTGACAGCTTTTGTGGTAGAAATGACACTTGCGAAACATCCGCATAAATAGGTAAAGCCCTGATTGATGATCGCCGTCAATATTCATCTCCACGCATAATGGTTAAGACTCGATTTGTGACATTCGGGTCGCTGGGGTCAGGGCTGAAATAGTTATAATCGGCGTCGTAATAGTCGATTTTCCAGAAGTACGTATCATTTTTGAAATTTATTGCACCGAAGTCGTGTTCTCCATAAGGGTCATTGTCCTCGGTAAAATTATCGAATGCCTGAACTTGTTTCATAAGCTCATTTCGGTCATCATCGGTTAGTGATTGCACGCAAGGGGTAATAACCACCCGGCCACCCTGAAATGACTTGCGAAACGAATCGTTTAATTGTCTGATTTTTTCAATATTCATTTTCTCGCCTTTAAAATAAAAAAAGAGCCTCAACACTAGGTTGAAGCTCCGATTGTTGGATTGAGATGTAATTGACTCTAACCAACTTATTCTGAGTTCATTAGTTAAGAGTCGTATCATTTTACACCTCACTTTCAAACATACAAAACCTTTGCTGCCCTTGCTAAAAAACAGCGCTATACTCGTTTTTGTATATTTTGTGATTTATAATAAAAACGAATCGAATCAATTTTTATTATGATTAAATATAACATATTCTATTATAAATTGCAAGTAAAATATTGTGCAAAATCAGGCAATTAGCTGATAATTTAGTTGTATAAAAAACAATATATCAGGAGTTTATTACCGATGAAAAAATTATCTGACCCTAATGAAAAAATAGAACTTGCAAACTTATTGGCGGTTTTCCGTCTAGAGATGAAAAAGCTCCGGGAACAATTGAACAAAAAGGGCTATGTTTGCCGCTATTGTGGAAAGCAAGCCCCAAAACCCCACGGCGGAAAATGTCCCTACAGTCCACACCCCAATAAATGCCACGAATTTATTAAGGCATAAAAAATACCCTGCAACCAATCAGCCACAGGGTGTGAGCGTAAAAAATTGAACCATTATTTTGTTTTTGGTGTGAAATAAATAATAGATTTTCCGGCTTGCCGATTGGCTAAAGAGTAAGATGTTATCCAACTTTTTTCTGTTGCAATCGTGCCGTCTACAGAACCCCCTTCTACAGGTCGGCAATATATTTTATGTGTTGACTTAAATGGAATAAAGATAATAGGCATTAAATAACTCCATTGCGTTGTTTCTCCTAAATAGTATATTTCTCCACCCTCTGATTCATACTGTCCTTTATATATCTGTCCTGTAGGAATTGCTTTGGTATTAAATTGTTCCCATAATTGATCTCTGCAAATTTTTAATCCAGCTTCGATTTTTTCTTTTTTTATTCTAGCTTGTCCTTGAGGTGTATTCAATTCTTTTAATTCTTTTTTTACAGCTTTCCAATATTCGGCAGCCATATCTTCTTTTAACTTTTCATTTTCCTCATACATCTGTATAAGTTCTTTATTATATTTTGGTTTCCATTTTTCTCGGGCTTCTACACTAGTTGCAACACTACACATTAATAAAATTAAAATAAAATGTTTCATTAAATCTGTCCTTTCTTTTAACTGTTAGCAAGCATATTCCCAACATCCCCTAAACCGAAAATGCAAGATGTTAAGAAATACAACGGTATGAAAATTATTAAATATTTTATGATTTTAACTATTCTCTTTCCCCAGAGAGCAATTAACTCCCAACGGTTAGAAAAAAACAATGACGGTATGAACATCGCAACGGCTGTTATTCCGCTTGCAATCAATATATAAAATACAAACAACAGGACGTCTGTCACGTCAGACATCATTTTAAATGTTTCACTAGTCTTATGTTCACCAAGGCTGTTGAACTTTATCCCCAATAACAAAGTCAATATGCCCCAGACAGTGGTTAGAATATTCGTGATTTTTTCGTGTTTAACTTTCTCTGCGGTTATTTTTTCTATACCGACATCTTTAACCAGCAAAACCTTTTCTTCAGCGGCATCTTTCATCTTACCCGACTCTTCCACCTAAATATAAAGGTTCTTCATCGTCATCAATTCCCATTGTCATACCACCGTAATTGTCTAGCCATTCTATGAGTTTGGGACAGTTTATATTTTGTGGGTGTACTTGCGGCAATGAGTGAAATGCTGTTTCGTCATTTTCAAAAGGCTCTGCTTCTCCCATTAATAAGGTCAAAACGTTACCTTTTACACAAAAACGTTGACTATACAGCGATTGGGTCTGTGAAGTATTTTCGCTCTGAATTTCTACTTTGATTGTATCATTGTCATATCTGCACCCAGTATCAACAGCCAAATTTACGGCCATACCGTCACAAGAAGAATAAGTAATATTATTATCCTTTTGAGTCGTGGTTGACTGTTGTTCTGTTTTGTTAATATGTTCGATTTTTTTCCATTTATTGTCTGATTTTTCATATAACGTACAATCTTTGGGCAGTTCTTCTGTTATTACCTCGGCAGAAATCATATCCCCGGATTTTTCTGTTTTTATCCAAATTATATCGGAATCAACTGAAAAAGCGTAATAAATAACGGAGTTTTTACATTCAGCCTTATTTTTATTTTGAATTGCCGCCATAGCAACATCTAACATATCTTCTGAAACTTTTGTGCCCTCAAATTCTAAACCGACACGCATTGTTTTTCTAAGGATATCTTTTGCTAATTTTAATCGGTCTTCTTCATAATTTGTGCTGTAATTTAAGATTCCATAGCTTATTGCTGCAATTAATACTCCAGCACCGAATATCCATTCTATAAAATTTTTGGTTTTACCTACCCATTCTTTAATATTACTCATAATTACGAATTCCTTTCGTTTAATAGTTCTGCCAATTTCGACCAACTAAAGCTTTTTGCCACCTTAGCATTTTTGGGATACCAATCGATACCGCCTTTGGAGATGTCCAGTGTACCAAGCTGTTTTCCGTCTTCTTTGATAGAAAAAGAGATATCTACGTTTCCTAAATCTTTTTCGGGAATAGAAAATTTTATATCGTGTGTTGCCATAGTGATAATTCCTTTACTTAGCTGAGCGAGTAAACAAGGTCTTGCCTGTTGCGTCATAACATACTATGGAACTGCCTTTTTTGACGGTAACGGTTGTTGAAGTAAAGCCGACCAATTCTCCAGCTCGGTTAAAAAGGTGTATGCCTTTTTCATCGTACACATAAACATTTGAGCCTTTTTGTATGGCGCTGGCTATGTTTTTGGCGTTTGACATTGTGTCACTCCTTGTTTTATGCAATTAAAATTACTGTAATTATAATTACATTTAAATAAAGAAAGTCAACAGGTAAATTCAACTTATTATGAATAGAGTTGAAGCCGAAAATATTGCCCAAAAAGTTGTTGATCTTCTGGAACAGGAGCGGGTTAAAAGAAACATAACTAAGACCGAGATAAATAATAAAACGGGTCTTAGTCGTACGGCGTGGACTCTTATGGTTTCAAAGAAAAACAGCCCGACATTGCGGACTCTTTTAATGGTTGCCGATGTTATTGGCGTTGATTTGAAACAAATCATTGCACAAGCAGAGGAATAGCTTGTTAACGATATGGAGAAACTTCTTATTATATTGATGATCACGTTTTTAACATCATCAGCTCTCGCTGCTGATAATCAAACCGTAATTATGAATACCAAAACTTATATCTATCACAGCCCAGATTGCAAGTGGGCTAAAAAATGTACAAAGAACTGTATTAAAACTACCAAACAAAAAGCCCAAACTCAAGGAGCAAGGGCTTGTAAAGTCTGTGGGGGATGAATGTTTTTGACAATGGACTTTTTATATAAAACGTGTAAAATGAAAAAAATTACTATTCACAAACGTAACAAATATTCATATGACTGTAAATTTTCAAAATTTAATTACTATAGATGAGGAAGAATTTTCAAAACTCTTCAATTGTCAGTGTGAAAATAACAATTTAAAAATAAATATAAGAGGTTATTCAATTCCTTTTAAAGGAACACAACAGAATAATCGAAATTTGATGGTTTTTCTGCGAAGAAATTTATTAAAATATGTATTTCCCGAACAGCAACGTCCTGAAGATATTGATTGGGCCTTAGCTCGAGATAAATTTGGAAATATTTCTCCTGCAACAGATGGAAAATTAGGTGAAATGTTGCTTTATGTCTTTGTTGAAGCAATATTAAAAGCCCCTTTAATGGCATACAAATTAAAGGACCTCCAAAATCCAAACGACCAAGTTAAAGGAGCTGATGGAGTTTTCATCGGAGAATATAGGGGACAAAGAGCGCTATTCATAGGAGAAAGCAAAATACATAAGGATATTAAAGAGGCTATTTCAGATGCTTTTGAATCTTTACAACGTTTTCACGATAAAAAATCACCTTACGATACCGAATTAAATATTGCAAAAAATTACCCGGCTCAAAGAAACCTATCAGAAGAAGAAATAAAAGAAATTTTGCAAATATTTGATGAAGAAATGGATTACGTACTAGTTCATCCAATATTTATATCATATGATTTTGAAGAAATTTCAAAGATTTCTTTAAAAGCGTTATCTCAAGAAGAAGCAGAACAGCGATTAAAAGAAACAATCTTAGAGGAAATAAAAGTTTGGCAATCTAATATAGAAAATCAAAAAAAATATTATCCTAAGCCTTTTCAAGTATATTTGGATTTCTTTTTTCTCCCCTCTGAAAATAGCTTAAAACTTAGAAACGATTTTTACTGTATGTTGCATAATGTTGATTATCAAGAAGAGCAAAAAAGACAAGAAAAAAAAATCAATAAAAAAGTCAACGATATTCTAAAAAAGAAAACAAATGAGGAGAATGACAATGAACTCATTTGAATACGTTTATAATAATAAAGACTTCAATGGAGTCTTACATCATTTACAAGAAGCTTTTATACAGAAGAAAACTCCACAGTTAACATCTTCAACTTTATCAAAAACTTCTTGGTTAGCTACATACCTTTCCAACAGTGACAACGAATTGCATAAAAATAAAGCTCAATTATACGCTGCTTTATGTTTTTATTGCTTTCCCAATGATAAAAACATCCAAACTTTAGCGTACACTATATTTTCCCGTATCGGGATTTTACCTGCTACACAACATTTGAAACAAATTATAAATAACAATAAATGTTTAAATATTAATGTTGGGCTGCTAACTGAAGAGTTAATCCTCTCTTACTGTTTAAACTTTGTGCAAATAAATTCAGGTTTACTGTTATCGGACTTTCAAAAAAATGTTCTAAATTTATTGTCTGGAACTAATTATGGAGTATTTTCAGCTCCAACATCTGCAGGTAAATCATTTATAATACACGAATATATAAAAAGTCAGATTTTAAAACAAGAAAAATTTTGTGCATTAATTATCGTTCCAACAAAAGCTTTAATATCAGAAACCTGTGCTAAATATAGAAAATTTTCTCAAAAATGTGATGTTAAAATAGATGTTTTTGCGTCTGTCCCTGATAGTTTAATATCTATAGAAAATTCAACTATTTTTATTTTAACTCAAGAACGCTGCATTAAATTATTAACATCTTCAATCCTCACGAATATAAAATTTGTCTTTATCGATGAAATACAAGCGATTGAAGAACAAAAGAGAGGACTGTTACTAGAATATGTAATTAATGAATTAATATCTAAGCTTAAAAATACTCAATTTTTTGGAGCAGGTCCTTTTGTTCGCAACATAAAAGAAATAGGTGTTAGTATACTTTCTGATGATGCCAAAGAAATTAATACTCTAACATCGCCCGTATCACAATTAATTGTTAAAGTAAAACCGATAAAACAAGAAAAAAGTCTCTTAATCGAAATACTTGATAACAAAGACTATAGTATAGTTCATAATTTTAACCTTCAAACAAGAAACTGTATGTATTCTCGTTGGCAAGGAAACATTACTAAAGCCATCATAGATTCAATTTTTCTGTTTTCTAATAATACCCCATCTATTGTTTTTGCAAAAGGACAAATGACTGCTAGAAATTATGCTGTAAATTACGTTAATGAAATTTCAGAACATAACAAAGAACAAGCATTATCGCCAGATATAGAGCCAGAAGTTGAAGAGTTAATTGACTATATACAAAAATGTATTCATCCTAAATGCTCTTTAATAAATTGTTTACAACATAAAGTAGCTTATCACAATGCCGGATTAACAGAGTTTATTAGAAATGAAATTGAAAATTTATTCAAAGATCATAAGTTGAATATTATTTTTTGCACTCCAACCTTAATGCAGGGAGTAAATTTGCCTGCCGATAAAATTTTTATAGCATCTCCTAATATTGCTAAAGGTGAGAAATTAACAAAATTTGAGTTCAAAAATCTTATTGGGCGCGCAGGTAGATTGCAAGATGATTTATGTGGTACAGTTTATTGTATTCAAATACCTGAAAAAGGAAATGATTGGATAGATGATTTTCAAGGCGAAACAGACAACATAAAATCAGCCTCAGAGACAATATTACAACGATCTATTGAAGATATTTGTGAAAATTTAAAAACCAATAAAATTTCAACATCCACAGTAAAAGAAATATCAAATATTCTTAAAATCAGATATCTAAAAAGTGAAAAAAACTGTAAACAATATTTATTAAAGCATCAAGTTAATGAACAAGATGCTAATGAAATTATAACTCATTTAAAAGAAAATCTTAAATATATAAAGATTCCAACAGAAATCATTTTAAAAAATCCGACTATTGATCCTATTCTACAAGATATGTTATATAATTCTATTTTATCTGATGCTCCTAGCTGGAAAATGCGCTCTTCAATTGGAATGGCTACAGATTTCAAAGCACTTGTAAAAAAGCTGGATGATATATTTAATATAATGGATGAAATAGAGGAAACAGAACGTTATATGGGAAATAAGGACTGGTTTAGAAATACATTATGTTCTTACGCATTAGATTGGTTAAGAGGAAAGCAATTTTCAGATTTAGTTGACAGAACAATTAAACAGAAACACTTTGATAAAGATAAATCATCTGATGTTGACAAAGCTATTAATATAACAATGACTTATATTTCTAAACATATAGGTTTTACCCTATCTAAATACTTTTCACTACTAGCTGATGTAATAAACAAACATTTTGACGACGAAGAAGATTATGGTATTATTAAAAATTTACATAATATGCTGGAGCTTGGTAGCATGGAACCTATAGTTCTGAGCTTAATGAATTCTTGTTTACCACGAAGCGTAGCTTTAGAATTATCTCGTTATATACCAGTTGATATAGATGACCCAATTAAATGGCTTATAGAAAACAAAATGAATAATAAACTTAAATCTCTACCCTTAATATATAAAAAATCATTAATACGCAATGGTATATGGACAGAAAAATCTGACTAGTTTCGATTCAGTACACGTTTAATCATACTAAAAAAATGATTTTCTATTTAGGCAAATAAATCAAATTCAAAACAATCATAACTCGTCAAAAACAAAAGCACACATTGCCTGGTCAGGAAAACGCAGGCAAATGATATAAATCACTAATCTTCTTGTAATAACCAATCAAAAACATTCAGACGCTTGATACCATTGTTTTCTCCAGAACCGTAATCCATTGATAACAGAAATTTAGGATAATTATCATCGATTGCCTCTAAAGAAGCTAATTCACGGGTTAATATTTGTTGATCAAGCACATTTAAAGCCACTTGGTAATATTCAACCAAGCCCCCGCTTTTCTTTGCGACAAAGTCAACTTCAATATTTTTGCCACCTTTTACCAACTTACCTACAGATACTTCATACCCTCGCCGTATCAGTTCCAAATAGACAATATTCTCCAGAATATGACCGGCATCCATATCTTTTATGCCGAGTAAAGCTGTCCTTAAGCCAATATCAGCAACATAATACTTGGCATTGCTATCTAAATACTGTTTCCCTTTAATATCATACCGCTCGCACTTATACATTAAGAAACTATCCAGCAATCCTTGAATATATGTGTCTATCGTTGGAACCGATATTTTACGCCCACTTGATTCTAAATTTTTTGAAATATTACGAACAGAAGTTTCGCAGCCGATATTATCAAACAAATATTTAACCACTGCATCTAATTTGTTAGTATCGGCTATATTAAACCGTTTCACAACGTCTTTTTGAATTGTATTTAAGTATACCGTATCCAATAAATAATCGCTGATAAGCTGTTTGTCATACAATAAATTAAGCGTTTGCGGGAATCCACTCTCTTTGATATAGTGCGAATAAACAGCTATTGGATTATGAAAGTCTTGTATATCTTTTGAGGTAAGTGGTTGAGCAAATTGTGAATATGCTCCAAAATATTCCTTAAACGACAAGGGCTGCATTTTTATTTCGACATAACGACCACCTAACTGGTTTGCCAAATCGCTGGAGAACATATACGCATTTGATCCGGTTAAATATAAATCGACATTATTTTGCAGACGTAAGGTATTCGCTACTCTTTGCCAATCTCTTAATAACTGTATTTCATCAATAAAGACATAATTCATCTTCTGGGGATTAAGACGTTTTACAATATGATCAAGGAGTTTATTATAATCGGTTAAAAAGTTCTCTTTGTCATATTCCAAACCAATTTTTTGAGTTTGCATAAGGTCTTCAAGATTGATATTGATTATTTGGCTATCATCTGCAACCTTATGAACAATCAGATCAAATTGATAGAGATAAAACAATTTGGATTTACCACAACGTCTGACACCAGTAACAATTTTAATCAAATCCGTCTGACTCTGCCATTTTTTTAATTGTTCTATATATTGTGGTCTTCCGACTATTCTTTCTGATACCATTTGCAAATTCCTTTCCATATATTTATTATAAATATACTTAATAAAATTGCAAAAATCAAGAGAAATGTAAAATATATTTAAATCCCACAGTAACCAATAAACCGGGACCGATATATTTTAAAATCTCCAGT
>ENA-UEPL01000490-UEPL01000490.1-human-gut-metagenome-genome-assembly--contig:-NODE-490-length-36138-cov-5.328610_pt1 | contig 36138 bp, 27 predicted proteins | sample MGYA00242896_ERZ507908 | MGnify/ENA primary metagenome ERZ507908 (study PRJEB26167, sample SAMN06115518) | human gut metagenome | host: Homo sapiens | place: China:Chongqing | collected 2015-08-20...
TACTAAGATACCTGTTAACTATGGTTTTGATTTTGATGGTGCTGAGTTCATACCAGCTAGTAACATTACTGGGGGCTTTGTAATAAGCCAGCCTCAGCAGCCTGTTACCTATGAGGCCAACTCTTCAGTAGTTACTGCGATTAACGCTAATGCTAGTGTAGACCTCGTTGCGGGTAACTCCATTTTAACTTCCCTGGCTGATTCATCGTTGTTTAACAATAACTTTTTATTTATGACGGGGGCTGATGATTTATTCCAGTATACGGGTAATGCTGAACCAACCAAGTGGAAGCATGCTAGCGTGCTGCATCATTATGGCTTGCTTGCTGTACCATTTAAGTATGGTGTTTCTGCTTTGACGTCTATCTACGCATTGCCTATTGCTGATAAGGTGACGGTATGTAAGCTGCCTACAATCAATTTGATTAACAACCCTAAAAACATTCTGTTTGCTTTTGATGGTATTAGCCGATATCAAATTTTTGAGGGTTCTGTTAAAAACAAACCACTCAAACAGCAGGGACCATTCTATCTGTGTACACTGACTAACTATGCTTATGTCGACCAGTATGGTCTCTATGACCCGTATCCTACTGTGTCATTCAGTGACTCAGATATGACTACGCAAACGGCATCGTATACTCTCAACTACGGTAAAGGTACGGATTTAAATGTGTACAACTCTCGTTGCCAAGGTTACGGTTGGGGAGCAACAGGCGGTGGGGATATCATAGCAAACACGGCTTTTGTGGGCTGTGACTTCAGTCGTTACGATAGCCATAATCCTACGTTGGGTTACTTTAAAACACTGGAGTGTTTGCACGGGATAGCTGGTATTGCCTTATGTGGTTGGGGCACTGTATTCATGGACAAACCTCGTTGGAAGGTTAACAAGCGTACCAATGACCCATACGGTAATAAACCAATCTTTATCAGATTGCGTGAGTCTAGCGGTGGGTTTTACGACGGTGATTTATACATTCGAGACGCTGTTATCGATGGTTGGGGTGATGATTTGCTTAATTTTATAGAAGCACCTCAGAACCCGGATACTGCTATACCTGCTGGTTCCCCTATTGAGCCTTATGCATTTAAGCATGTATACGTAGACGGCCTTACTTTTACTAAACCTACTAAGGGTAGAAAGCTTGCTGCATTCCACTCATTAACGGGCAGTTTATCTTCACCTCTGCATGCACCGAAAAGTATAGAGATTAAGCGACTTGATTATAACTGCTTTGGTAGTGATAACCCGGAAGATGATGCACTGGTTTTTGATTTCACTAATGCCAAACAGCAGAGTTTTAATACAGCAGCTAACCATGCTTCAATTGAACCAGCTTCTACTCGCATTGTCTTGGAAGATTCTAAGGTGCAAGCGGTTGTCCTTAAAAGGAATGCTGTTGCCTCTAGCCATTGTGTTGATTTCATGGCTAGTCGACTTACTCCTGCGGACAACAGTGAAAGTTTTGTACAGCTCTTTACTAACATGAAGGGCACATACAGTTTTACAGATTGTAAACTGTCCCACATCAACGATAACGTTGGTGGTAATGCTGTTACCTACCCAATCATCGTACAGGTACGAGGTGGAGTCTTTAAGCAGAGTACCCCTACCAAATTACCAATTAATACCGCAGGTAGTGTGGCACATGATGTAAACTTTGATGGTGTCACATGCGTTGGGGATTTCTCTGCTACTACCCCTACTGACAGTAATCGCAATTTAGGGCAATGGGTTGGTTTAAATAACTGTAACTACTACAACCAATCGGGCGCAATTGTACCTCATTTACTACAGTGGTCTGGGACCATCGGTACTACCGAAACCCCTATAGGCTTGTCTATTCATGACGGCAATAACGTTATTGCGATGCTTAACTACAATAGTATTGTTACTTTCGATGCCTTTAAGCTACCTAACGTAAGTGGTCTTTTTGCAAGATATCTGTATAACCCTAACTTAGCTGGGTACTACCTGAACCTCACTCGTAATGGGCACAGGGTTAATGTAGTTAGCGGGTATGGTTCTGCTGGTATACGAGAATTGCACGTTAAATAAGGAATAAGTGAATGTTTGTACAAACCAAAGAAGTTGAACTAACCCTGCTATTGGGCGGCACTTGTAATATCGGTAGCAGTTTACTGGCTGCTACCGTTTACTACGAATGCCGTGATGTACTGGTACGGGATAAGCAAATCACAGTTAGTCTGTATGCGGGTACTAACAAAGATTCGTTGTCCTACTATAAGTCCTACCTATTTGACCTACCCAGTGATGGTCAGGTAAGTATGGACATTGCGGAAGACTTAGTAAGGTCTCTTGATGAGTACAGTACAGCTACCGTAGTATAAATAAAGCCCCCATTACGGGGGCTTTTCTTTCTTTCTTTCTTACTTCCCCTTAAATCAGTATTATCATTCAGTCAGACTCTTCTGATACGTCCCGAATGGGTGTTATTGCAAACAATAAGGACTTTCTCATGAGCGATGAATCGACTTCGGTTCTTCTTGCCCGATTGGAGGAAAGACTGGAAACTTTATTTAAGAACCAAGAAAAAGAGGAGCGTTCTAAAGAGAAGCTAGAACAAACCCTATCTGGTCTTAAGGATTCTGTTCAACAGATGGAAGGACGCCTTAAGAATGTAGAAGATAGCCTTGCTAAGTCTGAACCCACTATTGAAGAATTCATTACCATCAAGCACAAAGTGGTTGGTGCTGGTATCTTCGGTAAATGGGTATGGGCTGGAGCAGGTGCAATCATTGGTATTTTAGCAGCAGCCAGACGGGAGATTTTCACATGGTTCGCAAGTTAACTAAACGGGTTGGTTTGGTGCCAAACTGGAAGAAATGCTGGAAATGGGCTTCTATTCAGTTAAGTGCAGCAGTTCTGTTTTTCTTTTCTGCACTGGACCTCATTCAGCTCTATTCAAATGCCATACCTCCCCACATACTTAAGGAAATCCCCCATGCTAGTGAAATCATCATGTGGGTATGCTTCCTTAACATAGTTGCTCGGTTGTTCCACCTGAAACCAAAGGAAACAAGTGATGCAGATAAAGAATAAAAAAGTAGCTGCAAAAGGAGGTGCAGTGGGGGCCGTAATCGCTACCATTCTGGGGGTAGTGTTTACAATGGAAGGTGGTTATGTAAATAACCCCAAAGACCCAGGAGGTGAGACTAACCATGGAATCACTAAAGCCGTAGCCATGTCCCATAAAGAAATCTTAGCCAGGGAGTATGGCTGGGATGGTTCAATGAAGGGTTTAACTAAGGATATGGCAGCAGACATCTATGTAGATGATTATGTTGTTAAACCTGGTTTCCTTGAGTTTGCTTCTATTAGCCCAGCTGTTACTCATAAGCTTGTGGATGCTGGTGTTAATACAGGTACTGCCCGTCCTTCTAAATGGTTACAAGAATCATTAAATGATTTAAGTAGGGGTGGCAAAGACTACCCTAAAATCCAAGTTGATGGTAAAGTCGGTGTAGGTACATTAAATGCATATAAAGCCCTTCAACAAAAACGAGGCAAAGTGGCAGCATGTAAGGTAATGATTAAGATGTTAGATGGTAAGCAACTTACTCATTACGTCTCACTGAACATGCCAGACTTTACATATGGTTGGGTTACTAACCGTATTGGTAATGTCCCTCTGGAGAAGTGTAATGATGACGCTAAACTATAAGGTTTGCTCCATCATCTTATTGGCTGCGTCAGCAGCCTTTATTTGTTGGAGAGTATATGAAGCTGGTCAACACTCTGTGCAAACCAAGTGGGATGCACAGAAGCGTTTAGATGAGCAAGCCATTAACAAAGCCAAAGGTGAGAATGATGCACTTAGCAGACAGCACAAGTACGAAGTCGAGCTATTGCAAGCAAGACTCAAAACTGCCAACGAGAATTACCAAGCTTCTCTTGACGCTATCTCTAGTCAGTACTCTGCTAGGTTGCAGCAATCTGAACAAAGAGCCAAAGTATATCAACGTCAAGCCGAAGGTGGAGCCACTGAGTGCAGAAGTCTTGCAAGCCATGCAGCCAGACTCGACAACAGTCTTGAACAAGGCAGACAGTTGGTTGAAGAACTCCGGGCAACTGTTAGACTCCGTGACGGACAAATAATTGAATTGTCTAATCAGATTCGAGCAGACCGTAAACTATTAGAATAGGACTTATTATGGAAACCGTTGATTCTATGAAGCCAATGCCAGACCCAAGCGAGTCTAGTAAGCTTACAGACTGGGCAAAGGAACCCAGTATACAATCCTTAAAGGCTGACCTTGAGGCAGGTAAACCAGCTCATGATGCATTGATGAATGAAATCAATGACTGGAATGACTTACGTAAAACAACGGGTAAGCATAAGCCCCCTAAGATTAAAGGTCGTTCTCAGGTTCAACCTAAACTAGTTCGCCGTCAGGCAGAGTGGCGTTATGCTCCTCTGTCTGAACCGTTCTTGTCTTCACCTAAGCTATTTACGGTAAAGCCTGCTACCTGGGAAGATGCTGATGCAGCTCGTCAGAATGAGTTAGTACTGAACTACCAGTTCCGTACACAGCTTAATCGTGTGAAGCTTATCGATGATTTCATTCACTCTACTGTGGATGACGGCACCAGTATTGCTCGTGTAGGCTGGGACCGTCGTATTATTAAGGTTAAAGAGGAAGCACCAGTATTCCAGCTTTACCCAATTGAAACAGAAGAGCAGATTCAGGCTTTACAACAAGCCCTAGAATTGAAGACTGCTAACCCTCGTCAGTATGAGGAGAACGTACCGGATGACATCAAAGAAGCAGTTAACTACTTTGAGGAAACCGGTGAAGCTACCTATGCTATTCAATCTGGTTCCACGGAAGTAGAGATTGAAAAGGCAATCATCAACAGACCTACTGTAGAATTTCTCGACCCTAACAACGTAGTAGTTGACCCGTCCTGCAACGGTGATTTAGATAAGGCACTCTACTGTGTCATATCGTTTGAAACCTGTAAGGCTGACCTACTTAAAGTACCTGGTCGTTACCACAATCTGGATAAGATTGACTGGGATTCCAGTTCTCCTATTACTGACCCAGACCATGCATCTAATACCCCAGGTGATTTTCAGTTCCGTGATGCTATGCGTAAACGTGTGGTTGCTTATGAGTACTGGGGATTCTGGGATACAGATGGTAAGGGTGAGCTACAGCCAATTGTAGCTACCTGGATTGGTTCCACTCTTATTCGTTTAGAGAAGAACCCATATCCTGATGGTAAGTTACCGATTGTAGTCACTCCTTACATGCCTCGTAAACGAGACCTGTTTGGGGAAGCTGATGCAGAGTTGCTTGGTGAAAACCAAAAGATTCTGGGTGCTACTATGCGTGGCATGATTGACTTACTTGGTCGTAGTGCCAATGGTCAACGTGCTTACCCTAAAGGAATGCTCGATGCTCTTAACCGTAGACGTTTTGAAGACGGTCAGGACTATGAGTATAACCAATTACAAGGAAATCCAGCTCAGTCGATTATTGAGCATAAGTTTCCTGAGTTACCTCAGTCAGCTATTGTAATGTCCCAAATGCAGAACCAGGAAGCAGAGGCACTAACGGGTGTTAAAGCATTTGCTGGTGGTGTAACAGGTGAAGCTTACGGTGATGTTGCTGCCGGTATTCGTGGTGTACTTGATGCTGCTTCTAAACGTGAGATGGCTATTCTTCGTCGTCTGGCAAAAGGCATGGCTGACATTGGTGCAAAGATTTGTGCAATGAACGCTGTATTCCTGTCAGAGAAAGAAGTTGTTCGAATTACTAACGAAGAATTTATTGAAGTAAATCGTGAAGACTTAGCGGGTAACTTCGACTTAGAAGTTGATATTAATACTGCTGAGATTGATAACCAGAAGTCCCAGGATTTAGGCTTCATGGTTCAAACATTGGGTGACTCTGTACCAATGGATGTTAAGTTACGTTTACTCGCTAAGATTGCAGACCTTAAACGTATGCCTGACTTGGCACATGAATTACGTACTTATCAGCCACAACCTGACCCAATGGAAGAAGAACTTAAGCGTCTTGCTGTTGAGAAGGCACAACTTGAGAACGAAGAACTTAAGTCTCAAATTGAACTCAATAAAGCTAAGGCTGAAGCAGAGATTGCTAAGAAAGACCTTACTAACCTGGATTATCTGGAACAGGAATCCGGTACTAAACATGCTCGTGAGATGGACAAGCAGAAGGCTCAATCTCAGGGTAACCAGAACCTGCAAGTTACTAAGGCACTTACCCAACCGCAAAAAGAAGGTGATTCTTCCCCTAACATATCTGCTGCAATTGGGTATAATGCATTGACCAACGGAGATAATTCAGGTATTCAATCTATACCTGATAGAGAGCTGGCAGCACAAGCAGACCCAGCTCTCTCACTTGGTTCCAAATACTTTGACCCTGCACAAGACCCAGCTCTTAGTCCAGGTATGAACATTTAATAAGAGGCAGACCATGTCAACCGAATACAGTATCGAAGAACTTGAACTACATCGCACCAAATTGAAAGATTCTATTGCCTATGCAGAAGATGTACGTAAGCTTCTGGGCAACCCACTCTTCCGTAAAGTAATCCTGGAAGATTTCTGTGTTCAGTCTGCTGCACGTTACGTACAAGAATCCTGTGACCCACTGCTGACAGCAGAACAACGAGCAGATGCATTAGCACTGGCTCAAGCAGGTGGTCATCTTAAACGTTGGCTGGATATTACTCTGCGTATGGCAGATGCCAGTGAACGCTCTATTCTGGATGTGGACGATGAACTCGAAAAACTTCGTGCCCAGCCAGAAGACGAAACTGAATAATAACCCGGAGATATCCTATGACTACGGAAGCCACTAATAAGGCTTCCGACATTTTTGAAATGTCGGATGATGAGATTCTGAATATGTCTTCCCCTGCTGTTGAAGACACTCAGAACAACCCAGAAGATGACAATGCTCAAAGTCAGAATAATGACGATGTAGTTGCCACTCAAGCTGAACAGCAACAGCAAGTAGAACCTGAAGTAGAAACCGAAGTTGAACAAGTAGAAGACGCAAACTCTTCCAATTCTGATAATGTTAATGATAAAGTTGACAATACAGAAGTTGATAGTAACGGTAAGCCGATTACTGAAGATGCCTCTTCTACCCAACAACCAGGCCAGGTTGAAGGTAAAGACAAGCAGGAGGAAACTCCCAAGTCTGAAGGTCTGCCCACCGACTTCAACTATAAAGCAGGCTACGAGCAAATCATGGCCCCCTTTAAAGCTAACGGTAAAATGATTACTCCCCGTTCACCGGAGGAGGCCATTAGCCTGATGCAGATGGGTGCTAACTACACTCGTAAAATGCAAGAATTGCAGCCTTATCGTAAGGTAATGCTGATGCTGGAAAACAACGGATTAATGGATGAAGGTAAACTTTCTTTCCTGATTGACCTGGAGAAAAAGAATCCTGAAGCTATTAAGAAGTTGATTAAAGAAGCTGGTATTGACCCTCTCGATATTAATCCCGAAGAGGAAGTTAATTACCAAGCAGGCAATCACCGTGTAACTGACGCTGAAGCAGCATTTGCAACCGAACTGGACGATTTAAAGTCTACCCCAGAAGGACAAGCTACTTTAGGTGTAATCGCTCAGACATGGGATGCACAGAGTAAAGAAGCACTGTTTGAGAATCGTGGCTTACTACAGACAATTCAGCAGCAACGTGAAAATGGTATTTACGACCGTATCGTTTCTGAAATGAGTCGTCTGCAAATGTTAGGTCAGATTCCGGCTGGTACTCCGTTCTTGGCTGCGTATAATCAGGTTGGTAATCAACTGGCTGCTGCTGGTGGATTTGCTGACCTGGTGCAGCCAAAGGCAGAACCTACTGTAACTACTCCAGCTGCTAAAGCTCCTGTAGTTACTCGTGTAGTACAACCTAAACCGGTTATTACTAACACAGAGCAAGCAAGTGCTGCATCTCCTAGTCGAGCTGCACCACGTAAAGTAGAACAGTTTATTAACCCACTCGCTATGAGTGATGAAGATTTCGCTAAACTACCAGTACCCGGTAGACTTTAAAAGGTAAAGTACATGCTTAACTATAACGCTCCTATTGACGGTCAGAAGTCCAGTATTGATGGTGCTAACTCTGACCAGATGAATACCTTCTTCTGGTTGAAGAAGGCTATTATCCAATCTCGCAAAGACCAGTATTTCATGCCTCTGGCATCTGTTACCAACATGCCGAAGAACTATGGTAAGACTATTAAAGTCTACGAATATGTTCCTCTGCTGGATGACAAGAATATCAACGACCAGGGTATCGACGCCAATGGCGCTACCATCGTTAATGGTAACCTGTATGGTTCCAGTAAAGATATCGGTACCATTACCTCTCGTCTGCCTCTGCTGACTGAGAACGGTGGTCGTGTAAACCGTGTTGGTTTTACCCGTCTGTCTCGTGAAGGCTCTATCCACAAGTTCGGTTTCTTCTACGAATTCACTCAGGAATCTCTGGACTTTGATTCTGATGACGGCCTGAAAGAACACCTGTCTCGTGAACTGATGAATGGTGCTGTTCAGCTTACTGAAGCAGTACTGCAAAAAGACCTGCTGGCTGCTGCCGGTACTATTCTGTATGCAGGTGCAGCAACCTCTGATGACGAAGTCACTGGTGAAGGTGCGGCTCCTTCTGTAGTTTCCTACAAGAACCTGATGCGTCTGGACCAAATCCTGACTGACAACCGTACACCGACCCAGACTACTATCATCACTGGTTCCCGTATGATTGACACTCGTGTCATCGGTTCTACCCGTGTAATGTACGTAGGCTCTGAACTGGTACCAGAACTGAAAGCAATGAAAGACCTGTTTGGTAACAAAGCTTTCATCGAAGTTCAGCACTACGGTGATGCTGGTACCCTGATGAATGGTGAAATCGGTTCTATTGATAAGTTCCGTATCATCCAGGTTCCTGAGATGCTGCATTGGGCAGGTGCTGGTGCAGAAGCTACTTCTGCTAACCCAGGTTACCGTACTTCTACTGTAAATGGTACTGAACACTATGACGTGTTCCCGATGCTGGTAGTTGGTGACGACTCGTTCACCTCTATCGGTTTCCAGACTGATGGTAAGTCTGTTAAGTTCACCGTCATGACCAAAATGCCAGGTAAAGAAACGGCTGACCGTAACGACCCTTACGGTGAAACTGGCTTCTCCAGCATTAAGTGGTACTATGGCATCCTGGTTAAACGTCCAGAGCGTCTGGCTCTGATTAAGACTGTTGCACCACTGTAATAAAATACGGGGGAGGTAACTCCCCCCTTTAATTGAACCAAAGGAAACATGACATGAGCATTAACGACAAGCCGACCACTGACAACGTTCAGGGCAACGATTCCGTTGATGAGTTACAAGTTGATGAGATGACCATTCTTAAACAACGTGCAACCATGATGGGTATCAAATTCTCTAATAACATCGGATTGGAAGCACTACGTAAAAAGGTGGCAGATGCACAGGAAGGCATCACTGAACAAGAACAACCTGAAGTAAATCCACTGGCTACTACTACCGTACAAGAAGACAAACTGAGCATGGCTCAGCGTATCCGTCTTGAGAATACTCGACTGGTTCGTGTACGCATCCAAAACCTGGACCCGAAGAAGAAAGACCTGCCGGGTGAAATTCTCACTGTTGCTAACGATTATATGGGTACTGTTCGTAAGTTCGTCCCGTATGGTGAAGCAACTGACAATGGTTATCACATCCCTTACTGCCTCTACAAACTGCTGAAGAGTCGCAAGTTCCTGCACGTTAGCGTTAAGAAAGGACGTAATGGTAAAGAACGTGTAGAGCAACAATGGGTTCGTGAATTCGCAATTGAAATTCTGCCTCCTCTGACCCCAGAAGAGCTGAAGCAACTGGGTCAAGCCCAGCTTGCAGCTGGTAGCTTAAACGACGATTAAAGTATAAGCTGATGCTAACACGGCCCATAGGTAATATACCGTGGGCCGTTTTCATTTGAACCAAGAGGAAAAGACTATGTCTTGTGGGGCAGAAACAGAAGCTAACCGATTGCTGTTAGCACTTACTGCTGGTGAGGACTTTACCCTACCAGAAGTTGATATGACTAACTGGGATATCCCAGGTGGGGATGATTCTCCAATCTTTGCAGAAGTGCCTCGTATCACCAACGAATCCCTAACTACCCGTGAAGTGGGTGGTTCTGGTGTATTTGATGCACTAATGGAGTCAGCCAGCAAACACCTTAAAGCTGAGTTCAAAGAGAACCGAATTACCGGTGGTGAGTACACTAAAGCCTACATTGCTACTTTAGAAGCATGTATGGGTAATGCTGTACAATTCCTGTTAGGGCGAGACTCTGCTTACTTCCAGGCAGCTCTGGCACAGATTCAGGCAGTTACTGCACGTGTTGGTTTGGCAACGGCTAAGGCTCAGTTTGTACTTGCTAAGGTACAGGCACTGACTACTAAGTCTGAGTATGCTTTAACTAAACTGAGACTCTCTAATGAGAGCCAGAACTACTGTGCTGCTTTGTTCAACCTGGATAAGATTCTTCCAGCTCAGGAACGTTTGCTGCAAGAACAGTATGAAGTACAACGTGCTCAGACTCAGGAAACACGTTCAGATGCTCTACCTGTTAGAGGTAGCATTGGTAAACAGAAAGACTTGTATGACCAGCAGATTACTAGCTATAAGCGAGACTCTGAGGTTAAAGCAGCCAAGCTCTTTACTGATGCGTGGATTACTCAGAAGACTATTGATGAAGGTCTGGTTCCACCGGATGGTTTCACTAATGACCAAATCAACCCAATTCTCATGACCCTGAAATCGAACAACAACCTGGGATAATGTATGGGACTGTTCAGCGGAAAGACTAAAATCTTTGTAGCATCTTCTGTTTATAATCTGGCAGGGGATATTAACAATCGTCCTAACTATATGAAGACTACTGTTATTGGTGGGATACTCAATGCCAGTAATTTCTCTATGGGAGACGTCATTAGTAACAGCTACATTAGTGGCCCCGGCATTCGTATGCGTTTGTTCTCAAGCTGGAGTAAGAACCACTTTGATGAGCATATTGGCCTTACTAATCCTACGCTGAACACCCTTGCTAAGATTGACCCAGAACTGGTTAAACGTAACTTACCTGCCAAGGATGGTAAGGTGCTTTACGTTCAAAGTGCTGATATTGGCTTTGGTGATTTCCAGGAATGGTGTGACCAGTACATCTATGAAAATGCACCAACTCGCATTGATGAACAGTTTGAAATTGATATTGATGACGAGACTGGTGTTATCACTATGGAATCCCAGGAAGGTGGTTCTACTATTCAGTTTACTCCTGTCAACTTTGAGCAGGGTTCCCGTTATTTATATGTAGATTACACCTATTACTCTGACCCCAAAGAAGACCCACCTGTAGTTGGTCCTCTGCTTACGTACACTAATGAGGGAGACCTGCCGTCTACTCTCTTCTGGTCTGTTGTATCAGAGGACTTCACTCCAAGAAGTGAGACTCTCAATTCTACCGTAGTAGTACATTCTAGTTTCTCGGATGGAAGACCTGATGAGGAAACCACTACAACAGATACTGATACCCAAAGCTGGAATGATTACGTTAAGGTCTATAAGAGGGGGTATAACCTGTCTCTTACTACTGCTCAGGTAATTATAGATAACCGGGTTATGACCCACACTAAACTTGGAAGCAAGAAGAGTGGTACCAATACAGTCACTGAGGAGATTGACCTTGGTGGGGGTGTTATTGAAACACGAGTTACGACTACTACTGGTGAGTACATAGAATTTGAGTACACGTCTCAGACTGTATCAACAAAAACCGTTACTGACGCTGCTGGTGAACCACACCTCTTTATCTACAAAGAGGGTGATGGTAATGCCGAACTGGATTCGTTATTTAGCAGTTACTCTGATGACAGTAGGTTTTACTCATTCATTCCGATGAGGTCTGATAAAACCTGGATAGACCAGGATGAGGAAATGTATCCACTCTGTAAGACTGCTTTACGTAAGGCTACTGGTGGCAAACTTAATAAGGTACTGGATACGCTTAAAGACAACGATGACATTGATGATATTCAGTACATCTATGGTGCTTTTGGTTGTGCACTAAATACCCCAGAAGACACGGCTAAAGAGTACATATTCCGTTTCTTTGAGATGGCTGCTGAAGCTTTCCCTGCTGACCCAAACTACCCAACTATGGAGTCAATCATACAGGCGTATGAGTTGGCTAATATGGATGCAGAGGAGTATTCACAGTGGTGGGCAGATAACACTAGTGGCTCTGTAGTTGTCAGTACCCCACCAAACCCACCTGAGTATCCTGTTATTCCAAAAAGAGAATACAGGGTACGTAGTACCAAAGGCTACAAGTTTGACATGACTGTAGAGTGGAACTACATCTTTGAGACTAGCCATACTGGTACTGCATGGGAAGGTGCCAAGAAAGGGGAACTTAAAACCCAGATGGGTGAAACTATTACCCTAACTCGTAAGTCATACCGTACTAATACTCAGGGTGACCTGGTTGAGTACACCAGTTCTAAGACCATGCCTGCATTTGAGATGCTCTGGCAGACCGGCAACGGTACATATAAAAAATTGACCGTGTACGGATTACGCCACCGTAACATGGTCTATAAGGATAAGAGTGTTGACTCTACTGCTAAGGAAGCTCTGGATGATGCAGATGAGTCGGGATTCCTTATCCCACTGCATACTAACATTTACCGTTCAATGTCACTGGTTCGTAGTACTCAGTTGTCTACTGCTTGTACTTACTTAGTCCTTAACAGCTATAAGAAAGTTAAGCAGAAGTGGTACCAATCAGGTGCATTTAAGATAGCAGTCATTGTTGTAGCTATTGTTATTTCAGTAGCCTCTATGGGTACTGGTTCAGCTGCTGGTGCAGGTATCCTTGGTGCCTATGGTTCCGTTGGGGCTGCATTAGGTTTTGCTGGTATTGCTGCCATCATTGTGGGGGCTATTGCGAATGCAGTAGCAGCTATGGTTATGATGTCTATTCTTAGCACAGCATCCACTGCACTGTTTGGTGACAAGCTGGGCATTATCGTTACTGCTATTGCTTCCTTCGTAGCAATGAACGTAGGTACTGCACTTTCTACCGGTACCTCTATGTCCACTATGATTGCTAACATGGCTAATGCTCAGAACTTAACTGTGCTCACCTCCTCGGTAGGCAATGGCATTAGTCAGTATATTAATGCAAGTACTGCTGATACTATTCGTAAGACAGAGGAAGTGTTACAGCAGTACAATACTGACTCTAAAGCTATTCAGAGTAAGTACCAGGAAATGTTTGGTACTGACGGTTCAGGCATAATCGACCCACTCTCCTTTATTGGGATTGAGTCACTTGATTGCTTCACAAACCGTACTCTCATGACTGGTTCAGATATCGCAAGTATGTCCCTGGACATGATTACAAACTTTGCTGATATAACCACTAATATTGATTTAACGTGAGGTAAGTCCTGATGGATTTAAGCTTCTTAACTGGTAATACGCAACCTTCGGTTGGTGCCTTCCAGTGGGCTAATAATGGCAATAGCAACATGGGGTTTAATACCCCTGCTATGGCCTACCAACCTGATACGTCTTTAGCTGGTTCCCTTGGTGGTTCTAGCAGCACTCCTCTTACTGGCCTGTCCGGTCAGTTGGGTATGAATATCCCAACTTTCCAGTTAGGATTAGGTGCCCTTGGTTCCTTGGGTAGTCTCTATGGTGCATTTCAGTCCAATAAGCTCGCTAAGGACCAATTTAACTTCACCAAAGACATTACTAACACGAACCTCAATAACCAGATTAAGTCTTACAACACTGCGTTAGAAGACCGTGCTCGTAGCCGTGCTGTGGCAGAGAACCGTGATTCTGCTTCGGCAGATGCTTATATTGAACGTAACAAACTTACTCGTTAAGGGGTAATTATGGCTCAGATTACTTGGCGAAATGTTGATGCACCTAACTTCTCTGGAGTTGGTGACAGCATTCGTTCATTCAGTGGTCTGCTTGGTAATGCTACTGCTGGTCTTAGCGATGCACTGGGTAATTTCCAGACTGCTGCAAGACAGGAGGTAGGTAACCAGGTTATGCAGAATGCTCTGCAATACCAAGACCCTACTGAGTACCGTAATGCTCTGGCAAGTGGTGCTCTGTTTCAGGGGGTAGACCCCTCTTTGATTTCTAACCGTACTTTGGAAAATCTTGATAGCCGTACCGGTAATCTGTTGAACCAAGCTACTCAGCAACAAGCTTTGGATTACAACACTTACCGTACTGGTCGTATGCAAGACTTAGATGCCCGTGGTGATGCAGCCTCCCCTGCTTTACGTCAACTGGCTCTGGCTTACCAAAGTGGTGACCCTAATACTATTGCACGTGCACAGCAACAATACGGTGGTGCATTGGATTCGCTTCCTGCTGACCAAGTACAAGAGATTATGGGCCGACTTCAGAACCAAGGTAGTAATGCCATTGGTCAACGCCGTGACTTGTTCAATCTTGGTACCAACATGCGTGACGATGCAGATAGTCAAGCTGCTATTGGTGCACTGTCACAGATTGTCCGTGGTGCGGAGAACCCTAATGATGCTCGTATCCTTGCAGAAGCATATAGCAGAGGTTTATCACCAACAGCTCAAGCTCGACTCCAGGGGTTACTGGCCCAGCAATACCCAGGCACTTATGGTAACAACGTTACTTCTGCTCCAGGCACTGCTGGCACTCGTAGTGGTAGTCCGTTTGACGTGACCTACCAATTCCAGGGAACCAGTAAGCCAATCACTCAGATGAGCATTGGTGAGGTAACTAACCATCAGGCTAATATGATTAGCTCTCAGGGTGCTTCCCCTGTTGGTGCTTACCAGATTAACAAGGCTACCCTTGAAGATTTTGCTCCTAAAGTACTGGGTGAAAACTGGCGTAACATGCCTCTCTCCCCTGAGAACCAGGACAAGATTGGGGAAGCTATTTTTAATGCTCGTAAGGATGGTAACCTTAAAGATACTTGGGCTGCTCTACCAGACTCTACCGTAGGTGCTTATAAGAACAGAACCTGGAATGAGATGAAGGGTCTTATTGCACAAGCTGAAGTAGGAGCAAACCCTCTTGCAGTACAGCAAGCTGTACAAGGCAATCAGGCAGTAAGTAATCTGGCTACTGGTATGATTGGTACCCGTTTGATGGAAAACAATGCAGTGGGTAACGTACCAGATTATCTACGTACTCTGGGTGATACTGCTACTCCTGGTGAAGTTGTTAACCGTCTGCTAGAGAATGACTTCAAGGGTGCTGACCGTAACTGGGTCTTGGCTCGTGTTAATGAGATTGCTCAACGTGCTGGTGTGTCACCTGCTATGGCTGCAACTGTTATGCAGCGTGCACAGACTAACGTACCTGAGAACATGATTTGGCGTGGGCTGCAAGGTCTTAACCCGTTCATCTCCAATGAAGCTGGTAATGGTACTCGTCTTAATGACGATGCTGTTGACCAAATGGTTGGTGCACTGCAACGTGGTGAACCACTGGAGCAATCTGTACGCAATCTGTCTACAGCTCAAGCTGCTCAGAACGTACAAGCTGCACAGCAAGCATATGACACTGCACTGGCTCAGTTGCAGAATACACAGAACAAAATCAGTACTGGTCAAACTGCACTGACTGCTCTGTTACCTTCTCGTCAAGCTGCTGTAGAACGTGCACAAATGATGCTTCAGGCAGCACAGCAACAAGTAACTGCTGACCCACAGAATCTGGCTCCTCGTACCTTCCAGTCTCAGGCTACTACTGACCGGGCTGTAAAACGCGAGAATGATGCAAGGGCAGAACGCTACTTGAGACAGGCCAACCAGATTCCTGGCTATATGCAAACTCGCTAAATTACCCCATACTAACAAAAGCCCTTCGGGGCTTTTTTCTCGCCCACACTTTGTATATAGTGTGTTCTCTAATAGATATAAGTTTGAATAGGAAACCTACCATGTCAACATTTGACAGACTGGCTGGGTTTGCAGACAGCGTAACCAATGCCAAGCAAGTTAGCGTCTCTACTGCAACCGACCAGAAGAAGGCAGAGCAAGGTGTCATCCCTACTCCTATCTCTCAAGATAACGCCTACCAGCTTCAGGCTGGACGTGTTGGAAATCTAGGAACTGGTGCCTTTGAGCAAGGTTCTATTGCATCCGACTTTACTAACCTTTCCCCATTAGAACTCATTAATAAGTATGGTATCGAGCAAGGTACTCAGCTTATTAATCAGAGAGCTAATGCTGCTGACCAGGTATACCGTGATAAGACTATTGAACGTACTCCGGGGCGTGGAGCCATTGACACTGCTTCTGGTGTTGGTCTTGGTTTTGCTAATACCCTTGGGGGCATTGCTGCTCTTGGGGCAGGCTTGGTCAACGATAATGCTGGTGCTTGGGCATCCGAACAACTAGGTAACCTGGGTGATTGGGTGCACTCTACACAGAGTGATGCTTTGAATGCTCGTCGTAAGGTCGTTGCTTCTCAGGGTCAGATTACTGCACTGGAAAATGAGAACCAATACAAGCAAGACGTTAAAGATGGTACTAACCCTACTATTGCTGCACTATCTCGTGTTGGTCGTGATGCACTGGATTCCGTTGGTAATGTCATGCAAGACGGTACTGCCTTAACCGATGGTCTGGCTGAAGGTGTAGGTTCCCTGTTCGCTGCTGGCCCAATCATTAAAGGTATCAATGCACTCGGTAAAGTAGTCACTGGTACCCGTGCTGTACAAGGTGCTCGTGTAGCTGCTGCAATTGATGCAGCTAGCGGTACTAATTCACTGGCTCGTATTGGTGTTGCTGCTCTGGATAGGGCAGGTCGTGTTGCACCTGGTATGCTGGGCATTGGTGCAATGGAAGCTGGTGGTACTTATCAGCAAACTGCTGCTGAAATTATGAAGATGTCTCACAAGGAACTTGCTGAGAAATCTCCAGTATACCAACAGCATATTAAAGATGGCTTATCCCCTGATGAAGCACGTAGACAAACTGCATCTGAAACCGGTGAAATTGCTGCTGCTATTCAATTCCCTATTGCTGCTGCTACTGGCCCACTTGTATCTCGTTTTGAAATGAACCCCCTTAAGGTTGGTTCCGTAGTAGGTGGTGTTAGCAACATGGGTCGTGAATTAGTTGAAGAAGGTACACAAGGTGCTACTAGTCAACTGGCTCAAAATTATGCCCAAAAACAAAACATCGACAAAAACCAAGACCTGGCTAAAGGTGTTGGTGAACAGCTTGGCTTGGGTGCTCTCTATGGCTTTGGTGCTGCTGGGGTTGTTCAAGCTCCTGGTGCTGCTGGTAAGGCTGTGGGTGCTGCTCTGTCTCCTGCCATTCGTACTACTATGGCTGGCTTGCGTGCTGTAGGTAATGTTGGGTCTGCTGCTACTAAACCACTACGTGACGCTCTGGTAGCTCGTGGTGAGCGAGTAATGCAACAGAATGAGCAAGCATCCCCTGTAGCTGATGAAACCGTTCAGGCTGCTGCACAAGAAGCCACAGCACAGGCTGCTAATGCAGAAGAGACACTCTACACTGCTGTTAACGAAACTGATGCTACTCCAGAACAGAAAGAAGCTGCTTATCGCTACGCTTCTGACCTGGTTAATGCTACTCGCTTTGATGAAGCTGAATACGCTGATGCACCTGATTCAGTTAAAGCTGCTGTCACTGGTTCCACTAACCGCGTAGAAGCTATTCAGAAATTAGCAGACTTGGTTAACTCTACGGAAGAGACTGACCCAGAAGCACTGATGACTGCTGCCTCTTATCTGTATGATGGGGTGATGGGCTTTGAAGAGTTTGTAAACCGTGACCCGGCTGCTCTTAATAACCTGCCTAGTGATTCTCCAGCTAATGCTGTACTTGACCAGTACTCTGGCCTTATTGCTAACATCCAGAACACTCCAAAAGTTGCTCGTGCTTTCCGTGCTATTAACCGTATGGTTACTGAGGCAGCAGAACAAGGCAAACTGGAAGTTAGTGAGAACCCTACTCAACAGGAAGTTAATAACGTAGCAATGGCTGCACAGGTTGCTCCTGAGAAGCTTTCCCCTGAATCAGTAGACATGGTTCTTAGGCACGCAAGTGAAGGTCGTATTCAGCTTAATAACCGTCAGAGGGCTGCATTAACTACTGCTGCTGCCCTCTTGAAAGGTGCTCGTGAGTTCGATACCGAAGCTGAACGCTTAGGTCTTCGTCCTCAAGACATTGTAGGTAAGCAGATTAAAACCGATGAGAGTAGAACGGAGGAAGGTCAGTACTCTGCGTTGCAACATGCCCAGCGTATTCGGTCTGCGTATAACTCTGGTAACCTCGACCTCGCCGCCGCTTACCTCAACGACTTTATGCAATTCGCCCAGCACATGAGCAATAAGGTTGGAGCGTTGAACGAGCATCTTATTTCTGGGAATGCGGATAAGAATAAGTCTGTCCATTACCAGGCTCTCACGCCCTCCCGTGAATGGGTTCGTAGTCGTACCGGTCTTGGTGTCAATCCCTACGATACCAAGTCTGTTAAGTTTGCCCAGCAAGTAGGGCTTGAAGCTAAAACCGTAGGCGATATTGCCAATGCTCTCGCCTCGGCTTACCCGGAGCTGAAAGTTCCTCATATCGAAGTTACCTCTTTGGATTCACGTCTGAACGATACAGCTGCTCAGGTGGTTAAGGCTTTCCGTCAAAGCAATCGTGACGCTGCCTCATCTCAACAGACTGCCCAACCAGTGAATCAGGTTAAAGAATCTCCTGCACAAACTCAGGAGGCCAAACCTACTGTAACAGAACCAGTGGTAGAAAATACTACTCCTGTTAAAGAGGTTAGCGTAGAAGAAGATAAAGTAACTAAGACTACACCTGAAAAGGTGGAACCTGCTGTAACCGAAACTAAAGCAGAACCAGTTAAAGAAGGTACTGCTGCTGTGTATCCTAACCTGTATTCCTCAGATAAGGTTACCAACTACTTTGTTAAATCTTTCAACGTACCAGCAGAACCTAAGTCTCGTACTGTAGGTTCTGAGTCTCCACTGAGTGACTTAACTAAGGCACTATCTTCTCGTGCTCGTTACGAAGTATACGTGAACCAGGATGAAGCTAACCCAGCATTCACTAGTGATGTGGCTAAACGCTACAGTGACCTGATGAAACATGGGGAAGGTATTGCTGATTTACTGCGTAATCGTATGGAGAAATTCCTCTCCAATAAGAACGTTGGTAAACGTTTTGCTGAGGGTACTGAGGCTAACCGTTGGGTAGGTGGTAAGCTGCTTAACATTGTTGAGCAAGATGGTGATACCTTCAAATACAATGAAGAGTTGTTACAGACTGCTGTACTTGCTGGTCTGCAATGGCGACTCACTGCTGTACAGAACTCTGCTATCAAAGATGCTAAAGACGTAGCTGCTATTACCGGTATGGACCAATCCCTGTTACCGGATGGTCTCGTTGAAACCTTTGAGAATGGTATGACTCTGGTTGAAGCCACTAACTCCCTGGCTCAAAAGATTGAGTCTTACTGGGGATTAGAGCATAACCCTAATGCACCACTGGGTTACACCAAAGGTATTCCTGCTGCTATGGCTGCTGAAATGCTGGCTGCTTTTGTTGAGTCTGGTGACGTTACAGAAACCATCATCAACATGAATGAGTTTGACCCAGACAACAATAAAACTGTTGGTCTGTACTCTATCTCTAAGCTGGATGAAGCTGACCCAATCAATAAGTTCCCTACTGCTATTGAAGAAGCTGTGTTGGTTGAACCAGAAGAGAAGATTTACTTTGGTGATGATGTACCTGCTGTGCCACGTAATCAATTACGTAACCCAGCTGTACAGAATACTCCTGAACAACGTAAAGCTCTTAAAGCAGAACAAGAGACTGAGTTCTTTGTACATGAGCCAATGGTTAACTTCTATGAAGCTATGGGTCGTGACAATATTCTTGCTCTGTTAGGCGCTGGTACTGTTAATCCTGAACTACTTAACGTAAACACTGCTCGTTCTATGGAAGGTAAAAACCTTTCTGTAGCTGCATCTTATGACCACCTGTTTAACGTTATTAATCAGGTACGTGCTCAGTCTGAGAATATCTCAGAAGTACCAATCCACTACGGTTACAACATGACCCGTGTTGGTCGTATGCAGATGTTAGGTAAATACAACCCACAATCAGCCAAGCTGGTTCGTGAGGCTATTCTGCCTACTAAAGCTACTCTGGATTTGTCTTCCCAGAACTCTGCTGACTTCTCTGCATTCCAGTTAGGACTGGCTCAAGCACTTGGTATTAAGGTTCATAACATGAGCCGTGATGCTATGGCACAGAAGTTGACTACTGCTCTGGAAGGTAAACTTAAACCTGCTGTAGATATGATGGTTGATTTCAACAAGACTGGTTCCTTACCGGATAACTCTGTTGAAATCTTGAATATTGCACTTGGTGGGGATAAGTCCTTCGTAGCTCTCATGGCTCTGATGGAATATGCCCGTTATCTGAATGCAGAAGATAAATCAGCATTCAATACCCCACTGTACGTAGAAGCTGATGGTGTTACCAACGGTCCTATCAACGCAATGGTATTGATGACTGGTGGTAAGTTCTCTAAAGAGTGGCTGACTAACGTTGCTAAGGGTGGATTGTTCTTTGGCAAAGCTGGTAAGACAATGAACGAGCATCGTTCTATTGATGACAGCGTAGACCTTTATGAAGCCTCTACCAATGCACTGAAAGCATCTCTTACTGCACTGCGTAATACCTATGCAGGTAATCCATCTATCAGTACTCAGATGAACCATCTGACTTCTCTGATGGATTTGTTCTTACCTGACCTTACTCTGCGTGAAGATGGTACCCTTGAGCTTAAACGTGGTATTGCCAAGAACCCACTGACCATTACTATCTATGGTTCCGGTGCTCGTGGTATTGCAGGGAAGATGGTTAGTGCAATCACTGATGCTATCTATGAACGTATGTCTGACGTTCTCCAGGCACGTGCCAGTAACCCTGATGTATCAGCTGCTATGGCTATGTTCGGTAAGCAGGCTGCTTCTGAGGAGCACGCAGAGCAAATGCTTAAGCGTTTCCTTGCTGATATGGATGCACTTACTTCTGCTATCCCTGTTAAGCGTAAGAACGTTCTTCAGATTGAAGAATCAGGTCCAGGCATGAAGGGTAAACTGAACCCACAAAAATTCACTGTACAGGGTGAGCAACTTAAAGCCTTGCAAGAAAACATGCTGCACTTCTTTGTTGAACCAATGAGAGAAGGCATTAGCCAGACTGTTGGGCAGGGTCTAATGTTCTCTACTGAGCAACTTCAGAAAGCTACTCAGATTCAGTCTGTGGTGCTGGAAGACCTGTTCAAGAAACGTGTACAAGCAAAGCTGCTGGAAAAAGAAAAAGACCCAACATGGAAGAAGGGTGATTTCCTTACTCAGAAAGAGCTTAACGATATTCAGGCATCACTGAATAACCTGGCTCCAATGATTGAGACTGGTTCCCAGACTTTCTACATTGCTGGCTCAGAAAATAGTGAAGTGGCTAACCAAGTATTGGCTACCAACCTGGATGACCGTATGCGTGTTCCTATGAGCATTTATGCACCTTCTCAGGCTGGTGTTGCAGGTATCCCATTCATGACCATTGGTACTGGTGATGGGATGATGATGCAGACTCTGTCTACCATGAAGGGTGCACCAAAGAACACTCTGAAAATCTTTGATGGTATGAACATTGGTCTTAACGATATTGAGGATGCTTCCCGTAAAGCTAACGAGGCTGTATACACCTCTTGGCAGGGCAACCCAATTAAAAACGTTTATGACTCTTTCTCCAAGTTCATGAAGAACGTCAACTTTAACGAACTGTCTCCAGAAGCTATTGATGCAATTAAAGCATCTGCTCTGGAATTCACAGAACGTGAGAAAGCAACCATTGATGATATTCAGGCTGCTAGTGCACAAATTGAGCGTAACCTTCGTAACATTGCCCTGGGTGTAGATATTCGTCATAAGGTAATGGACAAGGTACAGACCACTGTTGACCAGATGGCTGCTGTTGGTGCTCCTTATGTGAACCAAGGGAAGATTGACCTGAGTAACATGACCGTGGATGAGCAAGTAGCTGAACTTAACCGTCTGTTTGACGAAGAACTTCAGTCACGTAAAGCTGCTACCAAACCTGTTAAAGCTAAACCGGAAGTAGGCTTTGATACGGTAGGCCGTGCTCATAAGACTGGTGTACGTATTCTGTCTAACACTGCTATTAGTAATCTGGCTAAAGCTATGAAGATGACTGCTGAACAATCTGCTGTCCTTAGCGAGATTCAAAAGTCTCTGTCAGCTAAAGACTATAAGGTTATCTATGGTACACCTGCTCAGTTGTCTTCATATGCCAAAGAGAAGAACCTGACTGAACTGTCTTCTCAGGAAATGGAAGCTGCACAGGAAGGTGATATCCATGGTTGGACTAACTTCGATGACCAGACTATTTATCTGGTTAGCCCATCAATGGAAACCCTTGTTCATGAACTGGTTCATGCTGCTACCTTTGAAAAGGTACTTGCTCATTACAACAATGAGAATACTGACCCAACTGTTAAAGATGCTGTGGAAAACATTGAGCAACTTATGGAGCAATTCCGTAATCTGGATATGTCACGGGAAAATCCAGCAATGCGTGATGCCTATGAAGACGCCTTGTATACCATTGACGGACATCTTAATAACGGTTTTGTAGAACCAGGATTAGCCAAGGCTGCTGCTGTTAACGAATTCATGGCATGGGGTTTGACTAATCGTGCTCTGGCTATGAAGCAGAAGACAACCCTTTCCGTGGTTCGAATTGCCAAAGACGTTTATGCAGCAATTAAGAAACTGATTTGGGGACGTAAGGTTGCACCGAAAGTAGCAGATGACATGTTTAGTAATCTGCTGTTTAACAGTGCTGTACTTATGCGTAGTCAGCCTACAACTCAGGCCACTGCTACTGATGGTACCCTGTTTCATAACACTACTTATGGTAATAATGACCGTCTTACCGAACTTAATAAGACGTTTGATAATCTGGTTACTAACTACCTGCGTGTTAGTCCTATTGACCAGATTGAGCGTAAAGGTAAGGTGCAAGATGCACTGATGCTGGCTACCAGTATGACTCGCTCTGTACAGGCTCATGGCTTCCCTATGACCATGCAAGAACAGTCAGTGTTCCAGATGGTTGTAGCTGCTATGGCTACCGAAGCCCAGATTGATTCTTTAGCTATGTCTCGTGCTCAGGAGCTGTTTGCCCATGTATCTAAAAACCTGAAGGTTGAGGATTTCATGAGTAACCCGGATAGCACTGACTCGGCTGACCGTTACTATGCACAAGAGAAGTTCAACACTGTACTGGGTACCAACATTGCTGGTACTGATAAGCAAGGTCGTTCTACTCTGCTGCCTGTGTTCATGGGTCTGGCTATGGTTAATGATGAATTCCGTGCTGTACTGGAAAAAATGCCTGTACCTAAAGCTGACCGTAAGTTGAATAACACTCTGGATAACATCCTGACTAATGCTGGTACTCAGGCAATGGAATCCCTGAATACTCGTCTGGCTGGTGACAATAAGTCTCAGAACGTTCAGGAAAGTATTGATGCACTGACTAACCGTATCACTGAAGCTTCTCTTAACCGTGAGTCGTTCTATGATTCAGTGGCTAACCCTACTGGCAGTATGATTGACCGTGCTAACCAGTATGTGATTGATGGTGTTGAGCGTTTGGCTGATGCTACTCTGGACCGTGCTCGTGATGTTGCAGCTAATACCAATAACCCATTGGTTAAAGCTACTGCACATGCTGCACAGCTTGTTGCTGCTGTTGCTACAGAGAAGAACGGTGAGAAAGTTGCACAAGGTGTAATGGCTGCTATGAACCAGGGTAAAGTATGGAAACCCTTCCATGACCTGGTTAACGATATTGTTGGTCGTACTAAGACTAACGCTAATGTTTACGACATGATTAAAGCTGTTCGTTCCCAAATTCAACAAGACCGTCAGCAGTTCCGTGAAAATCTTCCAACCATTATTGCTGAGAAGTTTACCCGTGAACTCAGCAAAGAAGAGTGGGGAGCAATGCACACTGGCTTAGGTAAAACTGACCTTGCTGTTTTACGTGAAACTATGAGCATGGGTGATATCCGTGACCTGCTGTCTGACAGTAAACTTGTTGATGCAGAAATTAATAAACTGGAAGCGAGACTATCTACCCAAGCTGGTCGTAACTGGGGGCTTATCGAACGTAAGTCTAAGCAGTTAGCTAAGTACATGATTACCGGTGTGGTAGGTAATAACTTACTCCGTAACGCATACGCTATTAGTCGTTTACTCGGTGAACGTACTGCTGCTAAATCGACTGTAGACGTAGCTGCACTGGATAAGCTGATTACCCTTTATGCACTGGAAACCATGAACAAAGCTGACCGAGATATCCTTTCTTCACTGGCTCAAAACGAAGTTGAAGGTATGGATTTCTCTCTGTCCTACATGGTAGGCCAGCGTGTGGAAGAGGTGCGTAAGGCCAATAGTGACCCACGTACCAAACTGAACAGCTACAAGGGTTACATCCCTACTATGCAACAACAGGGTGTTAACCTCATCGTAGCTGAAGATGGTGACTTTGGTTTACTCAACGAACGTTCTTACGTTCGAGTAGGTACTTACTCTGGTTCCTCTGCTGACACTAACAAAGCCAGCCGTGGTTACTACTTCAGTCCTGTAGCAGCACGTGCTCCGTTTAGTCAGGGTATTCTGCAAAACGTTCGTGACACTGCTAATGGGGTAGACGTAGGTACTGGTTTTACCATGAACACTATGGTAGCTGGGCGTATCACAGATATGCACACTGTAAAACGCATCCAGAAGGCTATGGCACGTGGTGAACGTGGTGGTGAGCCACTGTTACCCATCTATGACGATAAGGGCATGGTGGTAGCGTATGAGCGTTCTGTTAACCCAGAAATGCTTAAGCATCTGAACCAGGATAACCACTTTGCTAAGATGGTTGGCGTATGGCGTGGTCGCCAGGTAGAAGAGGCTAAAGCACAGGCTTACAACGATGCACTTATTGAACGTCTGCATGACATGTATGAGGCTGACCTGAAAGAGTCTTCTTCTAACCAGTCTCAGTACGTCAACGTGTTTGGTCAGACTAATGACGTTGTATTGTCTGATGCAGTTAAGCTGATGAACCTTGAGACTCGTAAAAAGGCTGAGAGTCTCTTTGGTGAGAATCAACTGTGGGTACGTCGTGATATGCTTAACGACGCATTCGGTTATCGCTCTGCCTCTGTAGGTGATGCGTGGACTGGTAACAGCCGTTGGAATGATGAAACTCTGGACACCGTTAAGAAGATGTTCATTGGTGCATTCGGTAACAAAGCTTACCGTTACATGATGAATGCTGAAAACACTATTCAGAGTGCTGTTAAAGACGCCAAGACCCTGATTGTTGTTAAATCTATGGTAGTTCCAGCTGTTAACTTCCTGGCTAACATCTATCAGATGATTGGTCGTGGTGTACCGGTTAAGGATATTGCTGTTAATCTCCCTCGTAAAACCAGTGAGATTAACCAGTACCTTAAGAGTCGTATACGTCAGATTGAAGCAGAAGCTGAGTTACGTGCCTCTACCAATCCGAACCAGTCACGTAAGCTGGAAGCTGAGATTCAGTCTATTACTGACAGCCACAAACGTATGTCCATCTGGCCTCTGATTGAACGTGGTGAGTTCTCTTCCATTGCTGACTCTGGCATTGGTCGTGATGAGATTCTTATTACTGAAGGTAAACTGCACCAGTACATTGACCAGCTGGCTAACAAACTACCTAAAGGCTTACGTACTGCTGGGCGTTACGCACTCATTACCAAGGATACTGCACTGTTCCAGGGTATTCAGAAGACTGTTGAGTACTCTGACTTCATCGCTAAAGCAATCATCTATGATGACTTGACTAAGCGTAAGAAGATGAGCAAAGCAGAAGCACTTGGTCGTGTTACAGAAGAGTTTGTTAACTATGACCGTCTGCCTGGTCGCTTCCGTGGTTACATGGAGAGCATGGGTCTGATGTGGTTCTACAACTTTAAGATTCGTTCGGCTAAGGTTGCAGTATCCATGATTCGTAACAACCCAGTACACTCACTGATTGCTACCGTGGTTCCTGCTCCTACTATGTTTGGTAACGTAGGTTTGCCTATTCAGGACAACATGTTTAGCCTGATGGCAGATGGTAGGCTGGATTATTCCTTTGGATTTGGGCAGGGCTTACGAGCACCCAGCCTTAACCCATGGCATAACCTGGTTAATTAAAAAATAAGCCCCTCAATAGAGGGGCTTTTCTTATTTGGGGTAACTTGCTTTGGTGTATTCCAGGAAGTAACCAAATTTACTTTCGTACTCTGCAGGTGGATGCTGCTCTACTGCTTTACGCAGTCCATACAGTAGCTCATTCTCAATCTTATCGATATCAATTGAGTCTTCACTTTCCCCTACAGGTAAGCGATGTAGGTAGGTAGGCTTACTAACAAACTTACCCCCTTTGGTCACCACCTTTACACTAGCAAAACCAATAACAGGATTGATTTCCATCACTGGCTCCTTAAAACTTCGCAATACGAAGTTCAAGAACATAGCCGTAAGTTTTCATAGCACTCAGTTGGGTACTAAGTAGGTTACGGTCACTTGCAGAAAGCTCAGCAAACAAAGGAGTAGTGGTGAAGACAGTAAGTTTTTCAATCTTAGTCTTCAGCTCATCAAGCTCCTCTATAATGCGTTGTTGGTGAGGAAATAACTTTTTGTTCATAATGGTCCCTATTCTGCTAATACCCAGTCTTCTGCCAGAATGTCAGACTGAGATGCTAACCATGGTACAAAGGTATCACCTACCGTCTTCATCCCAATCCAAGGGATTGGCTTAAGGTCATGAGACCAAGGACGCTCTAAGGCACTGCTTGCCCACTCTTCAGCAGGAACATAAGAGATGTACATGCCTTTACCATTCCAGCCTTTACGGGCCATTAGGTAACCTACTTTGAGTAACTCAATAGCTTGACCAAAGGTACAACCTTCTGTGTAGCTATTGTATGAAGCCTCAAAGACACCTTTCGGTGACCACGAGATATAGCCACGGAAGTCTGGATGGTTGGATAGTGAATCAGGGTATTCAACCAAATACCCTTCTTCTCCTGGTTCCTCATTATCTGGCAGGTTCCAGTTACGTAACTTACAGTAATCACCCTTGGTCATTGGGAAAGCTAATAAGCTTTTAGTACCAATGTAGTTACGGAAGTTAATCTTAGTTTCCATTAGATTTTACAACCCCCACCTTCACAGCTGTCGTCTTCCAGGAAGCCTTTCAGCATATCCTGGCTCTGCTTCTGCTCGTACAGGTTCTGCTTCAGCAGATAGCCTTCAAGCGGCCAAATCTGCTCTTTGGCATCACGCCAGGCCACATCTTTACCGATGTCAGCATTGTAATTCTCTGGAGATGCACAGGCAGACTTACCAACGATGGTAAAGCCGTTCTTCAGAACCAGTACACAGATGGTTAGTAGCTCCAGGGATTGGAGGCTATCATCCCCAATTACTGTATCTGGCCTCTTTGCACTATTTACGCCGTCTGCTGCTGTAAAGAAGTGAACACTGGCAATACAGTCTTCAATATGAGAAGGGGTAATTCGGGGAGCTACATTAGCACCCTTGTTGTGAATCTCTTGTTCTAAGTCCATGGTATTCCTCTGTGGGTTATCGCTTTCAAATAAAAAAGCCCCCCTATCGCAACATAGGGGGGCTTAGTGCTATTTACCCATAGCTGGGAGGCTTGCTTTCATTAAACCCTTGCCTTTCAGAGGCTAGTTTTGGTTGCGATGCGGGAGCATAAACCCGTTTAGTACCTAACTAGCTGGCTCAGTATTGAGTTGATAGCTCGTTTAACTACTTGCTCAGGCTGGGATTTAAGGAGTTCCCTTCTCCATACATACACCTTGTCGGGGGTATGGTAGTAGGATAGCAGCTACTGGACTGCCTCACCAGTATTGTCTTTAGAGTGCTATGCAATCAGGGCTATGTTGCTGCATTGAATAGGTGAACCATGCTGGATTCTTACCAGCTAGTCTTACGATATAGCGTTATCGACAACCCTCCCCAGGGCGATTTCTCTCTCAACTATTAATTAGTTAATGGGAAATAACAGACTTGTTTCTTTACTGGTTCATAATAGGGTGGAAGCGTCCAGAGGTCTCATCTGGTACTTACGCCGTCGTATGGTTACGACTTACTCCCATAATTCTTCCAATTCGGGGTAGTACTACATGGGTTGTATTTACAATGAGCCTAGTTAAAGGACATAGACCATATAGTACCACCTCGAATTGGTTCCGGCGTCTGGACTCGAACCAGAACACTCACGTTTGTGCACAACGCTAGTACCTACACCGGAATTAATTGCCAGGGATTCCACCTGGCTCCATCTGTTTTTTAAGTCACTCAGATATCGTCTGGACTTGATAGAATGAGAGGCTCCATCAATAAGTATACTCATGCTATTAATAAGTAAACTTATTGCTGGTTACTGGTGAAGGATTCGAACCTCCGGTTGGAGTCTATAGCTTACCGCAGCAGCTCTCCAATCTAGCGGTGTCACACTTAGTCCTGACCTGAACATGCCAGGCCATCTCGTGCAACCAGTAATATTGGTTCCCCGTTTCTAATACACGGACGGGGACACTCCATGGTCGTTTGGTAATCAGGACGACTCACTCCTGACTAATGGTTATGCAATTAAGCAGCCATCAGAACAACATCATCGTTTGCATTTATGTTATTGGTTCGTTTCTAAAAAACCGCATAATCGCTCACGAAAACTATCAAAGAGCACCCTCTGTGGATTCATTTTACAGAAGCATCATTTCAGCTTCCGACCTCAATCAAAGGTGCTCATTGATAGGATGTTGGCTCCCCGTACAGGAGTCGAACCTGTATCATAACATGCCTGCTATGGGTCACTTACCACTAAGCCTAACGGGGAATTTATATAAAATGGCAGGGGTAGCAAGATTCGAACTTGCGAATGTCGGAATCAAAGTCCGATGCCTTAACCAACTTGGCGATACCCCAATAGAATTGGCGGTGAGTAGTGGACTCGAACCACTCTGTCACTGATTAACAGTCAGCCGCTTCACCAATTAGCTAACTCACCATGAGCTACTTATACTATGAGCTAATCATTTCGTCAAATGTGATTCGCATCATATTAACCATCACTCCGGGATACTCGCTTTTGCTAACCCCAAGAAAGAGCTGACGATTTGCTGAATCTTTACAACGCATTGCTACTAAACGTGCACACTGAGCAACAGGATTGTTAAATGGTTCCTTATATTTAACTGCCATAGCTAAAGCCAATTCAACAGTCACAAGAGCATCAACGTACTCAGTAAACTTTTCTTCAGGTTGCATCTTCGTCTGTACCCCAGAGTTCTTCCCAACGAGCCTTACCACGTGCAATTTTAAACTCTAAATCTGCTACCTCTTTTTTAAGAGCAGATAATTCATTTTCCCACTCATGAATATGAGACGTTTCGTCACATTCATAATTACCAGAATCGGTAAATGAGTGCGAAAAATCTTTATCTACATTTCTACCGCAACGTTTGCAAGTATGATTGGTTACCCATTGGGGATGCATATATTCATCCCAACTAGAGTGCTTCCATAGGAACAGTTTACCTATTATATGATTACTGCTAACAGTTCCGCAGGAATTACACATAAGACGTTCACCAGGACTATAATAGTACTTATTGCTGACTAAGACCGGCTCATCGTAGTCTACATCGTGTAAATAAATCATGGTCAATGCCCTAATGGAACCAATGCCCTCCGGAGAGTATTAAAGGGCACTGGTTCAGTTTGTTATTAGTCTGGCGGCTTGTCACCACCGGATTTATCACTAAGTTTCCAAAGGATAACTACAGTGATGATAAATGCTATATATGGAGCCGACACGTCCAATAGCCTAATTAGCAATAGCATTATGACTATGAACACTACCACAAATAGCAGCAGCTTCTGAGCCACCTACCAGCTATTAACGTTTCAGGTTTGAGAACAGAGACGGCTTCGAGGATACAGGGCGTTCAACTGCTTTTTCCTGCACTTCTTCTGCCACAGCAGCTGCTTCAGATGCTTTCTCGGCTGCTGCTTCTTCAGCCTCAGCTACAGCTTTTTCCTGGATTTCGCTGTTAGGGTCAACTTCATCCTCACCCTGTGTTGCTGGTTCAGGAGCAGGTTCTTCTTCCTTCTTCTCAACCATTACGTGCTTGGCTTCACGACGCTTACGAGTTTTTTTCTCTACCAGGGGTGGAGTATCATCTACCTGTTCGGTACCCACCTTTTCGTTGATGCCAACGGTAACAGTACCGTCTTCATTGATAACGATGTCCAGGTCACCTGCACAACTGATGTTGTTATCAATGTAGTCCTGTACACACTGTTTTACTTCGTCTTGGTTCAGTGTAATCTGCATTTGCTTATACCTTTTCGTATAACTTTAAAATTGTCTGGAATGCTGGCGTATTTACACCTGCATGAATGGAACCAATTGCATCAGCTAAGTGCTCATTCTTATTAAGCAGCTTCCCTTTACTATCACGGAGCCAGTTAGCTTCTGGATAAAATGATTGGGCTGCTTGAATCATTGAGTCTTTACTTGCTGTTTTACAACCGGTGAGGGCCAGCTTGTTTTCGGTAGGATTAACTTCAATTAGCTGAATACCCATTGCACGGAATGCACCCAGAATACCAACGCATACACCGTATGATTTCATTCCATTGGCACTCTGCGAACCAACGGGCACCTCTACGAAGACTACAGTTGCCCACTTGAACCAGTCGATAACACCAGAGGTAATATCTACGCAACGAGCAATGTCTTTGCTGTTCTTGCGTACCTGCTTGGTGTCATCTGGTTTGGTTTCTACAAGTAGTAACTCTACATCTGTAAAGATGCCCGTGTTTAGGTCCAGCATTCCCCGTGCTAATCCCCAGTTACGAAAACTGGGGTCACAACCTAGCACGGGTATTTTCATTATTTCTTACCGAAAAGGGATTTCTTAGCAGCCCCAGCAGTAGGGTTACCAGCAGCTGGAGGTGCACCAGCAGTACCGGCATTGCCGGATTTCTTCAGCTTGTGGGTATCCACTTTACCCTGGTTCGCTTCCAGCCATGCATTCCAGAATACAGGCTCTTCAGCAGACAGGTCACGGTCAGCAGCCAGTGCTTCAGTAACTTCCAGAACGGTCAGTTTCAGGTCCGGGTGGAACACTTTATCAATGTTAACCACTTCTTTGATTTCGTCAGAATCGACGTAACCATCGTTGCCTTTAACACGTTTGTATTCCTGGCTCTTCTTCAGAGCTACAGCGACTTTCTGGCCCACTGCATCTACAGGAACCATGACGGATTTAGGCAGCTCTTTGCTTTGTTCGAAGTCGTAGATGTTAACTACTTTCTCTTCGAATACCGTATCCGGCAGTTCAGTTTCCGCAGTCATAACGAAGATATCGTTCGCTACGGTATAGCCAGGCAGGAAGAACTCTTTACCGTTCTTCTCATAGGTCGGGCTGTTGCCCTTGTCATTACCGGAGGTAATGTATAGTTGTTCACGGTGGGTACCAGCAGAAGCACCCGTGGTTGCATTAACCAGGTCTTCGATAATTACCTGAACGAAGTTTGCACCTTTGTCGGATTGTCCGGCATAGGCCACTTTCAGGGTACCGATGTAAATGTCGGTATCTTGGGCTTTAAAGCCACCACCAACACGGTCAACGGGTGCTTCTGCTTTACTTGCTTTGTCTTTCAGTTTACCGAATAAAGTAGACATGTTTTCTCTCTTATTTCTAAAAAGTGTTTTACAACCAAGTAATTACTCGGCGTAGTATTCAGCCAGGTGGTCCAGCAGTTTTTGAGCATCGTTATCGATGTAAGTCTCTTCTTTGCTGAACATACCCATAGGGGAGCGTAAACGTTCACCAATCGTCTTCTTAGTAAGACGAGTTTGAAATACGTGCTTAAAGCCTAATTCACGCTCTTCATCAGTAATCTCTAACATCCCATTACTGATTTTCTCCAGCTCACGAAGTTCTACTCGCTTCGCTGCTACAACGGTAGAAAAGTAAGCCTCGATGCCATTGTTCTTCAGCGAACCCTTAACAGGCACACTTACTTTAATGACACCAGCTGCTTCATCCAGCTCGTCTTTGACGTGAGCCAGGATAAGAACAGGCTTGCCAAACTTAACAACTTTGTTCTGTAGCAGAATTTTAAAGAACTGGGCAAAGTCACCCCAGGCTTTTTGGGTGTTAGCAGAAGGGAGGACATACATGGATTCCAGCATATCCATCATGAAAGTAGCTGAGTCAATGATAATACCATCGACGTCATTCTCCATTTCACCACCCGGAGATGCAACATCGAATGCTTCCCAAATCTGGTAAGGGTCCTCGATGTTATAGGTATTGAATTTGTTACGGAAAGGTAAGCGTTTACCTGCTTCCGTGTTCAGATATAACCAGCGTTCCTGGTTACGAATATTACGCAGACTGGCAGACTTGCCACTTGCTGAATAACCAACAATTAACACAAGTTGCGTGTTCATATCATTGGCAAGGATTTCTTCTGACATGATTACCTCATTTGATTGCAGTCCCTTAAACCAAACAAAGGACTGCAATTTTACTGATTAGGAGCTATAACGTTTTGCTGCTGTGACCAACACAGTGCTATTCAACTCATCGGCATCGAGTGGATTACTCAACTTCTTGTTGAATGCATGTACTAACGTACTAACCTCATTGAAGTCTTTACCACTGTCTACAAGAGCCAGGGCATACTTAATCATGTGGTTATTACGGTTGCCATTTGCAATACGTCCAGCAAACCATCTTTCGAGATTGTCCAGACTTTGCACCTGCTGCATGTGATTGTGGAAAGCTTCGTTCTTACTGGTTCGAGGAATGAAGTCACGTACATCCAGAAGTGGGGCTTCAAGGTTGTAGTGATAAGTGCCAGTAGAACAAGACATCCATTTCTTAGCACGCTGATTGGCTGATTCATCCGTTTCAAACGGTAACCAAGCCATAACGTTATTCATAAATTCCTTGTACTCTTCCCCATCTAATTCCAGGTAATAGTTCATAGGAAGTATGAGCCGGAAACGGTTTGCCTCTTCCGTGTGACGTTTAGTGGTATACGTCATAAAGCGATAATCTTTCATGAGTTCATGACAGATATCACGACTAATCGTACCGTCCACGTCAATAACAATCATGTTGAAGCCAGCAATAACGTTCTCTTCTGCACGATGCTCCTTGCGGAAATGGTGGTTACTCCAGTGCATATCTTCGTGCTGAGTTAGTATGTGAAGCTGGTCGAAAGGTACCTTCTCACCTGAGTAGTTATAGGCCCAATTATCACTGTAAGAGATTACCATCTCGTTGATATCGGTTTCTTTCAGGGTTTCCCCACGATAAAACTCAATACCTTCGTTATAGGTCTTCTTAATAATGATGTGCTGCTTATAGCCCCAGGCTGTTGCCAGAGTGACCATCTCGTTACGAGCTGCATTGCCTTTAGGGTAGAAAGGCAGGGCTTCCAGCAGGTCTGCGTGAGTTACTTCTGAACCAACGGAAGCAATGTACTTAGCCAGCTTTACATAAGCCTTTTCACGGTTGAGGATGCTTTGGAAAGCTTTACCTGATTCTTCTACAAGCAGGATTGCTTGCTTCAGGTGTTCCATTTCAACGATGAGACTTTGGTCAACGAATGCATATGCACCAGCCAGCTTGAGAGCTTTAAAATAACGGTGCATCATTTCGGCTTTACGAATTTCTTCGTGGTCAGCCATAGCATCTGCTGCTTTATCACACTCACTCTTATAACGAATGAGTTCAATACCCACATCATCTTCGACAGCCATCTTCCATCCGAAATGGGTAGGGTCTGCTAGTGACGTAAAGTGATTAGCCCACTGGTTCACTAACTGGTTATTGTTAGCTTTGGTGAGGTTGATATAGATTTCTTCTGGCGTAAGCATGTTAAATGCTTTCTTATCGATATGCCCAAATGCAAATAAACAACGACGAGCATAGCCTGTGTCGAGCATCGCATAGTACATATCTTCAATCTGCCCACCGTCCAACAGTTTGCTTGGAGTACCAAACAAAAGCATGTTAGTAGGTGTCTTACCTTCCAGGTCTTCACCACGGACGCTCTCAGCTGTGTTCTTGGTCAGCTTAGGTTTAACCTTACCTTGGTCATACAACTCAAGAAACAGGGTTAATACGTCCAGGTTTGCAAGCAAGTTAGAGCCAATTTCATCAATCTGAAGGTTGATGGAACCACAGTTAGCCATCAGTAGTTTATGACGTAACTGTTTAACAGCTGGTGGTGTACCAGAGTCAAACGTATACGGATAAGCACCTGCTCTGCGATACTCTGCTTCTACCTTTTCGAATTCTTCCTGCTGGTCTGTACCATTACGAGCTGCTCGCTCATTGGCAATCTTCCAGAGGTTCTTCTCTGCGATAGTAGGCATGGTGTCTTCCATGAATCGCTTCTTGAAGCCCATCATGAAACCGTCTTCGATGATATTTACAGAATGACCCTTACCGAAGCCAGAAGTTGCCAGAGCCATAGCGTAGATATTAACGGGAATATCACCACGGTCTTTAGTGACGATAGTTGCACCCATACAGGATGCCATTTTTGCTAAGAAGTAAGCCACTTCCACTCGGAAGAAACCACGGTCGTTGTTCTGTGTCTTGTTACACAGGACGTCTACGATTTCTTCGAGAGCAGGATGATGAGTGACTCCAGTAAGGTCAATCATTAGATATATCTCTCTCTTTGTTTGCAAATTGTAGCTACTGGGCAGTAGTTGCAGCGTTTAACTTCCCCAGGAACAACAACAATTGTCCCCTTACCCTTGCTTGCCATGAATGTTCTGGCATCAATCAGGTCAGTAAAATTCTTGGTACTTCTTGCCCCTGGTTCCTTAGCCTTCTCTACGTCGGAGAAGTACTTATAAACGGGGTCGGTTTTCCACAACTCTTCGTCCGTACACTCAGGAATCTCGGATTCCGGTGCATCCCAGTAACGGTCGATTAGTTCAAGCTTACGCTTAATCCATTCTTCCGTTGCTTTGTAAGAAAGTAGTGGGATGTCTTTATGCATCACACGGTGTTGCGGATAATTTGACTCAGGCTTGGCAAGTGCCTTTTGCCAGTCTGTGAAGATGTAGTTAATACGGATGATATCTTCTGTAATCTTGGTATCGTGTAACCAACGATAGATACTACCCTGCAACTGGTGTTCATCATCACGGCCACCATTAGTCCAGGTGTAAGTCGAGGTTGACTTAACATCCTGTAATAAGCCTTCCGTGACAATGTCGAATTTGCCACCAATAGTCCAACCACCAATCTTCTTGGTAGCACGTTGCTCAATGTAAACCGGGATGATATCCGGGTTCTTAGCAAAGTCTTCTTCAGTTGGGTTGATGACTACAGACTCGACCACTTTCTTAGGGTAGCCCAGTTTTGTGAGTGCTTGCTGGTGTCCTTTGTACCAGGCTTTCTCAATGGAACCATGTAAGCCACTACCCATGGAGGTAGCTACTAAGTCCATGATATCCATAGAAAGCTTGGACTTATCCACACGATGAGCCATGACGATATGCTTAAGTGGTTTGAGCAGAGTAGTCGCTGAGATGTACTTCTTCTCATTAACGTAATCATACTCGTCATGCATAAGCCACACTGCCAATGGCAGGGATACATTGTGGTTATTGGTTATCTTCACTTACCACCTCCCACTTAGCTACTTTACTCCAGTCAATGAGACCAAAGTAGTTGGTAACTACTCTCCCGTCTTTATAAACGGCAGCTATTAAGGTGTTGTTAGGCATAAGCTGGCTGTTACGCTTAACAGAAACTGTTTTGCTTTGCTGGGTTTCTT
>ENA-UEPL01000499-UEPL01000499.1-human-gut-metagenome-genome-assembly--contig:-NODE-499-length-35831-cov-4.994938_pt1 | contig 35831 bp, 17 predicted proteins | sample MGYA00242896_ERZ507908 | MGnify/ENA primary metagenome ERZ507908 (study PRJEB26167, sample SAMN06115518) | human gut metagenome | host: Homo sapiens | place: China:Chongqing | collected 2015-08-20...
GATTCATGGCATACTGAATGTACTTAGCATTATTAGTTCTATCTACAACTCCAGATATTGAATCAAGTAAATCATAAGTGGTTATAGCTTTGGATTGCTTGTAATCATTATTAATAATGTTATATAGAGAGTTAGCTCTACTATCATTATAGAACTTCTCATAAATAGATTTAAATACATTCAAATCATTTATTTGAAATATTCTAGAACCTCCCCCATTGTTAATAATTTCTTCAAGAATCCTCTTCAAGTAATAATTAGGAGCTGAATGGAAGTTAATAACTAATTCTTGCAGTCTATCTCCAAAGTATAGGAAGTTTGCTTCATCTTTAAGCTTATTCATTGAGTGCAAGAACTGTTTAAGTGTAAGGTAATTGTCCCTTATTTGCTCTCCAGTGGTAAAGTTAAGCACAGGAGTTTGCTCAATAAGTAACCTAGACACATTACCTATTTCAGATATTGCATCCACGTTCTCATTAGTTCTCCAGGTTTTAACCATGTTAGAACCAGCTCTAAATTGATATTTATTAACTGATACGGGAATCTCTATTCCAATATATCCTTTGTTCTTAATCTCCATATTCTTTCCGAATAGATTCTTAAGAATAGTATCAAAATTACCATTTGACAGTACAGCCCAAGCATTAAACGCATCAATCAGCATTTGATTCTTATACAGGTCTCCGAACTTCTGCTTTCTTGAGACATATGCATTGTCTAGTTTAGACCTAGGCATGTCCTTAAACAACTCATCAGCTAGTCTAAGAACTTTCTGCATACCTTCCACATCTGGAGTTCCATCTGTATAGATAGAGTTAGGCATATTGAAATCTGTAGTAATTCCATCTTCTTCATTAGTCATTTTAATATAATCGACTAAGTTCTTGAACATAGTATTCTTATATTTAGCAATATATATGTTCAAATCATCAGTAGTCTTGATTAATTTACCATCAGTAAAATTAACTAAAGACGATTCAATTATATTATATCTGAATTGATTTAGCATGTACTCTTTTACTACTGTAGCAGAGCCATACGTATCATTCAAAGACGGAGTAAGTATTCTCTTCTCCGAGTTGGAAACCTCATTATTGATCTTCTCTGGAGCATCCGGAATGATAAGGTCTTTATCAGCTACTTCAATTGTAGTTGCTTCAGGAGAAAGTCCAAAATTCTGACCTAGAGGTTGTGCATATTCAGCTAACAGCTGTTCTTTCTGTGTATCTTTAAGTATTCTTGATGTTTTAATATAATCTTCAAAAACCTTAGAAAGCGAGACGTATTCTGCCTCGCTCTCTAGGTTGAATAGGTTAGTACCTTTCAAGTTAGTAAAGAAATACTGAACAAAGTCTGTAGTAGACAATGGTTCAGCCTTTCTAAACTTAAGTACTGTTCCTCTAAGGACACTTTCGGCATCAATCCTATGTAGTCCTATGTCAAAGTTAGTACATGCCATTATTCTTATATATTTAATTTACAGTTCTGACTATCAATTATTTGCTTATTATTAGCAAGACTGTTAATATATTCCATAACATCTAATATGTCAGGGTCGTCAAGTTGCTCATCAGTCAAGTAACCTTCGAAGTGATTGTCCACTAATCTTATCTTATCAAGAAGTGCATCAGCAGCTTCCGGAGTAAGAGAGGTAGTAGCTCTCAATTCTTGGATAACAGTCATGATTTCGGTCTCTCTAAGATTCTCATGGTCTCCAATGGTATCTTCGAATATCTTGAGTTTCTGTTCTCTATTAGGGTCAAATGGAACTTCATACATCACTGTATCAACTATATTAACTTCACTTCCAATAATGCTTCCTTTAATTGTTTGTCCACCTTGCAAATATACTGTAAAATCTTGTAAATTACCACTACTATAATCAACATTTTGAATACCCGTAGTATCAATCTCTCCGTCTTTAGTTTTGGGTAGTACAGACGGACTCTTAACATTTATTTCCTGTAATAGAGTATGTACCTCATTAATGACTGGCATGTTGTTAACATCAACAGTCATATCTAGATGAATTACAGGGTCGTTATTAATTAATAGCTGTCTGTTATTTATGTCATTAGTAAGACTAGTATTTACCTTAGTTGCTACTCCTTTTAATATTTCATCTAATGCAATATCACCTTTCTCTAGATATTCATTGCGTGCATCATTAAGGATTTGGTCTATTGAGGTATAGCCAGTGAAAGCACTGGATACTCCATTAGCAATTAATGTAATATTGTTATCAAACTCTGACTGTCTGTTATGTGGAACTCCTTTATTAAATTGTCTCTCTGATAATACAGTAGGGTCAATGGTTATTTCAAAGTTAGGACTTTCTATAGCAGTATCAATATAGAATTGATTGTCATTATTTCTAGTTGGATAGAAATCAGAAGGTCTACTATCATGTGAAGTCGGAGTTCTAGGAGTATAATATATTCCATTTATAAATGGAGCATATGTAGTAGTTGCAGCTCCTTCTTTAATAGTTGGAGTGCCATGGAATATCACATTAAACATATTGTTTAGTACAGAGAAGTAGTTATCTCTACCTGCATCTCTAACTGCCCTAACTATATTAAATGATAACTCCTCTAACCTAGTTTCCTTCATTTTACCGTCTCTAGCCTTAGCTCGGAATACATAACTTTCATCTGATTTCTTACCAGCGGAGAATAGTTTGTAAACTGATGATAATAATCCAACCATTTTGAATGAACCACCCATTCCACCTATATTAGATGCTGCATGTTTATAAGTATTCTTACCGTCAGTCAATTCTATGGCTCCGTCGTCAGCTATTAACTGTGCTAAGATATTGTCCATATCTCTGCCGTTAGTAGCTATGGTGAAGTTCGGATTACCTGGTAATGAAATATACTCTTCTAATATACTAAATAGATTATCCAATATAGATAGTTGAGCTTGAGCTACTTTAGGGTCTATGTAAACACCGTATGTAAGAGTTCTAGGAACTTTACCGTTAGAGTCAAATGTTTGCCATTCATTTCTACTTAAATTTATAGGTCTTACTACCATACCAGGAGCATTAGTCTTGATAGCATCTGCGTATGTAAGTCTAAACATAAATCCATTATAAATAGAAGAATCCCAAGGAACTCTCTTCTGTCCATCCACAGTAGATTGGTCGATTAGTCTATTAAACTCATTAACTTCAGAAGTACCTCTAACATCATCAAGGTTATTAGCCTGTCTGTAAGTGTCATAAGCCTTAATGAAGTTCTTTAATCCAGACCTGTAATTCCACATACTTACTAGCATTCTAGCAGCAGTAGTATTACTTCCAAATGTTCCTAAATATTCCTTTACTTGATTCTTGTCTAATTTAGTTTTACCGTCATCAGCAGTATGAACTAAATCATTAAAAGACAGTCTAAAGTAATTATCAATAAAGGTTCCATTGGAATTAGCTACTATCATTCTTATAAGTGGTGGTACCGTCTTAGCTACTTCAGCTTGAGCATCCTTATCACTAAGACCTCTAGATTTAGCTTCATCTAGCGCGGCTTTACGCTTCTTCTGCATTCTTAGATACATCTCTGCAAGATTAGATTCGGTTACTTTCTCTCCGTCAATTTTAAGATGTTTGTTAGAAGTGGCAAATACTACACCTTTACCTCTTACAGACTTATCTACCATAGCTACTCCACCATGTCCTGCATAAAGATACATCGGACTAATAATGGCATTAGGAAATGCTTCTCTAACCTTATCCAAGTTCCAAGTTTGGTCTGGAACTTTCTTAAGTCTAGTCGCAGCAGAGAATGATATATCACTTTCATCAATTCCAAGATATTTAACAGTACTAGGATTATCTAAGATTTCCTTCTGCATATTCTTATACCACTTCTTGTACTTATTAATTCTAGCAGCAATATCAGCATCTTTGCCGTTATTATTGTTCCATTTCTGCCAAGTGTCAGGATTGGTTAATTTACCTATAGTGAATTGTAAATCATTACCTTTCTCCATAGGTATTCTATATACTATATTGAACGCAACAGGTTCTACTTTAGTAGAGTCATAACCCTGTTTGTCTCTAGCTTTATCAGTGCCTTCTTCGTTAGTATCATCTTTCCTGATTTCTAGATTGAACGTACCATTATTCCAAACTTCTGCACCCAATCCAGCTAAGTATTTATAACCATTGTCGCTTAGTTTCTGAATGAAGTCAGCATCAAACTTCTCGCCAAATGTCAAGTAGTTTCTAACGTCTACTAACATATCCTTGGCAGGTTGTAATGTATTAGTATCATACTCTACATTACTTCTAGTGAAGACATTCAAATCATCAACTACATCATTCCTTACCACTCTAGTAAATTTACCATCGGAAGTTTCTGCCATACCATATCTCATATACCAGCCGTATGCTCTAATTCCAGAAAGAGGTTCACTTAGTAATGATTCATCTATAACAGATTCTTCTCCTTTACCCTCTATATCTGCTAAGAACTCATTTTCAAGCTCATTAGTGCCAGTCATAGTTCTACTGGGTGGTATAAATGTAGGAGCTTGCACTTCCTTAGATTTCTCTTTAGTTGTAGGAGTAGGCTCTGGTATATCAGTAGATTTTACTGGCTCCGGAGCTTCTTCTGGATTAACTGGAGCAGGTTTAGGTATAGGTGGCTCCTGTGCTTTCCTAGAAGGAGTATATCCCTCTAATTCGGCATTAAATGCAGCCATTCTAATTACCTTGAATCTATCTATCACAGCAGAAGGGTCAGAAGTAGTAGATGTATATTCATCTTGACGTAAATTAGCTTCTTTGATAATAGTTCCCATGTTGCTATTAATAAAGTAAGCTCCGTCCTTAGAACGAGACATCATAGTATAAAATGACTTCATATAATCAATAAGTCCAGAGACTGTATTTGTATTATACTTACTGAAGTTTACATCAATTATAGCATGTTTAAACTCAGAACCTTGAACTGATTTAGGAGTACGCATAATAATCCTACTATCTGCCATATTGGTTAGCATTTTGTAAGTAGGAGTATTCTCATCATCATACACATATCCAACTTCTCCGTCCCTTTCTAGTATTTGTCTAACGTCGTCTTCGGTAATAGCAGTGACAAATTTACTTCCATTAAGGATATTGTCTCCGTCTTGATAATAATGTAACTCCATCATGTTACTTATTGTATCTTTGACATTATTAACAGCATTAGCTTGACTCTCTGAATCAGCCATTTGTTCTGGAGTAAATGTCAACACACTCAAAGCCGCATTTACCGTAGTATTATTATCATTCTGTTGAGTATTAGTAATACGTAAGCTAATATCCAGCTTAGGAGTTCTGACCATTAAAGATTCAGATGACTTAACATTATAGACACTGATGGTAGGATTCTCATATCCATTCTGATTTAAGTCTCCTAGTGGAACAATAGTTACATTGTTCTTATGTGCCCAATTAGACAAATGTTGCATATAAAGGCTATTCACCCAGGTAGCCTCATCAATAAATACAAGCCTCGGAGTTTGAACATCGTTATACTCTATATCTTCATTGATAATGGCAGCTCTATAAGATTCCATTACTGTTCCACCAGGCGATGTAATGGGGCCAAGTTCTTCTATTGTGAACTGCTTAGACTCTTTATTATTATGTAATATATCATTAGACAGCTCTGCATAATTAGATTCTCCCAATACATGACTCATTAAATCCTCTATAGTAAACGCTTTGCCTTCACTTCCTAAAGAAGACACTAGATTATCTACTTGCTGTTTAGTTGGACCTACTTTCCATATCTCTGCATCAGGATAGTACTTCTTAACAATGTTCTGAATTAACTTAGCAATAACAGCTGTTTTACCAGCACCACCAATACCGTCTACCATTACAGTATTCCAGTATCGTATTAACTCACTACCATAAGTTCCTTTAGGAGTATCTATATTATTAACAGCAGCATTCATTATATCCGGATTAACTGCCATAGCTGTAGCCAAATATGCAGCATATTCTTGTGAATATAAAGGGGCATAATTAGCGTCTGTCTCAACAAGGGATTCTCTTAAGTAATAATCAAAATCTGACTTCTTAAAAGCTATCATTGCATGTAATAGCATATAAACATCATAATCCTCTAAAGATTTAGTCTCCGGGCTAAATTTGGTGTTTCTTTGCTCTACCAAATTATTAATGTTGAATTGATTTCTTACATCAGAGAATAGGTCCTTCAATATAACTTGTGGAGAATCTCCAGTAGTTTGCACTATCTCCTGGAAGTTGTCATACAGTTTGTTCTGCAATGAACTAAGTTCCTTAGAGATAAGCGGATTGTCATAGCTAACATTGTCAATATCATCAAGAGTAGGGGTTGGCATAGTATCTATATCTTTAAATAGCTGCATGCCTTTATACTTAAGTTCTTTTAAGAACTGGTATCTATCCTTACCCTTTAATATATTAGCTGTCAATTTAGATATTTGTTGACCTGTTCTACCATGTTTGCTGAACTGATTAACAGCATTCATTCTGGACAACTCTTTCAAGAATGTAAGTTGCCTAGTTATTAATGCCAACTCCTCTTTCATGATTGCAGCTATATCACCTCTAATAATCCCATATTTCTCTTCCTTTGGGAAGTAGGTTTCTAAGAAGTAATTCATAGTAGCATTGTGTCCAAATGGATTATTGATGTCTAAATCAGTAGTAGAACTGGCATCAATAACAGCACTAAGCATGTCTATGATTTTGAATGCTTGGTCTATTTCCTTCTCCTTATTACCGTCCAATACGTAGTCAGATACAGAAGGGGCGTTCTCTAGTCTTCTATTCTCATCTCTTAGTAAGTCAAAGATAGTGAGTTTGCTTCCATATACAGTATTAGTAAGTTGGTCAAGGAAATCATATACTGGACTAGTTTTGATTTGTAAAACATCCTTCCTTAATTGAGCTATAGTAGCATTAGTAGGATTAGACATTACAAGACTTTCCATATCCTTAGCTGCTTGTACAAATGTCTTCTCGAAATTATTTATTCTCTCTTCGACTTTCTCCATTACTACAGGAGCGTCTTCCGAAGGGTACACGTCCCCATTGTTGTCCATGAAGTCTAAAGTGTCATAAACAAGTCTCTTTCTATGTACATCAGAATGAAGAATATTATGAATATTGTCTATAACAGTATCCAAATTATTACCGTCTATGTCTTTTAATGTTTCTAATAAGGCATCATATATAGGATGTGGTATTCTGTTCCCGTCTATATCTAAAACTGGTACATCATTTGCAATAGCTTTTAACACTACATCAAATGCTGCTTCATTAGAGATTTTGTCTCCAAGTACACTTAATAGAATCTCCTTGGTATCAGCATCCATAAATCCAAACTGCATAGCTTGTTGTATTACAGCTTGCACTCTTCCGATTACTTCTAGATTCTGAACTTCAATAGCTTGTCTCCTTAAGTCTGCATCAACTTCAGATTCGCCTTCAATAGGAGAGAATCTTTCTCTTACGAACTTCTTGTTTAGTACTGGTCTAATATTCTTGTCTCTTCCTAATTTAGAAATAAGTACCTGTTCAGCATCAGCACCTTCTGGCACATCTAACTTGTCAACAGTGGCTCTTAAATCGATTAGATTATTATATGCCCATGCTTTGAACTTATAATAATCATCGTAAGTTACTGTGCCTTCTTCAAGTTTAGTAGAGAAATCTTTATTAAGCTTCTTAAATATACCATAGGCTGTATCAAGAGCTTGCATCTTGTCTTGCTGTTTATAAGATGCATAATCAGACTCGTAACCTTTAACTTGTTCAGGAGCCATATCTTGGAATCTTTGTCCTGATTTAAACTCAACAAAATCCCTAAATGTTGGTGCATAGAAGAATGCATTTACACTATTATCAATAGCGAACAGCATTTGACCAGTGTAGTATTCAGAGAATGTTCCGTCTAGGAATTTCTGTTTCTTCAAATCAAGGTCAGCCTTCTCTTGTCTTAGCCTTTGTAAGTCGTCAGCATAAGTAGTACTCTTCTTACTTTCTGTTCCAGTGTCTTGTGTATTAGACTCTAATGCGGCTATCTTTCTACGAACTTCTACAATGTCGGAAACTAAACTATTAAAATCCTGAAGCATTTTGCCATTATATCCATTCTCTATAGCTCTACCGAACTTCTGCCCATCTGATACTTCAAAGCTAGCTAGAGCTTTCATCCTAATGTCCCCCATTACCATTTTGTCAAGGAGCTGTTCATCAGAGAAGTTTAATCCCTCTTGATTAATAACAGCGTCAAGATGCTGTAGGTAATTCTTAGTCATGGTATAGACTGCTTCGTTTTGATTGTCACTAGGAGTAGTAGGAGAGGTCCATATTGTGCCTTGGTCTGTGTCTTCTGTCTTAGTAGCAGATAGATTCTTATTACCAAGCTTGCCCTTTTTCCGCATGTCATTTAATTCTTCCATTAACTCACTAGTTCTGCCATTTCTAATAAGGTAGATAAGTTCTTGGTTAGTTTGTTCATTAGTGGCCTTCCTATTCTGTGCAATATCTACACCATAGAAGATAGCACCACCAAGAGCTCCTCCGAAGAAGTTCATACCATATCTTTCGGCTGCATTCTCCCAAGCATCAAGTTTCTGTTTACTCTTAGTGTAACCCATTTCTTGAGCCCAGTTAAATGTAGCTTTCGATAGGTCAACTACTAATTCTTCAGACATTTCTTCCAGACCTTCACCTATGGCCTTACCTACGAATCCTGTAGTATGATTTCTGATGTCAGACCAATAATTAGAAGAGTATTGTTTAGCAGTATTAAACATTTTAGCCAGCTTGTTAGGCTTAGGCATGTTACTAGTAGCAAGTTGACCCAATCCCTTATTAATTTCTCCAGTTACTTGTGAGATAGCCTTTCTGTAAGTGAGAGCGTCTCCTTTAAGCTCTGGGAAGAATAATTCACCAAGTCCAGTTCTATCAACTGCATACATGCCAGCTACTGCTCCCCATGCTATAGCTGCTGCTTCTGCTCTATCAGCTCCTTGCTCTATAGCATCTTCAAAAGTCTCAAGACCTTGCATCATAGCCATATAACCTAGAGCTGTATTAGCTGCCATTCTGTTATTTCTTTTAAGAATAGTCTCAAACGCTTTTGTACCTTTAAGCCTATTCATCTCATACAAGCTGCCTATGGCTCCTTTATATTTATCAGGATTAGAAGCCAGTAATCTAGTTGATTCCAAATCAGCAGCTTGCATTGCAGCTTTGTACTTCTTATCTGTACCTAGTAATGCATTCATGCCTTTGAAGATAGTTCTTTGCTGTCCCCACTGTAATGCCACATCGGTTACTAAATCAAAGAAATTCTCTGCTGACATCAATTTACCTTGAGAGTATTCTGATTTAGAGCCTTTAAATGTTCTACCTATACCTTGTATTAGATTAGCTGTAGGCGTATCTTCGTTCAGTCCTAGAGTAGATTTATAAATAGTGGGTAGTATATCCATTAACTGAGCACCAATCATAGCTCCTCCATATACCAAATTCACATAAGGTACAAATAAAGGTGCTAGTGAAGTCACTGTCTTCATAACAGTACCAGTAACAGACTTATCAAGTCCGTCAGAATCAAAGAAGTCATATTTATTAGCAGCAGAACCGTCTACTGTGAAACTGTCAAACATAGATTTAAACTTACGACCATAAGCTTCTCTTCCGGCTAGTGTCTCATAGTAGTAGGTTCCTTCGTCATTGTATTTAAGGTCACCTTTACTATGCTTAACTATTCTGCCAGAGTATGGGTCTTTATGCTCTCCGTCTGAATCCCATTGGGCAAGTACTAAAGGTTCTGAAAGTGATTTCAAGAAACCTAATGGGCTGCCAAATAGAACATTATCATTAGGAGTATAGTCTTCGTACTTACCAGTTTCGTAGTTAAATACCTTCTGTGTTTGTGCTAGTTCTGATGCTGTCCATTCTCTATTATCTGTGCGTCCTATTTGTGACACACCAGTCTTCAATCTATCAGGATTAAGTACCCTTCTAACATTAAAATTAATAGGTCTATCCTCTGCGTCATTAGGTTTTAATTGAGAGTATGGGTCCCAATCAACGTCCTCCATGATTGTATCCTCGAATTGGTCATTGGCAAACTTCTGATAAGTAAATGCAGCACTATCATACTTTTGGTTAAATGCCACTTCATTAAACTTACCATTCTCATCCTTAAACATTTCTTGGACAAACTTACTATTCCTGTAAGTATTCTTATCTAGTAATCCAGTATTATCAGCTGTTAATCCCACATCTCTAAAATTGTCCATAGTAAATGAAGGATTCTCTAATTGAGCTACAAACCAATCATTAGGTTTCTTTATATCATTCATATCAATTATTTAATATTTTAGATGTACTTGGAGTCATAAATGAGTCTAATTTAGCTGCTCTAGCTGCCCTTCCCTTTAGGATTGTCATATCTCCCCAGTCAGCAGGTACAGTAGGATTCTCGCCAGCGACGTTAAGAGCTAATCCAGCACTCTCTCTTAGTGGCATATAAGCAACTGTTTTATATATGTCATCATAAGGTTTCATTCCAAGTGTTCCTTTAAATAAGTTCTCTATATCATCAGGGTCAACATTAGGCATACTTCTGATATTAGTCATATAACCTTCCCCTGCCCTATCTACATCAATTGCACCTTTCTTGCTACCAAACCATGTGTCTTCCCCGCTAGCATATACGTTAGTCATTAAGAAAGGACGGAATTTAGATTTGTCCCAAACTAGTCTTCCGTTAGCATCTTGCACCATATATCCTTCTAAGTCATGCTTCATAAGTATGCTCTGCACTTCATCAGCACTTATATTAGCTCCTCTGGATTCTATTTCTTTTTGAGCTTCGATGAATCTAGGCATAAGTTCAAAGTCTGGAGCTATACTGCCGTTTTGGTCATATGTGTATGGTAGAACTGCCCTTGCAAGTTGAGTTCCGTCATACAGCACCTGCCCAAATTTAGAAGAATCGACTTTCTGATTGCCTAAATGAATGCTATTACTGTCAACAATACCTCCAATTCCAGACATTAGTAATGACTCTAATGAGCCTTTAGCAACTAAGTTACCGTCTTGTCCTTGTGGTGTACCATAAAATACAGCATCCGCTTCCATTTGGTAACCTTGTCCGGGATTAAGTATGTATTTACCAGCATCTCCATTCTCCCCCATGTAATAAGACATAATAGGTTTAATCTGCATAGTCTTATTAGATTTAGAGCCAGATTCAGATGCTCCCTCTGTGGCATTCTTATCATAATCTACTTTAATAGAATAGTCAGAATCAATTCCAGATGAAATCATACCAGCCAGTAATTCATATGCACCTTTAGTAGGGTCCAATCCAGACAATGCAGCCTTACCTCTTAGTAAAGCCTTGGCATTATTAGGCATGGTAGACAGCAAGTAAGTAAGAGCTACTCTAGCCTTCTTTGATTGGTCAGTATTACTTTCTGTAATTTTATACACTCCGTCCTGTCCAGCAGCTAGTAATTCGTCTATTCCCTCCTTTATATCTTTACCTTTCTTAGTTTTAAAGAACTCTTTAGAAGTGCTATCCTTACCTATTTTACCAATGAGGTCCCATACTGTCTTATTAATACTATCCATGCTGACTCCATTAGCAATTACAGTTGATATATTATTAGCATACGGCAATTTATTAGCTCGTAGGTCAGCCAGGTCTGCATTAGTAAGAACTCTATCACCTTGCTCTAGAGTTGCTTTAGTAGTAATTCCGTCCTCTCCCATCACATAATATCTACCGTCAGTAGTAATCGCCATTTCACCAAAGGAGCCATTCTTCTGTGACTCTGCTATAGCATCTTTTAGTTGAGTTTTGCCCTCTCTAAGTCTTGCCATTAGTTGAAGAGTTCTTCTATAAGCTGTGGCAGTTTGATTTGGATTGAATGGGTTGTTCTGACTACTGAATAGATTACCTATTTCTTCAGCTACTGCATCAGTATCACTAATAAGTCCTTCTTTATACAGAGCAGTAATCAATGACTTATCTATACCTCCTATTGTATTCTTATCTGCTTCTGCATTGCTGCTCATTGCTCCTTCAACATAGGGAGCCGTAGGTTGCGGTTGAGGAACGTTAGTATAGCTAACAAAGGCGGGAATGCCCCCGCCCTGTAGCTTCTGTATTTTATTTATTATTTCCATGACATTCCTTTCTTAATTAGTTCAGAAGTTAATGAAGACATATGTTTAATCATATCAGCATGTTGCTTCTTCGCTGCCATTATGTCTTTATGGAATTGCTTATTATCTGCTAGCATTCTTCTGTTGAAATCCTTAGCTCTTTGAATTATAATCCTTTCCTGGGCTGTCAACCTTCCACCCTTAGCATAAGTATATGGGGCATTAGGAGAAGGAGTAGTTCTTTGGAACATCCAAGGCATTCCAACATTATTTCTAGAATAATTAAGCATATCTGTATTGTACTGTCTTAATAATTGTTGCTGTTTAGCTGTATCCCCAGCTTGAACTGCTGCATCATATTGTGGCTGCATTGTAGATAGTAACCCCTGCCTATAAGATTCAGCATCGTATTGTTTACGAGCTGCTCTATTCTGTCTGAATTGATTTTCAATGCCAGATAGGTAAGGATTAATAACTTGCTGATAATTAGCTGTAGTCTTAGCAGAATCAATTTGCGCCTTAGCAGCATCAATTTGTAGCATCGAAGCTCTATTTCTATTGGCAACATCAGTTCTTCTAGCCTTAGCAGCATCTGACTCTTGTTGAGCCATCATTCTTGTCTTATAGAACATATCAGCATCAGCCATATCTCCTTGGAATCTTATATCACCAGCTTTGTTCTGTGCTTCTAATTCTCCAGCAAGCTGAAGCGATGCATCAGAAGTTCTAGGTCTAGCAGCAAGAGATGTTAAATTAGAAGCTTGCCTATCAGCAGATGCTTTAGCAAAGTAGTTACCAGTAATGGGTACAGTGTTCTCATATGTGTCTATTAGTAATGGTTTTAATCCAGCTTTGTACTGTTCAGCTGCCTTGTTATTAGTTGCCAATCCTCCAACCATTCTGCCTAATGCTATCACATCCTCTGGCAATACACTAAAACCTCCTAAACCTTTCTTTTTACCTCCAGCTGCTCCGCGTACAGTACCGTCTCCGGCAGCTTTCTGTGACCTTTTAGCATCTCTAATTTGCTTCTTAGTAGGATTACTACCCATAGCTGGAACTGGAGATTCTAGTTTAGTTGGCATAGCTGGTTGTGGATTTCCACTAGTAATACCTGCTGCCTTAGCTTTAGGCATAAAATTCAACATCCCGGTGTCTAAATTCTTAACAACATCAATATTATCATTAACTCCAGCTCTAACTTTAGCTAGATTATCAGCACTGATATTGTTAGTTCCTAGATGTCTTAACCAAGTTTTATCTCCTGCGTAACCATCAGCAACGTACCCTTGTGCATTATTATCAGAACTTCCTCCCCTACCTTTGATTCTTCCAGAGCTTTCTAAGCCAGCTATAGTTCCAGTGTTAATATTAGTATTAGCATTAAAGTCAGTTTGATAGCTAGCCACCTTATCACTGTATGGTAATCTAACCGCTCCAGGTTTGTTTGGACCAAATCCTAAAGTACTATACTCCCTTTGCATATCATTATAATTCCAAGCGTTACTTGGAGTAATCATGCCAAGAGTACTATTATAACCACTACTTCCTAATATATCCTTATTCCAACTTAAGTCGCTAGCAGATTGTACATTACGTATACCTTTACCTCCTTGATATTTAGGAATTAGTACTCCTCCATTAGCTTTCTTAGTAACTCTGTCGTCTTTAGACTTCTTCTTAGTCTTAGGTTTAGATTGCTTCTTAGGAAGTTCTCTTTTAACATGAGCAGTACTACGTTTGGGCGGATTAACTAATTCCCATAAGTATCTGGCATTCTTATCGGTAATCTTATTAGTAGGAGTAACAGTAATTTCAGTTGGAGTTGGTGGAGCGTATATGTTTCTTCTAGGAGTCATATCCTCATATCCAAAATCCTTTTTATTCTTAACTGCTTCATCCCATACTTTATTGTACTCACGTTCAGCTACTGGTTGGAATACTTCTCTGTAAGTCCTTTCCTTATTAGCTCTGGCTGCTCCAGCTAATGGTTGTTTAGGTGAAGGTTGATTAGTAGCCCATGCAGTCAAAGCTTCATTTCTAGCTTTTTGAGCTTCTCTAGCTTCAGCCTGCTTATTAAGCCTTTCATTCCTAATAGCTTCATTACGTCTGTTTCTATCTCCTGTGGCTCTAGTTTGTGCCAGCTTGTTTGGGTCAGTAATGTCTACAACTTGTCTTGACTTACCATCTCCCATGTAAAATACCCTGTTAGACGGAGTTACTTGATTAGGGGCAGGTAACGCCAACAGCTCTGAAGGCTTAACTGTACTTTGATTCTTACCTTTAGCACTTTTAGCATTTCTAGCTCTTTTATAAGCTTGAGGATGTACGACTCTATTATAAGCATTTCTGACTCCCGGAATCTTCAAGCTAATAGGATTGAATGTACCTATCCACTGTTCTCCAGGCCCAAATGTGTGCTGTAGAGGTAAGTCTCCAGAATATGTAGTCACTGGTTTACTAAAGTCATAATAAGGAGTAGTTTCAACCTTAGCAACACCTTTACCTTTACCAAAACCTCCCCAAGACTTAGCTTCCTCAAGTCTGATACCAGTATCTTTAAGTAGTTTATTCTGTGCGTCAATACTAGTAGCGGCTTCAACTTGTTTAGCAATGTTAGAGTTTACCTTTCTCCAACCCTGTGGAGTCTTCATCCATACAGTATCAGCAGATTTAGCAGCTTCCACATGAGACTTTCCTTTAGAAGCTCTATGAGTAGCAGCTGCTCCTCCTAGTACTACTTGCATAGAATTTAGAATGTTTCTCCAATCACCTACAGTTAAAGACTCTCCTTTCTTTACTTTATTCCAAGTATTAATATATTCTCCTCCATTTGATAGTCCTTGGTAAGTTGCCAAAGCAGTTGTCATTAATGGAGCAAACCTACTAACATTCTTAATAATCTTTGGAACTTTAGCAGCTTTAGCAAAAGGAATGAGGGACAATGCATCTAGTGCATAACTTCCCATGTTATTACCTAGGGATTGAAAGAAGCCTTGACCTTCCATCATATCAGCTGCTTGATTTGCAGCAGTAGATGCAGCTCCAATACCAGCTGACGCTACAGAACCAACTCCAGTCAAGCTAACTAATAAGCTAGTAACGTCGCCCATTAAAGCTCCCATTCTAGTTATATCCGCTTTAGACCATTGAGTATGTGGTTTAGAATCGTTAGTAGCCTGTTGAGGAGATTTACCAGACGCCACAGCCTGTTCTACTTTAGCTGCATTATTAGCTTGTTGCTGTTGTTTATACCATTCATGAACTGCGGCACGTTCAGCTTTCGAGTCATATCCTAAAGACGCACCTTGTTGCGCTTTAATAACTCCGCCATCTGCTTTACTCCATTTAGCATACTTATCCTTATTAGACTCATTATAATTAGATTCAAACAATCCCCGACCAGTTTTTGTACTATGGGCCTGTATATACCTTAAAGTCCTTTTGTTTCTATCGTACACTCTTATGAGCCCAGTAGCTGCGTCATAAGTGTGAGGAATTACATATTCTCCAGAAGGAAGTCGTTCTACTTCTTGTCCACGTCTCTCCTGCTCTCTAATCCAGTAATCCAAATTATTAGATAGATTCTGGGCATTAGTAGTATCAGGAACATAATATAAGACGTCATTAATGTGTCTTACATTTTTATTATATACATCTTTTATAATCGACCCATCTACGACTGCATTTGGGTTAGTATTATAGGATGCAAAGAAATGTTTAAGGTCCCATGGAGAATTGGCATCTCCAGCTCTCGATTCAAATGCAGCATCAAAATCGTATGGACGCACTTCTGGCAATACATCTATCTTATTATATTTAGATAGATTAGAATCTCCTAAATCAATGAACTTTCTTCTCTGCTCTTCGTATATTTCTTCGTCAGTAGGCTTAGGATTAATAACGTCTTCATAAGACTGCATTCTAGCTTCCTTATCCCTAGCTTGTCTAACTTTATATGCTTCTTGCATTTTAGCCCATTCATCATCGTCTATTCCTTCAGGTCTCTGTAAGCCTTGAGTAGGCTGTTGCTGAACTTCATCATTTAAATAAGTACCTAAATCCCCATAGCCCATAGCGGCAGAGAATTTTAGGTCTTCAGGGTCATATTTATTGTCTTCTAGAGCTTTTAATAGATTAGAGCTTCTCTCTATCCAATTCTCTCTAGTTCCGAATACATCTTTGTTATATTCTGCTTCTGGATTATTAATGAAATCATTATGACTAGATTGTATTGCTTGTCTTAGGAATCCTAAGCGGTCTTGTGAATTAAACTTCCTCCATAGACTATCATCCCAGTTTCCTCCCATAGCTATATTAGCTAGTCTTTGTTTAAATGAAATTGGAGCTGCCTTAGTTTGAGGTTTCTCTTCAACCTGTGCCTTATAGGGACTCATACCTTTAATATAGCTTAATGCATAATCACCAACTCTGTTGAATGCATTATTCTCTGTATTCTTAGTACCTAATCCTAGAAATTTCTTGTCATACTTACCAGTACTACTCATTTGCCCAGAAGCATCTGTAAAGGTTCCGTCTCCATTCATAGTCACAGTCCCGGACTTAAGACCCTCTATGAATTGACCAGCAGCCTTTCTGAATTGGTCAGCTTTGTCCCCTTTTAGTCCGTTATTCTGTATATAGGTGTCAATGTTTCTATATAAGCCAGATACTAAATCTGATTTGTTATATTTGTTAACATCTTTCCACTCAAACAGCTCTGGTTCTTGTGAGGACTTGCCACCAGTTTGATACTTTCTTATTGCTTGTGACATATCGTATTATAAACTAAGAAAGGGACATATACTGTTTGATATATGCCCCTTTCTAACTTGTTAAATGATTATCTAACTCTTCTAAGTTTAGAACCATTTCTTGCAAAGGTTGGTTCCTCTTGAGGAGCTTCTCCAGGTCCCATACCTCCCTGTGCTGCCGACATAAGAGTCTGACATACAGCTAGAGCTGCTTCGCAGTTACCTGTTTGCACTGCCTGTGCTGCCACTTGAAGAATCTGTTCCATAGGATTACCTGCTTGTGCTCCTTCCGGTGCTCCGCCTTCCATTGGTGCTCCTTCAGCAGGTGCGCCTCCTGCTGCGGGGTCTTGTGGTACAGGAGCTGCACCACCCTGTTGAAATCGTGAAATTTTAGATTGAATTTTCATGTTAATTACTATTTAACGTTAAACATTAACTTTCCCACAAAGTTAGTTATACTTAACGATATTACCAAATTAATCTTTTGTTTCTACATATTCAGGCTCACGTTCATCTTGCTGTTTTAAATAGGTAAACATCTTCTTCCCGAGTGCCTTATAATCTCTATCTGCCTTAGATTTATCTGCTCTCTTAGCCATACGAATAAGAGTTTTAGTATTCTTTCTACTAAAGATTCTCTCTCCTCCATTTAATTCCATTTGAGTGGAACCATCGGGAGCTATAACCTTCATAGTTGGTACTTCATCATCGTCATCTATGTCAAGCTCATCTCCTTCCTTAATTCCAGAACCTTGATTTACTTCTAATACAAACTGCACATCGTCTTCTTCAGCAATAGTTTCATCGTGCGGTTGTCCCTTATAAACTGATATTACTTCAAAATCTTCGTCAATAAATATTATATCAAGTGGAATGTCAGTATCTTGCATCCAGAAACCAACTGTTTGAGGTTCATCATATATGAACAGCATACCTTCATCTTCAGCAAGCTCTTTCTTGCCTTGCAATCCTTTGGTCTTCTCCTCATCTGTTTGAGCTACCTCTACATTATACTTCTTATCGCCAATTTCTATTCTCATTCTACTACCTCCATTAGACCTGTATTGTCAACAGTGTTATTAATAATTTCATGTGCAAGTAATTTGCCAGCTTCTATAGCCGCGTCATCGCTTCCGTCCTTCATAAGTTCTTCTAGTTTCTTAGTGACTTCTAACCTGAAGATGATTTCATTACGCTCAATTTCAGCATGTTGCTTCAATTTACCACCTTCCTCTTCCGTTACTACAGGTATTCCTTTACTAGTTACTTGTTCATACTCTGGACTAATATCCTCCAAATGATGCTTGTGTGCATGTAATGCTCCGTCTGGAATTACATTGACTGTACCTCCCTCTGCGAACTTCTTTGGAACATATTTATAATAATCTCCAGACATATCTAAATCATAAGCGTTTCTGAACTTTATTGCTTCTGGGTCTTTAGAATTATACCACTCTAATTCATATTTAAGAGTTGGATGATTCTTAGCCTTCATAAATTCATAGATACCTGTTTTAGGATTTAGATAGACAGAGTTTAGGTGATTCTTCCCATTCCTTAAATCTTCTACACTAGATGTTCTCCAGGCCTCTAATTCCTCCTTAGGAGCTAACTCAAAGGCCCTTCTAAGATTATATGAAGTAGTATCGTTTCTATCAGAAGGAACAGTTTCATACCAAGACTCAAATGTTATCTTAGGAGCCGCTCCTGTAATTCCGTCTACCTTACCTCCCTTTTGAAGCTTATTAACTTCTCTAGCTTTATTAAGAACTTCTCTAGCCCATTGTGATTCAGCATCTAGTATCTTCATTCCGTTTCTACCAACTGCCATATTTCTATAACCTCCACTAAGTGCTAGTTCATTTCTAAGACCAATTCCACTATAATTAGATGCTGCAAATGCATCCTGTGCTTCTTGATTAATATCAGATACCAAATTCTGCTGCCGTTTAGCTTCTGCTATTTGTGCATTAGCTTTACGTCTAGCCTTACCACTGAAGGCTCCGTACTTCTTACCACTTTTGGTGAGAGCATCATCTACCTTAGCCATTGAACCTCCATAAGCTGAACCTTGCTGTTCCCAGGTTTCGTTATCTTTATAAATAGTATCAGCCTTCTTAGCTCCGAAAGCATTTACTAACCCCATTGGAGTTAACTTCATAAATTTACTATCAAGAATCTTATCAGTAGTAGTCATTTGGTCGGTTCCTACTCCTAAAGCTGTAAGTCCATCTGACAACATACCACCAATCTTCATTGCCCCTCCAACGATAGTTCCTACTCCAGGTACACTAGAAATCATATTAGCTGCTGCATCATATCCCTGATTTAAGCCAGTAGTAAGTGCTGATTGCTCCTTCTTCGGAATAAAACTGCCAATCATATCAGCATAGCCTCCTGCCTTAGACATGGTGTTACCGATATTTGCTTTACTAAACAGCCCTCCACCAGGTTTAACAGTACTTCCAGCAGTTCCAGTTGCCATATTAGCAGCTGATTTAGATAATCCATTGACAGCTTTATTAGTATTAGCATTCATTAGTAATGCCTTAGAAGCCATGTCACCACTAGCCGCACCAGCTTGTAATAAAGGATTATTGGCGGGAGAGAATTTATCGAAGTTAGCGGATTGTAATCCAGTCATTGCTGTATAGAGGTCGCTACTAGACTGTAGGGGAGTTATACTCCCCATACCTTGTCTTAATAGCGAATTTCCCCATTGGAATTTCATAATTTTACGCATAACTTATTGTATATAATGTCTTTAATGCTGTTATTATTGCTAACTCTTCGCCAGTATATCTTACTCTAATCTTGATGTATTTGTCTCTAAGTCTTGCTTCCTTCCTACCACTCCACCAATCAGATGTGTCTATATCTTCAGGTCCATATCCTAAGTCTATTAAATCTTGAGGCATATAGTCTTCCACAGGAGTTTCTGAAGTTATATCAAATCCTTTTAAGTCGTTTGGTATAGGAGAATTACCTACAGAGATAGGAACCTTATCTATAGTTTCCTTAGTAAGTTTTGCTGTATTCCATGCTGGCTCGTTTCGCTGTACAAAGATAATAGGATTAATTTGAATATTCCAAACATCTCCTTGATAATTCATATTTCCTCTTAATCTTCCAATTCTTGGGTCTTTAATATCAGCAGCCTTAGCATGAGTCCAGACTCTAAACTCATCTAGCTTCTCATTATAAACTATTTCAGAACCTGACAGATTAACATAATCCTTATTAGGAGCAGTCTTACCTTTGTAGTAATCCTCAATCTCATTAAATGTATCTACTCTAGCATAGTATAATGGGAACATTGTAGATTTCACTTTCTGTCCAGTGGGTTTCCAGTTTCTAAGAATGTCTCTTTGCTTACCTCTTAGGTCTAAGAAATTCCTGTTGTACAGTATATCAGAACCATTATATTGATAGAAGTCTTTAGTAGCTTCTTGTCTTATATACATGTTCTTCTTGTCCTCATGGAACTCATAGCTCTCACCTACTACTTCATAATGGAATGAGTCTGGAACAGCCTTGTTACTTACAATTTGTAGATTCTCGAATATTTTATGTGTAGCTGGGTTGTCAACTACTACAAATTCATATTCAAATGGATGCTGCTTACCATACCAATAACATGGTTTAATCTTGTCCTTAATATCAATGATTCCAGACTGACCATGTTTCCAGAAGTCTGTTGTTAAATTCAAACCTTCATTAACTCCATTGTCTAGTACTTCCTGCTTAGTTATGGCAATTGATGATTGATACAAACCTGCATTATATGTCACGTAATCTTTCCATCCAGCAACATAATCATCTAAGTCTTGTGGTGCAGATTCTGAAGAGTATAAATAATCTATAGTACACTGTAGATTTAGTTGCACAACTGGAACTGTCCATTCAAAATCTTCTTTTAAAGCTAAGTACGACACCTTATTTTGTTTCTCTCCTTCAGTAATAATCTTAAAATGCTTATACATTCCAAAATTATCTTTAACTATCTCATATGTAAGTTCTATCTCTAGACCAGTATTTTGGGTGTTCGGAAGAGACCTATTAACAAGCCCTAGTTTAGTTAACTTCATGTCATCCTTGGTCTCCCAATCGTCTATGACAACATTACTAAGAACTATACCATCAGCAGAAGTCGATAAGCTGCCAGAAGATGCCAGTTTACTAATCCATTTAGAGGTGTCTCTATTAAAGCTAAAATGAATATTGTCAATGTTGGCAGAATAAGAGGGAACCCAAGAATAGAACGTAATAAACTTCTGCATAACTTCATTATAACAGATGTTCCACACTTTCTCTTCAAATCCGTATAAATCATCGTAGAAAGTGAACATGACATCTTGTTTGAATGCATTATAATGACCCTTAACGTTTCTAACACCTATAATAGGTGTCATTTCCCTTTCACTTAGTGTAATATTCTCATTTAAGAACTCCTGTATCTTAAAATCAGATATAATTTCAAACTGGTCTCCATTAGTTCTCCAAATCTTCTTTCCAACTGTATCCACTCCATAAACGAAATATGGGGTCTGTATGACACTTTCCGGCCACTGAGTACCATAGGTATCTGACAGCATTTTTGGATTCTCTGGAAGCACATTAGAGGTGTTAATGAAGACATTTCCGCCTGAACCTTCACCTGCTACAGCACGTTCATTAACTGGAATTAAAGCTATACCATGCTCAAATATACAAAGAATATTACCAAACAATTCAATCATCTTCATAATTCCTCCGTAAGTTCTAGGATAGTCCCTATAGTGAGTCATTTGGAACACTCTAAATCCATTCTTAAATGCATCTCCTACTGATATATCTGAGTACATAATTCTGGTGTCAAATCTATTTTTTATATACGGAACATCAGGCAGTGTGAATGCCTGCTTCTCACTGGTTGTGCTGCTATAACCTCCATTAATAACCGAAGATTCGGGTATCTTAGTTGCTCCTGCTGGACTTAATTCTTGCAAAGGGTAAAATCCTCTCTTTAATCCAGTCAGCCCTTCTTCGGTAGGATAGCTTGGGTCTAAGGACCTAATGGACAGATTGTAAGAAGAACATACCTTAAACGTAATCCAGCTGCCTAACTGAATAGCATTTACATCACCTCTATTAATCTTTGCATTATTCTCAGTGTTCTCCGTATCATAATTATCTTTCCATGTATTCTCGTCTACGACTTCATCATTAGTAGGAGCTGACGGGTCCTGGAAGTTTCTATTCAGTCTATGAGTAAAGTTACATATATAGCAATCTCCTCTATAACATGGGACTGTGTAAGTATATAAATCACCTCCTGCCTTCTGCAATGACAGCAGGCTGTCTATATTAGCTAGACTTAGCCGACTACTAACAGAATAGTAAGGTGAATTATCCTCGTATCTAGTGTTAAAATATGTAGACATTTGTGCTTCAGAGTATCCTGGGATGTAGATGTTAATTATACTACCTATGGTTACTTGGTCTCCGATGATTCCTAGGTAGGGAGAGTAAGCTCCTCTAATTAAATTAGTAGCTTCTTTCTCTTTATTCTTAGATTCTATATATCTAAATCTAAATCCCTCTTCAGCTTCCCCAGCCCTACCTCTAAAATTGTAGTCTTCTACTGCCGCAATTGGGACGTTGTCTCCCACTCCTATTATTTTAGCTCGAGAGAATTGCTCTTCTCTCCTACCATAATAATTATCAACGTAATAATGTCTATCATTGTAAATATCTCTACTTAGAGTGGTCATAGACGGTTGTATGTCCGCCTTTCTAACCACATACTCTGTACCTGTGAACAAATGATTAAAGTAAGATTGTCTAACATCATACTCTGGGCAGATAGCTACTTTGGCTGACCTATTTACTCTAGCCATATCTGAGATTGTATATAATCTAGGTAAATAAGACTCATTCAACTTTCTATCATTATCCAAGAAACGTTCTGCTATGTAAGAACCACCATAATTTATTAAAGGAACCTCGGCCTCTAGGTCTCTAGGCATAACATATGCCTGCGCTAATATAGTCGGGATTCTCTTTTGTCTTACTATGAACAACCCTTGTACAAGTGTATTAAGATATTCAGAAACTTCAGTAGGTATTCAGCATTTAATATTCAATTCATCCAATACCATAAACCTTTCTGGAATCTGAATCAGTATTTATTCTAAGTACTCCTTTGGCGTTCTCCAAATAGCTGGTTCCAGATACATCAAAAGTCGATTCGTCTATAGGTATGTAATTACGAACCTTCTCATTATTCTCATATTTCCATAGGTCACTTTGCAGGTAGGCAGATTGCAATTCCTCGAATTTTGGGATTCCGTTTTTACCTCGTATATTATACACTGGCGACAATGACCCGTCTTTCATTATATATACTACACCGAATCTGTAAATCTCCTCATTCCAATAGCCAACTTTATTATATATGTTTAACGTGTTATAATATTCATGGCTATAACTCTGGTCAGACAAATCAGAGTAATCGTAAGAAGTCTTACCTATGAATCTTTCTGAATCAGATTCTATTAAATATGGTAATAGTCTCAGGCTAATGTCAGATAAGTCCTTGTACATCATATCTGGTTTACACGAATTGCCTAAAAACAGCATATTCTGACACACAGTTTGTGATTTAGCTTTGTCTATTATAGAGTACTGTATATTTATATCACTAACTGGAATGTCTTTTGTTTCCTCACTTCCTGTTATGATGACATTACAACTATTGTTTCTAACCGGAAACTTTCTATCTATTTCATGAGCTGTAACTACTCTATTGGAATCGACGTCTGATGTGCTTCTAGTATAATAAACTTTTATATAATCATAACTGCTATCTATATCAGATACAGTTAGAGATATAGACTTACTAGCTAGCTGGTCCCTAAAACCTCCGTCAATAGAGAATGGGTCCCTATCTCCTCCAATGAAACAAGAAATTATTCCTGACTCTCCAACAAAGTCTGTTTCATTGCCGTCAGCATCCGCATATTTTATATATATTACATAATTACCAACTTTAAGGTTGCCAGAAGGCAATACAGAGTTAAATGTGATGGTTGGAATTGTGTTGACCCTTTTATACAAAGATGTATCTAAATCAAATTGTTCACTATCGTATAGATTGGTATCATTATTACCTATTCTATCTACTACCTCATAGGTGTTATTTTGTAACACAGAGAATCTACTATTAACTAGTCTAGGGATATTCCTGTTGTCATTAAATATTAAATTTACAGAACCGTCATACGACGATTGTGCATCTATCTCAAGCGGATTGTTAAGACTAAAGTTAAATCCATCTGTATCTAAATCCACAATACTTCCTGCTTCTACTAATTCTCCGTTTATAACAGTATCAGACGAAAGTCTGTAATTACGCAACGGATTGTATTCGTATACTATATTTCCGTATGGTCGTATTTGATTCAAATAGTATGACAGTGACAAAGCTGGAAATTCTAAATCTATAAGCTCAAACGGACTTGTAAAATCATTTAACTGTCTCATATTACGTAACGTTTATCCATTGTAAGTTGTTTGCAGATATAGAGTTAATAGCGCCTCCGAAAGAAATTACTGGAATGCCAACATAACAAAGCCTACTGCCATCACGTTCTGTATAGAAGTCTCTGGTCATTAAACCCATGGGATTTGACAGCAACGTAATTCTGCCTTCATGCTTACCTATTTTAAGATTTTGTAATAGGTCATAACCAGGCTGGCCAGCTATTCTAGGATTATATACGACTAAATCATTTCCATTCTTACCATAGTAATAAACTTGATTGTTTAGCAGTGTGTCGCTAAATATAACCCCTTCATCTGTTATAGCTACTATGGGGAGTGCTGATTTATTCTCTATGGACTGTAATCTGTTATATGTATCCACCATATCCTGCACTAAATATGTTCTTTCTGAAGTTTCCTCTACAGAGAATGGTTGTAGTTTAAAGTCAACGAACTCGAACAGTGTGTCTGCATCTATAGTATCATTTATTGAATCAGCAATAGTCTGCAAATTCTCCTTAATAGTCGCTTCATTAAAGAATCCCGATTTAGTACTAAACACACTATCTTGGCTATCCTCCTTTACATTCTTAAGTATTAAAGTGGTTGTTTGTAATGTAGCACTATACTTATTATTGTAAGTGGAAGTAATAAGCTCAGGTCCAAATAGAGGTTTAGTAACAGATTCCCCAAATTGAAGTAATACATATTTAAACAAATCGTAGACTACCGAAGTATAATCCCTTGACGGAGCTACACCATTCCAATACATAGCTGACTGCACATAATCATAGGAAGCTCCGTTGTACCACCATAACATCTCTACTCTAGTCATGTCTATAACTCCTGGGGCTAGATTGTCATAGCCATTGTTTGAATCTTTCTTCACATGAGCATCTCCGCTTATCATTCCGGCATTACCTACTACTATACATAAAGGGCGTCTCCCATAATATCCGTCTATAACTTCAACTACCTTAGACCTAGTTTTATTATTCAAATACTGCCAGCCCTTATCAGAATTGTCTCCGACATTCCTATCCTTATCATCTATAGGACATTCCATGTTATATCTACTAGTTTTAGTAAATTTGGGCATATGTCTCCATACAGTTTTAGCTTTCTTTCTGACGTTGAAGGCTACACCTACCCTAGCTATAGGACTCTTATCATTATTCTCATCTAGAAAGTCATATCCAAATATCCTATTAAATTTATCTCCATTGTCTATAAATGACTGATATGGATTCTCAAATGTGTATGTATCTAACACAGTTCCTGATATAAGTCCTGACACTAGCTTTAAATTAACATCGGTTCTTCCTGTAGAATTGTCCATTACAGCTGTAAACTCTGGAGAACTAAAAGAATCCCAATCTATATTAACAGTAGGTGATAATTTACTATTCGCATGTATATATGCATCTAAGGAATTTATGTTTGCCATACTTCCCACGTATACTATATTAGGTATACTCACAGTAGCATCTTTTAAAGTATATGTGGTATTTATACTTTCTAAGTTTAGTGTGAATGGATAGTTGTCAATATCATTTATTGTAGTACTATCTTTTAACTCTATTATAGAAGAATATTTAGTATATTGATGAACTTCAATCTTCTGTTCTCCCCCAGATTCATTAAACAATGCAGAATATGGAGCAGTCTTAGTTTCTGATGTGTTCTGAATGCCATACGAAGTGCTAACTGATAAATCGACATTATTGTAGCTAGATATGGTATCTAAGTCTTGCCCGAAGTCTTGTACTCCAAAGTACAACTTATTATAAAGAGGTGTTGTTAATAACCACCTGTACTTGTTTAATACATTTCCTTTAACGGTTGTTATTACAACTCTAACTAAATATAAGTTACCATAGGCTAGTGTACTACCGAAAGCTAAAGTTTCAGTGAACACTCCGTTATAGCTTCTCTTCCTAGCCAAAGGATATTCTAGAATTATTTTCTCTGGGGAGGGGTTAAGAACATCATAGAACATGAATTTCACTTCTTGAATCTCGTCTCCAGTTCTGGGATATGCTTCCAAACCCCAAGTAATAGTGACATTGTCCTGTTCACAGAAGTACTTCCATGTGTTTATCTCTATTATTCCAGAACCTAGCAGGTCTAAATTAATAGACCCATTTACAGCTAATCCAGCTAATGCTCCAAACGTCATGTAGGGAGTAATGGTAAAGTTTATAATACTACTAGTATCGTTAACTACATAGCCTGCCGATTGTTCAGATATATAAAGGGAAGAGGATTCATTATAAACTGGTATGGAAGATTCTTCATTTATAATAAACGGAAGATAGAACTTATTTGAACTTCTTGTAGATGTAGTATTCAAGTCAAATTCAATACCTTTTATAAAGCTAGAGAAGTCTCCTTTTGAACCTTTAAAATCAGACTCTATACCATAATAGGACAAATATTTGCTTCTCATGGAGTCAGACATATCCGCAGGGTTGTCCTTATAATAACCATCTGGACAATTGTATTTATACGTAGTGTCGAATATAACCAAGGAGCTATCTTTTGGAACAGTTATTCCATCCACCTCTTCTGAGTCTTTACCAAGATTCTTAAGCCCGCTGACAGATACATCTAATGCTGATATAGTGTTAAGCTTAGTAATTATATACAACTCTCCTGATATCTTATTGTTATATGTATTAGCAGCATACCTCTCTCTAAAATTATCTACCAAGTCATCAGTTATTGTAGACTCTGGAATACATTGCATATAATACCCAGTGTTATATTTAACTTCAGGCAATGTAGTTGCATCAAACTCTATAACCTTATTATTCTGGTCTATTCTCTTCAATTGACTAGTAATATCTCTAAGGTTATTATTAGAATCAAACACAGCCACTGTTATACTCAATAGCTTATTCTTAGGGCTTGTTATTTTGCCCTCTGTAGTATTAAGACAGTTACTAACAAAAGTCTTTAGAGTTTCTAAGGTAATATCGGAAGTGATTATTATAGAGAATTTGTCTCCAGAACGAATGATTGTATTACCTGTATCTCCGAACAGTTTGAACTTATATATGTACTGACCCTGATTCAATTTAAATTTAGAACTATCTATTATTGGGTCTTTAGCTTTGTTTATTTCACTACTACTAATATTACGCTCTGGAGACGGGAATGAGCCAATCTGACCCTTGTTAGTAAGAGGGTTATATGATGCAACATATATTATTCCTCCATATTCTTTAATTCCAACTGGAACATAGCCTGAAGGTAAATAGGCAGTTTCAACTCTACCATTACCCATGTCATTCTGAAGCACAAATTCATTACCATTATAAGTAATCATAGTAGCATTCAGAGCACTTGTAAGTACATTGTTAGGAGTGGTTAATGGATTTAGGTCCATTATCATTCCATCTCCAAAGGTATTTGTTGCTTCTTGTTTCATTGTTATAAATATTCATAATTGTCGTTACTTACTAAGATGTCTTCAAACTTAGCATTTCTATCTCTTGTGAACGCTATCTCTGGATACTCACACTTAAGTACTTCTTTCTTATAGGAGAATCCTAAATCTACAAGTCCTTTGAATTTTATAATACAAGGACTGCCAGAGAATGATAGTTTACATTCGTCTAGAATCTTAAATACCTTCTTATTATTAAAGGTATAATATTTCCTCTTCCTGCCTTTCTTATTAAAAGATTCTAGTAGTTCTTCGTATTCTTCATTGGTTAAGGCTACATAGTAGTACCCGTCCCATTGAATCTTCTTTCTAGTATACATCACTCTCAACTTGTTCTGCATCTTTCTCCTGTAATATCTAAAATGCTTAATAGGATTCTTAGTTAACTCCCCTATATATAACCAATACTTATATTTATGGCTATTAAGGATTGTATCTCCTCCTCTTTGGTTTAAGAAGTATATTTGTCTCCAGCCATATCTAACAATAGTTTCTATGTCATGCTTACTAAGATATGGAAATTCCTTCATTATTTCGTCTGTATAATCAGTAAACTTCTTAGTAGTATTGCATTCCATTGTTAGTATTCTCTGTGATTACGTTTTTATTAACAGGGTCTAGATAGGCCATCTTCTCCCTTTGTATCTCTTGATTCTTGTAAGTTAATACCATTCTATATCCGCAGAAATCAGAAGCTAGAAAGTCTACATCTTTCCACTTACCAAATCGTCTAGCTTCGGTAAACTCATTACCAGAAACTCTCTTCATGTATAACCAGGCATTTCTTCCTAAAGTTGGAAGCTCAAATCTATTGTTTCTATGTATAATATCATCAATTACTAGCTTAACTGCGTATTTAAACACTTGCTTAGCAATTACTTCTTTATGTCTATTACCTATTAATTCCTCACATGTCTTACTGTCCAAGTCAAGTCTGCTGGTATCAAAACCAGCAAACATGTCATGGATGTTAAAGGCATATCCTAAAGCATAATTCATATCATTTTAAGGGCTTATATGACTTATTAAATATCTTTCTATTCCAACTAGTTTTAGCATCTAAGATTTCATTCATGTCATTTTGACTTAAATGAATTGAAACTCTGGCTGCATCACATAGTTTCAACCACCTCTGTTCCAATAATTGTGCTTCCTGTAACATATTCTGGTTGTGATTCTTCCAACCTTCTTTAAATCTCTTAGTGCAAGCACAGTAACATGCAATGGCGTCTTTCTCTTTATAATTGATTTCAGGTAATCCGTCCTCATCTACCAGAATGCCCTTATAGAGAATGTTTACCTGTCCATAATTCTTCTCAAAGTACAAAGTATCACCCACTCTTTCAAATTTGGCATACTTGCCACTTATATAGAGAGGGTCACTATAAAGCTTTCTTGATTCTATATAGTTTTCAGTAAACTGTGAAGAGTAATCTCCGTTTACTGTGTCATTCGTAACATAATTCCACTCTTCAAAGCCATAAGTGACTGCTTCAATTATGTCACAGTTGCAAGGTAAATCCACTGTGTTGTCAGGGCATTGAATATCAGTAACATACCTGTATAATCTAGTTCTCCTGTTACCTATCTTATGCCAGGCAATCAGTCCAATTTCTTCGAACTCTTCAGGAGACAATTCTGTTCCATAGAGCAGATTCATTTGATAATAAGCTGAATTAAAATTCTCCATTATTTAGGTACTTGGTCATTAGGTAAAACAGGAGCTGCGAGCTGCCTATAATAACGAATCTTCTTTTCAGTTAGTCTCTTCTTAATTTCAGCATCAATGAATGTCATATTATTAATATCAACAGGGGCACAGCATCCGAACCAATCTAATTGTCTAGGGTCTTTTAATATTGCCACTACTGTTACTTTCTTTAATAATGGAGCATTAAATACAAAGCAATCGTACATATTGTTCTCGTTAGGAGTTATATCAATCCACACGTATGGTTTATTCTTTCCTCTTACTCTATATTTATGATACTTCATTACGATAGGATTAGTATAATATATAAATGGATTACTCATATCAGTAGCTCCTATATATTCTATACCGTCTTCTCCGAACTCTGTAAGAAGTTGAGGAATTTCAAAATGAGCAGTTAATGTGTCACATGGACTGGCATTACATCTACACCTTTCAATATTCTTGCAGTCAACTTCTATACAAGGTATAGTCATCAGTAAGTCCTTCTTAGGAACTAATCCTTTAATAAAATATTCCTTAATAATTTGAAGTCTTTCATCAACGCAATCATCCTCTAACTGTTCTAATGACATTGTTGGAGTGGAGCTATAACCTCTAAGACCACTCATTATGTCATTATATATGGCTGACGATAATTTCTCGTAATATCCCATATGATTATAATAAATAAAGGCGAAGGCGTATGACGCCCCCGCCTTCAATTACTGTTTTAAGTTGTTACGCTTTTGGCTCAAATTTAGCATCTGCTTCTGTTTTAGTATAAACATCAGCAGCGTTAGCCTTGCCAGTCTTCAATTTAGCAATTTCAGCTGCATTAGCACTACTAGCTTCTAGAGCTTGTTGTGCAGTTTCACCTGGAGTAACTTCTTGACCGATAGTACCTATCTTAGCAAGAGCTGCTTCAAAATCAGCTGCCAAATCTTGTTTAACATAGAATACATGAGTCGTAAGTGACCTTGTAACTTCTCCTACAGCATCTCCGCCCATAATGCCTCTATTAACGCAATAGTTAATAATATACTCATTATACTTAGCTCCTGGAACAGGAAGCTCTTCTTCGTTAATACCAGCAAAGCGTCTAGCTTCCATAGTCGGAAGTCTTAGGTCTTTAAGAATCATCCAATAAGTACCGAATCCTTCTTTAGATTTTACAATAGTGTTTTGTCCATCGTAGTCTGGGTCGTCAGCTGGAAGTGCTGTTGCAATTGTTTCAAACTCTCCACCAACTAAAGCAGTGTTCAAGTCCGGATTGAATTTCTGAATTTCAGCTTTAGTAAATAGTTGATATTCATCCATTCCTTCAATAACAAGGTTGTTACCATTTGCACTAGCTTTAATCCAGTGGTCTCCATAGATAGTCTGAATCTTCTCAATTACTCTAGCCGCTTCTTTAGCAACATCTGCTGCTGTAGCACCTGCATTCTTAATTGCAAATTCATACATCAAAGGTTTACCTTTGAATACGAAGTCATTTGAGTAATAAGAGTTCTGGCTTCCAGATAGTCTGATGTAAAGAGCAACTCTATAATTACCTACACCTTGATTGCTCATAGTGAAAGTAACTTTACCAAGTACTGGGTCTGATGCTTCTTTCTTATAGATTGCTACTACGTTTGGTTTGAGGAATTTGTTAACTCTTTTAAATTCGAAGCTACCTACAACTCCACTACCAGTGTCTTCAGCCTGTGCTGACCATTTTGGTTTGCCACTAGAATCTAAATTAGAATTTACGATTAATGTGTTTGTCCACTTAAACATAATTTAAATAATTATTTGGTTTGTGTCTGTTGCTGAGCTGGATTTGCAACTGACGTTGATATCGGAATATGTGTTTGTAATCTAGGATTACCTTCGTTCTCCAAGATTATATGTACCAGCTCATTAATAATCTCGTGACACACGTAATCAGGAAATTCCATAATTTGGGATGTGTCTTCTGTCATATCCATCTGTTCTTGTGTCAATCGTATAGTTTGTGGAGCTTTCAGGTAGTCCACATATACTTTTTTTAACTCAAATAGAGTATGGTCCTTCCCGTACCGTATCTCCATTCTAACAGTAGAAGGATTACCGAAACGAATCTGTCCTTCTCTTTCCACTGTGGTAACAGCATTACCACCAATAGAAATTGTTCTTGGCAATCCACCAGTTACTTCTGTAGCATTAGTATCAGCATCAGTCTTAGCAGAACTAATATCAGTACCATGTGGATTATCAACAGCATCATACGGGTTAGTAGGATTGCTAGTATTTATGTCAACATTGTGTATGTAAAAATAAGGACGTTTATAGCTAGGTCTCATATAGATATTCTGAATGATTTGAGACCATGCGTCAGATGTTAAACGGCTAGCTCCGACTTGAACTCTGGAGCCAGCGTTATAACATTTGAAAGTCTTCTTTAGTTCAAAATCACATACACAATTAAGTAAATGTAAGTAATCACTAGGTAATTCCACTTCATACGTCGCGCCATATAGTGAATCAAGACCTTCTGTGTCTCCGTAAGCGGACGTAGCAAGTGTTACAGGAAGGGCTATTGTAGCTTTTAGAACCCTAATGTCGTCAGTAGTCTGTTGGTTAATATCATATATATTATATCTCTTATTAATATATTGATATATAGCCTTATTAAAGAAGTAGTTAAAATCCTCTAATAATAGAGTCATAGACTGTACTTTATTTACTTCAGTAGCGGTTCCTTCATAAACCTGTCTAGCAGTCATTATTTAATATAGTTACCAGTTGAAGATGACTTCTTAGTCTCTTCATCTTTTATTTTGTTAGTAAAATCAGGCTCTGGTTGTTCATACAGTTCCGGATATGTGTCCCTCTTAATTAGTTCAAGAGTTCTTCTATTCTGTGGACTCTTCATCCAAGTAATAACTGCATCATCACTTGCGCCCAATGGTATTTGATTCTCGCTATATAGATATACTTTGTTCTTAACGTATATTACACGTTTGTCTTTAGCATCAATAAACAGAAGTCTAAGTGCAATGTCATCACCAGTGTATAGATTAATAATCTTCTCTGGGTCCTTAGACGCAATGTTCATCAAGAAGTCTTCTACGTCGGCATCAGGGGCATTACGCATGTTACGTCCAAGCAATTTAGCCATTTTAAGTCTACCAGCAGCACCTTGTGGGTCTTTAATGATATACTCTTCAGCATCATGGATAAGACGTCTCTTATTAACACGCTTATTAGTTTCATAACCAGGTCTCTCAACGTAAAGTTCAGCTCCTCCGTATCTCTTAGAGTCACCGTCAATCACTAAATTACCATTCTTGTCACGTTGGTCACGAGACATAGCAATCATAGGACAGTGTTGAATAGAATACCATTCAGCTGCTTGCCAAGGGTCATTAAGGTCAAATGTTTTACCGTCTTCAATAATAAATACACGGTTCTCTGCAATCAAGCATTTACCTTTATCTTCTTCTCCTCTTAATAGCATATCACCTTTACTATCTACTGGTCTTACACAGTCAGGGTATCTACCTGTCTGTGGGTCTCTAACTGGATTAAGGAAGTACTTTTGTCCTACTTTACCGAATACACTTCTTAAGACAATTATGTTGTCTGTTTCATTAGCCATATTATTTCAATCATTTACTTAATATAAATTACTATCTTGTAAAATAATGTGAGGAAGGTCTATGCCTTCCCCACAATATCTACTTATTTAATTACACTTCTTTCATAATAAAGCTTCTGTATGGTGAGAATACACCAACACCAGAATAACCCCAGTTGATTAGTTTAGAAGCTGCTACAGGGCTAGAAACTACACCTGAGCTTAGACCATCAAGTCCACCAACACCTGGATATTTATTAGAGATGAAGTCACCACCTTTAAGAGTGAACATTTGAATAGCTGGTTCTCCACTTACTTTGTCAGCAGTCAAGTCTAACATTAGCATGAAGCCCTTGTCGCTACCCCATTCACGAGAGAATGTACGGTCAACCTTGAATGAAATTGTGTTACCACCGATTTCATAAGATTGGAATGTAGCACCAACGTCAACATAGCCGTTAGCTTTCTTAGACCACAGATAAGTTCCGCAAGTTTTGAATCTTGCAAGCCATTCTGATAGACAAGTTTGTACGTCTTGCCAAGCTTTCTCATTGCAAATAAGTACATATTTGTTACCAGTTGGATTCTCACTCTTTTCATTCATCATAGCGATAGCAGTAGTGAATGCTTCCACAGTAAGCTTATTATATGCATATTTAGATGCAAATCTTTCTACTTGTGGGATGATACCATCACCAATGTAGATAGGACGACCAGTGTCAGGGTCGAACAGTGTCGGTTTACCATTCTTGTCAACGTTAGTTTTGTTGAACAGCAAACCGTTGTTTCTTACATATAGGAAGTTCTTCAGCAAGTTAGATTGAGTCTTATCCATGCGGTACATAGTTTCAGACATCTGACCATTACCTTTACCTTCACCTATTTTAATAAGAACGTCTTCTTGTGCAGCATACAGAGCTGTATAACTGTCATCACATCTGTGAGTAGTAATATAACCTCTGTGTCTTTCAATGTTAGATTGATATTTAACATATCCCTCTTCGTGTGCTTCTGGCATAGCGTTAGATTGGAAACGAGTAGTGTCACCAATTTGGCATCCGCTAAGGTCAAGAACACTAGAGTAGTCGTTGTCAATAATTCTAACAGTTACTTCCCAGTAATTATCAGCTTTACGAACTGGTCTCTGGGTTACATAGCATTGCTGCATTGTTTTGTCAATCTTGAAGATGTCGTACTTCTGGTAATAGTTCTCTTTGAAAGCCATTACGATTTCAGTTCCGTTCTCTCCAGTTTCAGTTGGTACATCTGCAAACTCAACTCTCTTAATGTAGTTGGTTTCAACTTCCCATTCAAAGTACATTGAGTCAATGCTTCTGTACTTGTTATTTGATTTAGAATCCATGTAGAAGATGTTTCTCAAAGATTCTGTTAGGTAAGAAGCAGTCAATTCTGGGTAGAGTCTTGATACTACACCAAGTCTAGTTGGTTTAGTTCCTAGAAACTTATAGAAGTCTTCATAAGTTCTAGTGTCGCCCATAGTGGCGCGATTAGTTACGAAATTTGCTACTATCATAATAATTTATTTGGATTTAATCTAAATCGTAAATAGATGTTGTTTTAGGTTTACGACCAGTTTGCTGCTCTGGTCTTTTAACTACAGTCTTAGCAGGATTAGAGGCTCTGCCAGCCTTAGCATCCTCATAACCTTTCTTATAATTGGCTTTGGATTGCTCTGTAATCTGATGTTTATAATATTCGGAGATTTGACGTATAGCTTCTTGTCCTTTAAGAGCAAACCACGACATCTGCACTAGCATTTGTGGGTCATTAATGGCTTTGGCTAAGTATCTTACTCCAGCAGCATCTGAATCTAAGATAAAGGAAGCAATTTCATTCATATCGTCCTCTGATAGCGTTAATGATGACTCTCCCAAATCTATAGTTTCGTTATCTTGAATAGCTTGTAAAATTTCGTCTTCGTAAGCTTCATACATTTCTTTCTGTTGAGCTTCTGCTTCTGCTTGAGCTTGCTGCATAGCTGCTTCTTCGCGTTGCTGATAGCTAGCTCTCATTCCGCTCATCTTCTTATTAAAGAGAGCTTCGTTTTGCTTCTCAAGATTTAACTGTTCTAAAGCTTCATCATCAGTAAGTTCTGGGACATTTGCCTTTAAATCTGCAATAAATAGTTCATCATCTGTCATGCCATCTACTTGATATTCTGGTTCATCTTCTAGGTGGTCTAGGTAATCCTGAATAGCTTGACGTCTATGAGATTCCAGGTAGTCATCTACACTTAAATTATTTCTTCTAAGCTCGTTAATAAGGTCAATCTCTTCTGGCTCTAAACCATAATTATAATCTGTATCATCATAGTTTAAAAGCTCTAATTGCTCTTCCCTAGATAGTTCAGAGAATGGAATTTCTTCTACTTCTCCGTTATCATTTTGGAACTTAATAGCCTCTGGATTGATTCCTTTAGCTTTGAGCATAGTTGTGATTAAATCATCCTCTGTAGGTTCTGTATCTCCGTCACCTTCTTTAGGTGGTTCTTGATTGTCCAATGGTTCATCCAAATCTACTGGAGTATCATTGTCAATCCAACGTTTAATGTCATCATCAGGGTCTCCTGTTTGCACTACACCGTCTTCACCTAGCAGGTCTTCATC
>ENA-UEPL01000530-UEPL01000530.1-human-gut-metagenome-genome-assembly--contig:-NODE-530-length-34630-cov-7.766793_pt1 | contig 34630 bp, 40 predicted proteins | sample MGYA00242896_ERZ507908 | MGnify/ENA primary metagenome ERZ507908 (study PRJEB26167, sample SAMN06115518) | human gut metagenome | host: Homo sapiens | place: China:Chongqing | collected 2015-08-20...
ACTCAGTAAAAGGAAGTGAGTTTACGTCAAAAATAATGCCAGTTATAACCGCGATTATTGGAGGTACATTCGGATATTTATCTGGGGAGAAGTCTTCTAAATAGAATTGTTTAAAAAAATGAATATATAGATAAATAATTATATTTCCTATTTATTTAATACTTTCATATCAGTTGTCTGTCACCGAGGGAGCTCAGCCTTCTTCGTCCTCGTTCCATTAACTCCGGTGTAATGGGGTGTCGGGGGTCGGAGGTTCAAATCCTCTCGTGCCGACCAAAAAACCCAGAGAAACCAGCCTTTTAAGGCTGGTTTTTTTATGCCTGCTTTTTGCGCGGGGAGTTAGTGGGGTGAAACGGGGGAGAAACCCCATCAATAACAACTACTCCGGGGTTATTTTCCTCCCTAAGAAAAGCTCAATTTTCTGTCTTCTATACTTTCAGAATGACTACTGGAGGTAACCATGTGCGGACGCTTTGCTCAATCACAAACGCGTGAAGAATATCTGGCATACCTAGCGGATGAAGCCGAGCGCGACATCGCATATGACCCTGAGCCGATTGGGCGTTACAACGTGGCGCCGGGGACTAAAGTTCTGCTCCTGAGCGAACGAGACGAACAGCTACACCTCGATCCGGTTCACTGGGGTTACGCACCCGGGTGGTGGGATAAACCACCGTTGATTAATGCTAGGGTTGAGACCGCAGCCAACAGCAGAATGTTTAAACCTTTGTGGCAGCACGGTCGTGCGATATGCTTTGCCGATGGCTGGTTTGAATGGAAGCGCGTAGGGGACAAGAAGCAGCCTTACTTTATTCATCGCGCCGACGGCCAGCCAATCTTCATGGCGGCGATCGGCAGCGTGCCTTTTGAGCGCGGCGACGAAGCCGAAGGGTTTTTGATAGTGACCGCGGCAGCAGATCAAGGGCTCGTAGATATTCACGACCGCCGGCCGTTGGTCATGACGCCGGAAGCAGCTCGCGAATGGATGCGGCAGGATATAGGGGGAAAGGAAGCCTCTGAGATCGCCTCCGATGGCTCAGTGTCAGCAGATCATTTTATATGGCATCCCGTTTCCTGTGAAGTGGGCAATGTGAGAAACCAATCTAGCGAACTGATAAATAGCATCTCTATTTGATGCTTATTAAGAAGGCGACAGATATAAGAAATGCCACATAAAATAGTGCTTGCAACACTAAACATAAACTTTGATAAACTACGCATGTCACAGCACTTCGATTACCATGAAGCTTGTCTTTGCCTATCTTATCAAATGTCTTTTTTATCTTTTTTCTCAAGAAACTAGTAGGATATAAGTGCATGTAATCATTATAGAATTCATTGACATCTACATTTTTATCACTAACATAATTTATTTCACTCCCTATTTCATCTCGTTCCTTACAGTGCTCATGGTATTTCTTTAACTCTTCTGCAGAAATCTGAGCCATACGTATGCTAACTGCAACTGACGAATGCACCACTATAGAAAAGTATTTTGCTAAAAAACCAAATATCGCAGACGCGCATAAAAATAAAACAATATATTTAAATCCGCCTATGCCAGTGTATGGAGTTACCTTATCAATATTCGCAATAATCAATGCAGCCGTACCACCAACACCAGCCAATAACCACATACTAAACTTATCTAAAATAGATGTTATCTCGCTTGTGGCCAAACTAGCTCCATTTATCATGCCACTATGAAAGTTATCGTGTATTACCTCATCCCATTCCTCAATGGCTTTTTTTAGTTTTTCTTCTTGCATTTATTCCTCTGGATTGAAATTTAATTTTTAGGCATGAACTCTTATCGTACTGAAAGAATATCTGAAAATCGAGTTGTATACCTCGGCGAAAGCATTTCCCGTTTCATCTGCCAGGCAGTCTGGATCCCCTGCCCTGCAAAATACAGAGTTCCTCTTCCGCCTTTCGCATTGAGATGGTCGAGAACTTCCATCAGTTTCTCGCTATTCTTCCGTGGTGCGTTGTCGTCGAAGAGGTTGAGCTGGGCCACGCCCTGACTGTAGAAATCCCCCAGCATCACGCCTGCTTTCTGATAGCGATGTCCGTCTCGCCATATTGCATCGAGGCATTTCGTCGCCGCGGTGATGATGTCCCGGCTGTCCTGGGTTGGAGTTAGCAGCTTTACCGATGCACTGTTCCCATAGTACGGCTCGTTCAGCGCAAAGGGGCTGGTTTTGACAAATGCGGAGATAAATCTGCAATACTGGTGCTCACCACGGAGTTTCTCCGCTGCACGTGAGGCGTAGCTGCATATTGCCTGCCTCATCTCATGGTATTCCGTGATACGACCGCCGAACGAACGGCTGCACACGATTTCCTGCTTTACCGGTGCGAACTCCTCCAGCCCGAGGCATGGTTCGCCACGAAGCTCCCGCACGGTTCGCTCCAGAACAACATTAAAATGCTTCCGGATAAAACGAATATCGGTATCCGCCAGCTGCAGCACAGTTTTAATCCCCATGGCCTCCAGTTTTTTACTGATGCGGCGCCCGACGCCCCAGACCTCATCCACAGGAAGCAAAGCCATCAACTTCCTCTGCCTTTCAAGATTAGACAGATCCACCACTCCTCCGGTCTGTCGCTGCCACTGTTTCGCAGCGTGATTGGCCAGCTTTGCCAGGGTTTTAGTCTGGGCTATGCCGACGCCGACCGTGAGGTGCGTCCTGCGCAGAACCGTCTCGCGAATTTCCCTGCCAAAATCGGTAAGATCGCGACAGTTACGCACACCAGTCAGATCGCAAAATGCCTCATCAATACTGTAAATTTCGCAGCGTGGAGAGAGTTCCTCCAGTGTTGTCATCACTCGGTTGGACATATCGGCATAAAGCTCATAGTTGCTGCTAAACGCGATAATACCGTGCCGGCGAAACATGTCCTTTTGCTTGAAATAAGGCTCACCCATTTTGACGAAGGGCTTCGCCTCTTGCGAACGGGCGATCACACAGCCATCGTTGTTTGACAGAACGACCACCGGCCGCCCCTTCAGGTCAGGACGGAAAACAGTTTCGCAGGATGCGTAAAATGAGTTCGCATCGCAAAGTGCAAACATCTCAGCCAGCCGATTTGATGATGTAAGTTACGACCCCGAACACATCGAGAGTATCCTCGCTACCCACAACTATCGGCGAATATGCAGGGTTCATTGGGTTAAGCTGAACCCGCGGATGCAGCTGCAGCTTCTTAACGGTGAATTCCCCATCCACTGCAGCGATAACGATATCGCCATGAACTGCTGTCCTTGAGCTATCCACAACAAGAAGATCACCTTCCCCTATGCCGGCATCCTTCATGCTGTCGCCGGCGGCTTTGACAAAATACGTCGCACTGGGGTGGTTAACGAGCAACTCGTTCAGATCGATACGTTGCTCAACGTAATCCTGTGCAGGACTTGGAAAACCACATTGCACAAGGTCGCTGTACAACGGGAGCAGCATGATCTGACGTAACTCAACGGGCGTGTAGAACTGCATAATAGACTCGCTCACAAAATACTGTTTTTATATACAGTAGTTTTATTCGCTAATCTGATCAATAGAGGTTTCAACTATCAATCAGGAGCACAGAGGGGGGAAACCAGTCACCTTTGAGCCCCTGACATTGATTTCACTTAGTGATTATGTTGTCTATGTGCCAGCTTTGAACTATCTTTTCTCAAAACCTGCTACTGCAAAATGGATATAAGATGTCACAGACGGACTTGCTGATTGTTGTTTTTACGCTGGGCATTTTAGCCTTTGGCTATTCCATATGGTTCATTTTGAACAGAATGCTTTACTCTATATTTCATAGACTTACAAATAATATATGAATTGGGATGGTATAGACCCAAATTCATGGTCCTTGCTCCTCGACGTCGGAAGGTACTTACAGATCATCTTCGCTCTTAACCTATCACATCGGCACCTACTCCATGATGTAACAGCTCAGACCAGAAATATCTGGAAGCTTTAGGCATATTCTTGGAAGATAGACGAGCGCAAAGACGCACACAGCAATGATGTTATGTAGTATTTTCCCCTTGAGTGTGCCTGCTCAAGGGGATTTTTTATCGCCGTATTGTACTGGCAAATATTTGTAAATAGTCTTCACCCCCACGCCTGTCACATCGGCCACACGCGACTGGACAGGCGGTTAGTCCGGTATGTTTCTCGCGCTACTACTGCTTACGTTAACGTCTGGTAATGATCTAGCGGCGCGACGTAAAGCGGCGTTGAAAGCAATTATAGTGACCGGCCGGCGTTGGTACTTCACACGGTTAGAATGGCTCTGAAATAAAAAAACATCTTCTGGATAGCGTTCTCTTCTACGAGCAATGATTCCCTCCACTGGAGGGGTTGATTCAACACGTAGCTCCTTCAGGTGACCCTGTTTTCGTATCAGTATCAAGCCATCATCAATATCATCATATCGAATACTCAGCAGCCTTCCAGCGCTTAAACCTGTGTGAAAAATTAACGCCCACAAGTCTGCCCATGTATCTGAGATGGAAACAAGATTGCTGTTAATAGTTAAAAATTGTTCAAAACTTATTGTTTTCTTACCGTTCACGAACAAACCAAACTGTTTTCAAAACTGAAAGTACTTATTATCTCAAATGTTACATATCACGGGAAGGGCAGGAATCCTTGATCGCGGACGGCAGCAGGAAAGTATTTGTAGATCGTCTTCACCCCCACCCCTATCACATCTGCGATCTGTTGCCGGGTAGCGCCGTTCTCCAGCATTCTGCGGCACCGCTCCACCACTTCTTCAGTCATTACCCGGCGGCGACCGCCAACTCTCCCCTGTTCCCTCGCAGCGGCTAAACCGGCTCGGGTACGCTCCACTATTAACTCGCGCTCCATCTCCGCCAGGGCGCTCATAACGTGGAAGAAAAAGCGGCCTGCTGCCGTACTGGTATCGATGCTGTCGGTCAGGCTGCGGAAATTCACCCCACGCGCCTGCAGCTCCGATACGAGCGTAATCAGATCGCGCACGCTGCGGCCAAGCCGATCCAGTTTCCAGACCACCAGCACATCACCCGGGCGGAGCCGTCGCAGCGCTCGCTTTAACCCTGGCCGCCGGGCATTCTTCCCGCTGGCCATATCCTCGAAAACCAGCTCACATTCTGCGCGGATCAGCGCGTTTTTCTGTAAATCGAGGTTTTGATCTCCTGTAGAGACCCGTGCATAGCCAATCAGCATGTTGTAACCCGTTGAAATAGCTGATTGTAAAAAGCTCCGCTCTTTCGCTCAAACCCTCGTTTGAGCGAACGCCTTTTTTGGAGCAAAAAACATGGCCTTTAACCCGGAGCTGGGGAGCACGTCTCCCGCTGTGTTGCTCGATAACGCCGAGCGCCTGGATAAGCTGGTCAATGGGCCCGCCGAAGATGTTCCCGACCGTGGTGGTGATCCTCTTTATTCATGGCGCCAGATGATGGCGAAAAACGATGAGGTCAGGCAGAACCTTATCCCGCTCAGCAAACAATACCAGACGCTGGCAGCGGCGCAGGCGGATATAGCGAATATCCCCGAGGGGAGCACCACGTATTACCGCAGCCCGGACGACAGCGCGCTCGCAATCGAGGTGATGAACGTTGGCGGGACGCTGCAGCCTACCGGGCGAAAAATGCCTTCTCAGCAGGCTGTAGACCAGATCAGGCAACAGATTAACTACGACGCTGTGCAGATCCTTAAAAGCGCCTATGACGAAGATGGCAATGTTTACCTTCTTCTCGATGAGTTTGGTGAGCTTTTTATTGCGAACCTCGGTCCGGTTTCAGTTCAGGAAAAGTTCAGAAAGCTGGATGCGCTAATTCATAAAGACCGCGCTGCTAACCTGCATGAGTTTCCGGATAAAAATGCAAACGTACCCGCTTTTATTGATGAACTGGGTGATTTGTATATCGCTGGCCTGGGCCCCTTTTCTGTTGCACAAAAAATCAGGGCCATCGAATCTTCAATTGTTAATAACGATGAACATGACATAACGCACCAGTACGATTTCAACGGGCGTCTGATTTCCTTTCAGGATGCTTTTGGGGAGGTGTTTATCCCCGGTCTTGATAAATCAGTTCAGGAGTCGATAAAGGGGATCAGGGAGAACTACCAGCGTGACCGTGCGCCGCATATTCGCCGCCTGACGGATGCGCAGAACCGGGCGCTTGAATTTACTGATGAGGATGGAAGTTATTATCTGAAGGGGTTTGGTGGGAAATCTCTGGAGGAACATTTTTACTCCCTCAAAAAGCGCGTTAACACGCTGTATAAGGCGAAAGCGATTTTTGATGCCTGGCTGGACTTTGGTATTGACTGGAACGGTAACGAATCCGTCTCCCTGCAGCTGCAGACCGCAGTCAACCAGGTAAGCAAGTTGCCATATGGTGGCGAAATCGTTTTTCGCCCTGGCGTATATCGCCTGCATACCTATATCACTGCAAAACCTAACGTGACGATCCGCTGCGTTCCAGGCGCGGTATTCATGCCGATGCTGGCAAATGCCGCGTTTTATTACCGTTCGCCGCAGGAAATCTACCTCGAAAACTTTAACCTGATTGATGTCGAGATTGACGGGTCGGAACAGCACTCACCGTCTTATGACGTGGGGGCGAAAGGCACTTATCTGCAATATTTCCGTCAGTGTATGTTCCTGCGCTGTAACGTTCACGACACCGGAGCCACCGGTATCGGTAATGATTATCCTGACAGGTCTTTTGTTCTGGACTGCCAGACGGATAACTGCGGACGCCTGGCACCTGACGGCAGCGGCGGTGCTTCCGGGATCGGGATCGGCCTGGGTGCCATGCAGGACGAGCCCTTGATAGTGGCGCGCACCATTAACCGCAACAGCAAAAACTTCGGCATTTTCTTTGAGCAGCAGCGCCTGTCAGGGCCAGGGCAACCCTACGTTTCCCGGCAGATTATCGTGTCCGATGCCGTGTGTACCGGAAACGGGAATGGCTTCGGCGACTGTGGCGCATCCGGACTGGTGGTGGTCAACGGCCAGTTCAATGACAACCTCAAAACCGGTATCAGCATTGATGCAGGTACGCTGGCTAACAACGGTATTGCTCCCCGCCCGGGTAAGAACGGGCTGATGCTGAACTGTCAGGCCGAGCGTAACGGGGTGACCGGGCTCCATTATGACTCTACCAAAATTCAGGCAGATGGCGGCTATTCATTCTCCGACATGCACATCAACGATAACGCCCAGGATGCGATTTTAATCGAGGCTGGCACTAACACCCTGGCGGATGTTCGCTTTGACAATATGGACATCAAAAATAACGGTCGTTATCCGGTGAATGTTGCCAGCGGCACCTTTACCGACCTCGACTTCACGAATCTCCGCATGCTGCGAAATGGCGGCGATACCGCGTTTAAGCTGGACGGCAATATCACGCTGGGCACGATTCATGGCTGTAAGCTGCGTTCGCAGAATGGCGCTGCAGCGATTACCGGCGCAGGGACTATCAGCCATTTTGACATCGCCGAAAACCAGTACACCGATACCAACAGCAATCCCATCAATCTCACCGGCACACTGACTAATGTCACTTACGGCCGCAACCCAGGACTGGAGTAATTATGTCTTTAAAAACCGTATCCAATATGATTTATCAGGGTGATATCGCTGACCTGCCGCCGCTGACCGCTCCGATGCCGCGAGGGGGCGTTTACTATGCCGACCTGGTGAACAGCCTCTTTGTCAGCAAGCCGGATTCGAATTTCTCGAAGAACCGCAATTACTCCACCGCCCTCTCTTTCACCCGCACCACGCTGGCATCCTTCATCAGTGCCGCAGGGGATCTCGAATATGCGGCCATCAATACACCACGTATCGATCGCCATCCGGCGACCAGAAAGATTCTTGGTATGCGGGTGGAGAACTCGGCGACGAACTATGCACTGAGTGCACTGGATCAGACCGCCGCGAACTATGTGCCGTCGGGCCTGACGGTATCCGCGCCAGCTGCCGGGTGGTGTACCCTGACCGAAAGCACGATGAATGAAGCGCATGTGCTCATGGATAACCAGAGCACGATTGATCCGACCCTGTATAACGTGGTGTCCCTGTTTGCTAAAGCCGGGTCAGCACAATACCTGCAGATTCAGGTTTTAGGCGCCGGGGCTCAGGCGTTCGCTAACTTTGACGTACGCAATCAGAAGGTAACCAAAATGGGCCGTCTTGCCGTCAGGGCCAACATCTTTCAGGGATTCAATGAGAGCGCCCGGTGTGTGTTGTGTGTGAAAGGAAGCGGGAATACTGTCGGCTCGGTTAAATACAGCCTGATTAACGATCCGCTGGCAGAGCCGGATGTCGCCTACGTCGGAACCGGGCGGACCATGCAGGTCAGTCTGATGCAGATCGAGAAGAACACCTATCACGCCAGCTCCGCGTTCTTTCCTGATGGCGCGGTAGGTGGTACTGCCAGCGCGAACCGCCAGGCAGACGCCGCTCGTCTGCTGGATATTCCTGCGGGCGTGAAATCAAACTTCTCGGTGTTTGTGAAGGGGATAATGACCCCGGCGGCACTCGGCAATGCTGGCGGCAATATCCTGTTTTCTCTGCTGAATAACACGGCACTGAAATACGTTGGTTTCGGTCTGGGCGCGGCTGACAGCTCCAATGCGTTCCAGTCCCTGGCTGCGCATAACATTAACGCCGGTAGCACGCTGGCGGGCATTCCGTTTACAGGGAAAATGTTTTCACAGTATGGCGAATATGCACTGATGATCACCCTGAACAACGGCGTTCTCAAGGTCTATTCCGGTATGACTGATAACCCGGAAACTCTGCTGACCGGATGTCCGGCATTTGATTACGTCATGCTGGGCAGAAACAGCTCGGTTTCTGGTTCTACAGTGTCAAACTCAGGTTTCTGGGGCGGCTGGCTGCAGAAAGCCGTACTGTTCGATTCGGCGCTCAGTGACGCGGATATGATTGCACAGTTTGACCTGCTGGCTTAACAGCTGTTGCAATAAACATGAATTTATCCCCCGGTATCTACCCGGGGGCATTTTGTAGTTACCAAAGACCCCATTCCACTCCGAAGCTGTTTTTCAGCCACTGAGCGTTTTCCAGTATCTGAGCATCGGTTAGTTCGACGTTATATACCAGCACAACGGAAACGTTTGAGCCCCCGGTGAATTGCGTTGTTGCGTATGACGTGCCTAGGCGCAGCGTTCTGTCGGTTGTTACCGTTCGCCCCGCACTCGTGGAAATTGATGAGATCATAGCATTCGTTACAGGATCGTAAGCGAATGCTTTTACGGAAGCATTTTTAATAACGCCACCGGTTATCGCCAGCACGCCAGCGGGAAGGTCGGTAGTTGGTACAACTGTATCCGCCGACGCAATCGAACTCCCCATTTGACCGAACGTCCTGGCATGGCCGAGATAATACTGGAGCGTATCGCCGCTGATGGGTGACTGAGAGTAGTTAGCAAGCAAGACACCATTCTGCGAATCAGCGCCTGGCAGGCTGATACCCATAACCGTCATTACCGGCGTGGAGGGCAGCTGCGTATCGTAGAAATTTGCGGTCCCGGTCGTAGCATACTTGCTACCAACGGCAGGGGCGCCAACTTTGAGCAACGGCTTGTTGAGGTCGGCGTAGTTGACGAGAGGGCTACCAACCTGCGAAGAAAGGAAATACGCTCCAACCAGACCGGCCTTGTTGGGAAGATCAGCAAAAATATCATCAACAACAAATTCGCTGATGTGTTTATACCCGGTACCAGGAAGTATCGTTGGCAGTCGTAGGCTCATATTATTGTCCCCATTTAAAGAAAGAATTTATAAAGTTGGCGAGAAAGAAAATCTGCCCCGTTGTTGTTCAGGTGCAAAGCGTCATTCCACAGGCCGTAGGTATTCGCCGTCGCATATGCTGCCGGGAAGTCATCATAGAGGCTGAAGAACTCGACGTGGTTCTCGTTCGCTACCTGCCGCATCACATCGCGATATGAGGAAAGCGGATAACTGCCTGACGCGTTACACTGCGGTGGAGCGATCAGGACCAGAGCAGTATCAGGAAGCGCCGCTTTATAAGCCTGCACCCAGGAAGTCAGTGCTGTATAGAAGTTCGATAGCGTCCGCCCCAGCCGGTAGTCGTTGGTCCCGATAATCATAAAAATGATGTCCGGGTTAAGCTGTTGGGCGAAGTAACTGATGTTGCCGAGGACCTTGGTGTACCCGTCCGCCGTGATATTCGCGTTACCAAACTTCTGAATCTCAACGCCGGTTGACGAGATGGTGGCGTAGACGCCGTAAATAACCACGGTGGCGGCGTTGCCGGTTAGGTCGATGACCAGCTGGTGTGTGCCATTGGCCAGGCCGGTAATATCAACTTTTGTGACGTTACCTGTACCTGCGCCCGTCACTACTATCGGCGTGCCGCCGTCGATGGTATAGCGAAATGTTCCCGTAGTGTCTTTGTAATAAATGGACAGCCCGGTAGCGCTGACCGCGTTCAGAGTTATCCTCGCTGCTGTTCCGGTTGCGTAAAGGCACAAACCATCGAGGGCACAGCCATACGTAGGCGCTGCTGTCGCCTCTGACGCATCATACGTCGTCCAGCCGCTGATATTGAATGACATACCGTTGAGGGTGTCACCGTTAGCAGACGCAAAATTTATCCAACCCTCGCCGGCTTTGCTGTATTCCGAATAAAGAATGTTCGCCATCATCTGCGGGATGGCTTTTTTCTCTGTCCATGAATCGCCGGTAAAGCCAACTTTTAATTTTGAGGTTACAGACAATTTATATTTTGTTTTTGCTGTTCTCCAGCGCCAGGCAGTTCGGGCATCTGTGTATTTTTGATTGGGCTGAAAAAGTCCGATTAACGCAGCATAGACCAAATCTACGAGTGATGAATCAATGCCTTTTACGGCCAGCCTGCCGTCAACAAGATAAACTGGTACCATTCCCGCATCGTCTTTGAATAACGGCACTAATTGAGGCGAAATCTTCTCTTTCTGAACCATTTCTGCGAGGGTAGGAATAACAGTACCTTTTCCAGCTACCTTGTCGGAGAATGACCCCGTTACTGCTTTTGCATCTAATTCGCCATTCTCCAGATAGATAGGTACGTTACCCGCCATATCACGCACTACCGGAACCAGAGCAGGCATCACCTTTTCCTCAGGAACTCTTTCCAGCGCCAAATTTGCGGAATCGCTGGCTTCATCGACAGCCTGCTGAGAAGGCATTTTTCGCCCGGTAGGCTGCAGCGTCCCGCCAACGTTCATGACTTCGATCGCGAGGGCGCTGTCGTCCGGGCTGCGGTAGTACGCGGTACTCCCCTCGGGAATATTCGCGATATTCGCCTGCGCCGCCGCCAGCGTCTGATACTGCTTACTGAGCGGGATCAGGTTCTGCCGAACTTCGTCATTCTTAGCCATCATCTGGCGCCAGGTATCGAGCGGTTCACCTGCGCGGTCGTTAACCGTTCCGGCCGGACCGTTCACCAGTTCGTCAGCGCGCTTGACGTTATCCAAGAAAATTTCAGGCGTCGTCGTTCCCAAAGGCGGGTTAAGTTCGGCCATGTTTTTTGCTCCAAAAAGAGGCTTCGCCCAAACGAGGGTTTGAGCGAAAAGAGTTAATTAGGGGTTGTTATGGGGTATTACGCGACGTCGCCGGGGTATGTGGCGTCGTCGTACTGGTAGAAAATTTCTTTATATTCAGGTGCAGTAATCTGACAGTTGCTGTCACCTGATGGGGCAACCTCCTGGACTATCCCATGCCGCACACCCTTTTCACTGTCGCAGAACAATAACTTCGGCAGATCAATATCTGGGTCGTCCATAATCCAGTCGTCGGGATGCAGGTCGTCGTTGTACGGCACCGTGAGCGTGAAATCATCCACCCGCTGCGGCGTAAGCATTCGCGATGATGGACGACCGTTCTGAAACTGTATCCAGCAGCGGGGATTCGCGTAGCTCCAGTCCAGAGGCTCGGTAACGTGCAGTGTAATTTCCTGAAAGTCATATATCATTGCGTCAATCAGGCAACTTTGGGTTTTCCCGGTTGGAATGTCGTCGGACAAAATGATGTGATCACCGAAGTCATGACACCATCCCAGCATCGACGTCGTAGCCGTATACGTTCGGCGTTGGTGGAGATATTTCATTAACCGACGCATCCCGATACGCCAGGCGCGATCTGCAGTCATGGCAACATCAATGGTGTATGCCTCCGTTTTGCGCGGAAAAGGATTTTCCGGCGTCCGGCACTGTACGGTTTCCTCCGCCCAGGTCACAGGGTTGATATATTTCACATCCACGCCATCAAAATCATCTTCCGACGGGACCCTGAATGAAGTCTGCATTTCCTCGACGGTATCCTGGGGAGTAATGATTCCGGTCCAGCTTTTGACGCCCTCTCTCCCGACAGAAAGCAACCCGTCAGACAGCATAAAATACCCCATGCCAGCCTCTGCAATTTTGTCGAAAATATCCTTTGCTGACGTGCTGTCACTGCTTGCCTGGTGATCAAAATATTCTCCCCTTGGCGTCCAGTAGGTAGCCTCCAGCGTACTGAGCGCCGCAATGTCGATCTGGTCGTCGCGATATCCCAGACTGCGGGCAAGATGCAGGAACGCACCGCTGATTATCCTGTCACCACCGCCATCATAGTTTCGCGTGGCGACAACACTCACACGCTTGTCTGACTGCGCAGCCAGCTGGCCGCCGGTTTCAACCGTGATCCCTATTGTTGATATTCCTGCGTAGGAGGTCGGACGGGAAAGCAAACGACCTCTGAGCGCCTGCCAGAACATCGAATCCCTGGCATTGTTTGAGCCCTGCTCATTGCGCCGACGGCAGCGAACCTCCACCAGCCCGGGAGAGGACAGATCAAAACGCTCTGTAAAACCGAGGCCATTAATGTTTTTAAGCGCGTAAACCCCTGGCTTACTCGTCCACCCTGATCCGGAACCATAAACGCGATACTGGATTTCATACTCGACATGGCGGACCCGCTTATTCCCGTTGTTCTGGAACCCGCAAATTCCGTTTGGGAACGCAAAGTTGACCTCGAAGGCATCCACAACTTCATTTTGCGGACAGGCCAGAAAGGGGCCGAGCCAGGTTTCATTATCGTTAATACCAGACGCGGCAAAATCCACGACGGTACGGATCAGAAAGCCTGACCAGGTACTGTCAACGACACCGTTCACCACACGCTGTACGGTCGCAGAAGGGCCATCGGTAGACGCTATCTGGTATTCGTTGCCACGGTGCGCCAGGGAAATCCGCTGAGTACCTTCCGGCAGTCCTGAAAAGGCGGTGCCAGAATCGTAAGCCAGCGTGACGCTGGCTGTTACCGCAGGGCTTCCGCCGCTGGATGCTGTACCAGCTGTAAATACCGGGCTGTCGCCAAATACTGACGCAGGCAGAAATGATGACGTAATGGAACCGCCACGCCAGGGGCTGGAGATCTCGACGATACGTACCACGCCGCCATCATCCTGAGCAATGAGCCCCGAACCATTCAACCCGCCATTAATCGCTGCGAGCAAGCCAGACATTGTGCCGTAGTTGGCGACCAGAGATATGGTATAGGTGATACCCTGCCAGGTCAGAGAAAAGGTCTGGCTGGTTGTCGTAAAGTCATACGTTGACGGCGACGCACTGGCGCGTAATACCGCAGTCGCTCCTCCTGTTCCCGGAACGGCGTCCTGGTGAGGGGTATGCGTGGAGATCTGCAGATCATAGTCAGTACCGTTAAACGTTAGGGTGACAGGCATTCCGCTGAATGGCGCAATCTCTGACACGACGTCGCCTGTCAGCACGTTAAAGCCGCCCTCGATGGATACCTGATAATTCACTGGCGCTTTCAGGGTGACAATTGCACCGGCGATCCAGCCAGGAGGAAGTTTGTTCTCATCCTCGTCTTCATCATTATCATCATCGACATCGAGGCCAGAAAACGAAACAGAGGCACCGCTGACGGTCATGGCATCAGCAATGATATCACTGGCTTCAGGGGCAGTCTGAGCCATATCAAGGCCGCTGCCGCTCGACGTTCCCCCGACTTCCGTTGAGTTGAACCATATCTCACTGCGACGGTCCCCAGCCACATTATCGCCGGGTCCATAGCTGGTATATGAAAAGCCCTCGCCTAAGGTCAGCGCCGGAGTTTCTCCTACCCGAAAATCTCCACCGGTATAGGAGAAACGCCCATATCCAAGGCAGACAAACATTTCGACCGTCATTCTGGTGGGATCAGCGGGGTCGAATCGCGTTACCGGCTGCACCAGGTAATCAGGGTAAATCCGGTTTCGCCCAAAAGCCTCCCTAACGGGATCGCCAAGCTTCGCTGTATTGGCTTTAGCCGGATTCAGATCCAGCGATGAAGCGTTACTGGATGAAAAGCCGCCCAGCTCTGGTTTTGGGGCAAAGAATAATGCATAGGCCGTAGACGCAATGGATACGGCCACCGAAACCCACGCGGCAATTTCAAGACCCGTACCATACGGAATGGGATATATCCGCACGTCACTGTCTGGCCGCAACAAACATAACGGCCATTCCGCCGGGGGGACTGCCTGGCCGTTCAGCTCGATCACGACAGGATGAGTTTTATCCTGTGAATAGCTCGGGACATTTCTGCTCATCCACTCATGCAGCGTCAGCACACCATGCTCGTGTGTTTCAAGGGGTTCACCCGGTAGCCGGGACGGGTAAAACTTTATCGTCATTGCCAGAACTCCACGCGGTTAAAGCGACGGATAAATCGCGACAGTGGCAGAAACGTAACCCCCGAGCCTGGATTGCATTCTGCGACCTGCAGCTGGTTATCGAGCATCACAACGATCCCGACATGGGAAACTGTTGAGCCCGAATAGCAAGCCACCCCGGCACCTTCACAGGGGTCACAACGCTTCAGCGAAAGCATCAGCTTTCTCGCCTCCCGGTCGAGTCCCCCGCCGTCTTTGGTCACACCTGCAAAATCCGGCCATTCAGGTAGCCCCAGGTCGCGACGTATCTCATTCACAATGCCGAAGCAGTCAAGTTTTGGAAAAGAGCGACCGCCCTTCAGCCAGGTGACTGAACGGTATTTATCAGGGTTAAACATAATTGCCTCAGATTAGTAACGTAAGCCCGGATGCTCGGCGAGGTTGTAACGTTTACGGGGCCAGGCTGTTTTGAGGACATTCATATAGCCTGCCGTGACCTGAACTGCTGTCGGGGTCCAGGAGCCGGATTTGATATCGAGCGTATACGGTGAGGATGCCGGAGCAGACAGATCGGATGAAATGTACCGCCGGAATGTCAGCGTGGCTGATTTCATTTCATCCAGGATTTTATCGATCGCTTCAGAAACCCTTCCGTCAATATTGCTGATAGCAAACTTTAAATCCTGTGTCCCGTCGGCGTTCCTGGCTGGTAAGGCGATATCTATCGCGCTGGCCTCAAACGTCACCGGCTGACCATTTTCCAGCGTCACTGAAACGTCATCCCAGCCACTGGTTAGCCAGTAGTTATCATCTCCTGCCGATATCTGCAGCGTATCGTGAATAACCTCCGATCCGCTGCTGGCATATAGCCGCTCAAGAATTGTCATGCTTCGGCCACTCTCTGTTTAGCGCAATATCCAGTAACGACTGGCCCGCCAGCCATTCCGGGTAATTTCCCCAGCCTGAAGGCGGTAACGGGCGCTCCCATAATTCCAGCGTTGCGCTGTACTGCCAGTATTTTGGCGCAACCAGCGTCGGCCCTTCGTAAATATCCACGAACCTGGCTTTATAGGGCTTTACCCCGACTGGAGTCTGGAGTTTCAGATAGAACCAGGACTGGCCATCTTTAAGCACATCCCTGAAAAACGCCTCAAATACCTGCGCCAGAGCATCAGTTTTAAAAATCCATTTAACTGATGCCTGGGTGGGTGTTGAGGTATATCGCCTTCGTTGTTGAGCACGACCGGACGTCATCTCCGTTCGCAGTAAAGGTGATATGGGCTTAAACCCGTACCCGTCCATAAGCGGCATGGGCAGGTATTCATCCGGGTAGAAAATATCTGCCATGAATATTCCCTCCGGGCAGGTCTATCTTGGTTTTTTAGATTGGAGATTTGAATAAATAGCCCGACCGAATTTCTTCTGGGGGTTATTTACTTCGGCGGTTAAGGTGTTAACTATCCGCTGTTCCAGAGCGTCATTCCTTCGCTCAATTGCCTGCATCGTTATGTCATCCGGTTTACCGGTGAACGTACTTCTGGCATCTACGCTGACAGCAATTCGTGGCTGTGCCTGGATCTGGTTAGCAGCGTTCTGTACCGCCGGCGATTCCCGCCCAACAGCTTTGACCCCCAGCGAACCATCAGCGCCACGGGTAAGCGGCATGATGGCTTCCGGCCCGGCCTCGCCGAATACACCCGCCCCTTTCGCAAACGCAAAATATTGGGGAGTGCTGTAAACACCATTGCTGTAGGCAGAAAGTGACGGAGAATCGTAAACTCCTCCGAGAGCGTTGAATGAAAAATTAGCTCCCGCGCTTTGAATAGCGGTACCACTACTTACCGCACCGCTGGCACCGCCAAAAAGACTACCGAACAACCCACCCGCTCCGCCGCCAAATGACGCCATAATCGCTTTGGTGATCAACGCCTGTGTTGCCATCTGGATCAGCGTCTTAATCCCGTTTCACCCAGAGAGCTGAAGATATTCGACATACCATCTTTAAACGAAGTGGCGCCCGTCAGGACGCTGGTCAGGTTGTTCGAGATAGAGTTAGTGGTGGCATCCAGAATTTCGCTGGTTGCAGTAGCAGCCATTGAACTCAGATCAGAAGCCTGATCGGCATAGTTCATCAGGGAATCGCTGATCCCTGCCCGCCAGTCTGACTGCTGTTCATCGGTTTTTTTGTAATACTCCTCCTGAATATCCAGGCGTTCGGCAAGCGCTGCTTTAAGCGCTTCCGTTTGCTTTTTATACAGGTCTTCGGAAATCTGCCCACGACTGAAATCACGTTGTAAATCCCGCTGCTGCCTGAGAAAATCAGCGCGAATATCCGCCATTTCCTTCATTCGGTCACGGGCTTTATCCCCCTGTCCCGCGCCGAGGAAATCGATATTCCCCCTTTCCCGGGCGGCAGTATTACTGTCGGCCAGACCTTCGCGGAATGTTTTTAACTGTTCAGCGATATTTTTCTGATCAATAAGCGCCGCATTGTGCAGCAACGTTTCCTTTTTGGATTTTTCAAGCGAAGATAATTCCCCCTGAGTAACCTGATATTTCATCTTTGCCAGCTCAGTGTTTTGGCTGGAAAGAGCAATTTGCTCCCGTTGCTGTTTAATCAGCCGGGTATAGGTATCTTCGGTTTTCTCCGCCTCGGTTTTCCCATGCCTTCCTTTTGGCTTGGGTTTATTTTCCTGGTTGTTTCTCCATTCATTCAGGCCGTTATTAATCAACTCCTGCCGTCCGGTCTGAAACTGTGGGTCGTTAGTTAACCCCAGGTCATCCGCAGCATAACCCAGTCGTGCGCGCTCCTTGTCCTCACCTTTGAGTTTTGAAAGCGCCAGATCACGACGGCTTTTTTCAAGTGCAGCCGTTTGCTGGGTTGTCAGGTCTACCTGTGGTAAGCGTACTGGTGCGTTTACCAGCCCCTGTCGGGCCATGAGAAGATTATTTCCGAGACCCAGCAAACGGTTAAATTCAGTATGCTCACCGTTCATCATTAATAACGATTGATATGCTGAATTCTGTTCTGCAGCCTGCTGCCGGATTAATGCTATTCGCCTGTTCTCTATCCCTTCCAGTACCGACTGGATCGACTCAGACTTAGCCTGCATCTGAGCTAACCTCTCCTGTTCAACGGCCAGAGCGGAAGTCGCTTCTTCCAGACCACGGGTGACCGTTTCGACCGAAGTCAGGTGGTTTATCATGAAACCGCCACTGGTTGTTGGTCCGGGGTTAGACAGGACATACTGATAGCCAGCGATCTCTTCCTTCAGGCTTTTTACTTTAGATGCCTGGGCATCAACAAGACGGTTTTGCTCCTCCAGCGCCTGACGGGTTTTGGTCTCATTATCAGAAACTTCGGGCAGGGACATTGATTTTGTCTTTTCACGGACAGCATCAATGGTGTTTGCATATTCCTGAGCGGATAATCTGGCCTGCTCCTGATTCTGGTACATCGTGTACCAGGCACCGGCACCAAGCAAAACCAGCCCAGGAATACCGCCAACGAGGCCTAATGCTCCCCCCATGAGCCGGGAACCTACAGCAGTAACCGAGTTCAGTGCAGTCTGAGCGGATACTCTGGCCTGAATATTACGGTTAAGTGACTCCTGCGCCAGTGAGAGCCGTTTTTCTGCGGCGGCCTGCGCGTCTGTACCCCGCGCCGCTGCCAGTGCCTGCTGGGCACGATAAACTGCAGCACGCGCACGAGCTGTCGAAACCTGCGTCCCTCTGACCTGGGCTTCAGCTAAAGCTACTTCGCTTTTTGCGGCGTTAATAATCCCAGCCGTTGCAGAGCTGGCACCAAGAGCCATATTTCCCAAATATCGGGCAGCACCAACGGCAACAAGCGCTCCGGCAGCAGTTGCGACCTGATCAATATTGTTGGCTACGCCATCAAGTAATCCGGTCAGGGTATTTGTCGCGCCACTCGCTTCATTAGCTCCACCGACCCATTGCATAAAAGCGTTTTCAACTTTTGTTGCCGACGATGAAACGGTCTGCGGCAACTCACCATATTCATTCCGGAGCTTACCAAGCTGGCTGATGAGGGCCGGAACTACTTTATCAATGGTTAACTGCCCCTGATCCGCCATAGATTTAAGGTCTTTACGCGCAACCCCCATCCCTGCCGCAAGCGCCCGTATAACCCTGTCGCCGCTCTCGTTGACGGCATTGAATTCTTCGCCTCTCAGCACGCCCTGCGCCAGAGCCTGGCTAAACTGAGTGATGACCGAACTGGACTCCTGAGCATTCGCGCCAGAAAGTTTTAAACCAGTAGAAATAGCCTCAGTAATATCCAGCACCTGGCTGGAGCTGTAACCATATTCCCGCATTGAGGCTGCTGAACGGGAAAATAAATTAGCGTTGTCAGAAAAAGATGTGCCCGTTTTCTGGCTGATATCCATCAGCTGTTTTTGAGAGCTGGTAAAATCATCAGTTGATTGAGATGCCTGTTTTAGCCGGGCGTTTACTGAATTCCATTCATCAGCCAGGGATATTAAATGTCCCGTAGCAAAAGCACCAGCAAATGCCCCGGTTAATCCCAGTGCGGTAGCCTTTGCTGACTCCATCTGGTCAGTAAGCTCAGCAACAGAACGGCGAGTTTCCCGAACTGAAGCCGCAGCCTGCCTGCCGCCATTCTGCATTGTTTTATAATAATCAGCCCCCATACGTGACGCGCGGGCTATCTCGGTCTGAAATGACTGAGAGTTAGCAGAAACTTTAATGATAAGTTCACGCAGGGTTGCCATTTCATTTCCTCAGAAACAAAAAACCCCACATTGTGGGGCTTTTTTATGATTTCAATATTATTAAATTAAACCAGCTTTTTTCCTTGCTTCTTCCAGATAATCTTTTTCTGGTTCCTCTTTTTTATGAGCAAGTGCAATCAGAAGATCAATTTGAGCACTTTGCTTTTCAGAGATTTCTTTAAGCATAGCGATCTGATCATTAGCTCTTACGCTTCCTCTGTTCAGGAAATACCAGATAACAAGATCAATAAGGCGAGCAAAAACAAATAATAATATCCAGCCAGTAGTAGTCATTTAAAGCACTCCGTGTGTCAAAAAAACAACATAACACCTGTTATGAGTGGCATCCACACGAATTATTACTGGCTATGCTGACGCAGCCAGCAGCGCCGCTTCCAGCCCTGCAAAGGGATCGCCGCCGTCGTTTACCTCAACCTCTTCTGCGCTCCACTGAAGCTGAGCATCTTCAATGGTGACTTTACCGCCCTGCGCTCCGTAAACCGCAGATACCAGCTGAGCATTGAGAATATCGCCGCGAATATCGCCGATTGGGCTGATACGGTCGTATTCAGCCCACATCCTGAATTCGCCGACCGTCATGGTTTGTCGCAGTTCGCCCAGCGTGCGGCCCATCCGGAGCGCCAGCGCCATCAGGAACTGCATGCCAGGCATTTTTACTTTGCTTTAGCATCATCCGCGTCACGAATGAGATCAAGTGCCTGCTTCAACAGCCGGGAATGCACTGGGCCATAGATCGTTTCAACCTGTTCGGTGTCATCGACAGTAAAGACGGGCTGCAGGTCGGTATCCAGCAAAATATCGATGAAAAGCGTGACGTCGGCCCGCATCGTGCGGAAGGCTCGTTCAGAAGGGGTCAGTTCTGGCGCCTCTGGTGCTTCCTGCCCTTCCGGTGCTTTGGGTTGTTCCGGGCTGGCGATCCCCTGCCAGCGAATCCAGGCTTCTGCTGATGGCTCACGAATGATGACTTTGGCGTTATCCCACTCCGGAACGGAGACTTCTTTTTTACGAAAGCCCGCCATCGGTGCCAGTGCCAGTGCTTTAAGACTCGGTTTTGACATTAAGTTTATCGCCGATCTCCCGGCGCTCCGTTAATTGATGGTGACGGTGCAATCAGAAGAAGTGATCACAGTGCCATCGGCATCAGTAACCACGCAGGAATAAACCCCGGCATCACCGGATACAGCGCTGGCTTTCGTAAACGTTGCGCTGGTCTGGCCGCTGACCGTCGAGGTGCCCTTTTTCCAGGCGTAGGTATAAGGTGCCGTACCGCCCTGGACGACCACGCCCATAGTCAGAGCGCTTCCTGCCGCGACCGTTTGGGACGCCGGAAGGTCAGTAGCAAACGACATAACTCCTGGGGCGTCAATATTGGTGGGTTTACCTTTCAGACGCAGCGAGAACGTTGCAGCAACAACACCGTTGGTTTGAGAATCCCAGGTGTGCTGACGTACCTCAGCGCGCATCAGGAATCCATTACCAGACGGGAAAATAACCTTAAATCCATAAACCCCGTCGTTATCGTATGCTGCACGAAGTGCATCCTGCGCCGGGTTGCGGTAGAAGTTACCGGAAAGTGACATTTCAGACGGAGCAGGAAGGCCGTTGATATTTTCCGTTTCATCCGAACACAGCGCTGTCACGTCAATATCGTTTTTCTGACCAGCGGTAAAGCTGGCCTGTTTGATAGTGCAACTCAGATTTAACCAGGTTGCCGTATCCAGCTCTGCCGCGGTGACCGGCACAGAGGTAATCATTACTACCGTTTTTTGGGCACGTTCAAATAGTGCTGACATCGCAGCCTCCATAAATGAAAAAACCGCCAGCGGCGGTAGGATTGGATTGGTTTTTGTCAGGCAATAACCGTTATTTCGAGGGTTGCCCGATGAAGATGGGTTGTCGTGTCGTAGCCAGGAATTTTGGTCACCTCGACAGGGGAAAGAACCTGCAGGCGTGCCAGGGCATCCAGGCGTAACGCCCGGGCTTCGTCATTCGTTTCAGCCCATACATCAACCTGAATGCGCAGTGTCGACTCTGCCTGGCCGCAGAAAACATCCCCGGCAACATCAGTCGGTATCGAGAAAATGATGTAAGGCGCGGGAACATCGGGAAGGCCGTCGCTGCCCAGCGATACCACATACGGATAAACCCGCCCGTCTGCCAGCGGCGACAGCAGGCCATAGAGATCATCTTCTGTCATTTAGCCAGCACCTCATCGATAGCCTGATTCATCCGCTGCATCGCCACCTGCGCAGCCTCTTCCATGCGGGTATCAAAGGCAGGACGAACAAACGGATGTGCTGGCGCCGTAGATGTTCCCAGCTCCACAAAGCGCCAGTAAAACGCATTCCGCTTGTTGCTGGCCTTCATGGTGTTGTCGCTGTTCCCCGTTCGTGGGTTAACGCCACGAATATGCACCCCCGATGAAATTTCACCGCGACGGTGGCTTTTCTGGGTGACAACAACAACGTTTTTCTTCAGTTTGCCGGTTTTCTCCGGAGCGCGATCAATAACCTCCTGGCGGAGCAATTCGGCGCCAGCACGGGTCGAATCCCGGAGAACTTTATTATTTTCGGCCTTGCTGAGAGTTTGCAGATCGCGTGTGATATCCTGCAGCCCGGAAAAATCCAGATTCACATCAATCATTTTTCTGTCCCCTGTTTGCAGAGAATTTCCAGCCGGGTACCTTTGCTATCTGGCACCGGAGGCCCGGTGACATTCAATGTCACTCCTTTGTAGGGGCCATTCAGGACAAGAAGCCGCGATGATGCCGAAATATCTTTGCGATATCGAACCCATACACGAATGGTAGCATCCGCCCTTTCTGCTCCTGCTGTCAGGCTCTCTCGCCCACTGATTCCCTTAACCTCTCCCCAGATAGTGGCGCCGTCAGACCACTCTTCTGTTGGCTGACCACTCGGTGTTCGTGTAGTAATAAAATTACGGATGGTGATCCGATGCCGCATTGGTCCAATTTTCATCATCCCCTCCGGCTAAACACCCATTTGAATTCGCCAGGGATTCAGCAACCAGCGTGCGGGCCCTGGAATATCAGTACTCAGATCATCCCCGCGGTTTTCATACAACCAGCCCACGATAAGAAGAACCGCGCTCTGAATGGAGGGCGTGATGATAAGCGGACGATCGCCAGCGCTTTCATTCTCAACAGCACTATCCAGAGCAGCCTGGTCGGCGAAAAAGCGTCGGTTGAGAAACTGCATGGCAGCATCCTCCGCAGCGGCAAGATACCCCTCCACCATCGTTTTATCGATTTCATCATCCAGCCTGAGATGTTCCATGGCTGTTTCAGTGTTGATTACCGTCATAACCATTACCCTTTGGTTTCGGGGGCGCGGTTCATTTTGTTATCAGGGACTTCACCAACTATGGTCACCAGCCCGTTACCTTTGAGCTCGGCAGCACGTAAGCGAGAGACATGAAACGGATCATCAGCTGGCGTCCTGAAAATGTCGCCATCCATAAAACGCCGGACAGGCTGAACCTGAATAGTCCCGGACTCTGTGGGTTCTGGCGCCGCATTTATACCGTCGGATACAGACGGTTCAGCCACATTTTTTCTGGCCATCACTATCTCCTCAGAAAGAGAGGGCCGCTAAGCGGCCCTGAATTGTCAGCCGCCAGAAGCGGTTACAGTACCGGTGACAAATGCTTCCGGGCGATAAACCGCTAACGCCAGACGCTCTTCCGCACGAATGGTGACCATGTTTTTAATAAAGTCATCTTCGTTCTCAGTGGAGAGCAGCACTTCGATATCCATGCGGTCGAAGATTTGCGCAGCCATGTTGAAGGCACCAGTCAGGAAGTTGTTCTGCGCCATGGCCTGTGTTTCAACAACAGGGAGACCCCAGATACGAGGAACACCACCATTGACCGGCTGCGCGATGATATAGCGACCTTCGTTATCTTTGGTCAGCTCGATGCCTGCCCAGTCAATCGGGTTCAGGACAAAACCAGACGCCGGATATTCCGCAAGAACGGCCTGCAGAACAGCCAGGCGAAGACGGTCGATCGGCGTTGCATTGGACAGGGTTAAGGCTGGTGCAAATTCTGTTGCCTGCGGCAGAATACCGAGGATATTCGCACCGGTGCCATCGCCGCTCAGCAGTTGCTGCTCTTCTTTGAAACGAAGGCCATACTGAGCGCGGCCATTGATATAGCTGGCCAGACCGGGCGCATCGTCCAGGATCTGACGGGACGCTTTAAAGTAATGCGCAATAGTACGAACCGGCGCACTTTTCAGATCAAACCGAATGTCAGATTTTGGTTTCAGGGCACCTTCCGCCACAGCTGCAGCATTATTGGTAAACCCCGTTTCCTGAACGAATTCAATACCGTTAGATGCGGTAGTGCCGGGGATAAGCAGATTACGGATGGTCAGAGTACGTTCCGGCGGGGCGATAATGCCCTGAACACGATCGGAGACCACCAGGCTGTTGGTTGGGCTCACGCCTGTGCCCGTAGTGGCCGGCACGTTCATAATATCTTTCTGTTCCAGTTTGACGCGGATGCTCTTACGGGCCGAACTGTCCATGCCTTTGAACTCTTCACTTTCGACCACCAGCTCACCGAGCGATTTTCTCTGTGCAGGTGCATCGTTCGGGCGGCGTGCGCCTTTTTGCTCCAGCTCAGTGAGACGTTCTTTCAGCTCGTTCATCTGATTAAGGCTTTCGTCCGTTCGTTGTTTCAGTTCCAGCGAAACGGTTTCTCCTGCCTCCATTTTTTTCTTCACGTCTTCGCCAAAGTTTTTGACCTGATCAATCACCATGGTGAGCTGAGTAGAGATTTCGCCAATACTTTGTGGCTGATCATCAGCCGATTTTTTCTGGTACATATAAATCCCTTAGAGAATTTTTGGGAGAGAAAACTGGCTCAGTTGCTGGCGCATCGCCGCAATAGCCGCTTTGGTTTCGCCGTCTTCGCCCCCGGACTCACTCCGGTCAAGCAGATAGGACAGTCCGCGGGAGGCGACCGCAGCGGACTGACTTTTCGAGAAACCTGCCTCTCGCAGGAACTTCTCAAATTCAGGTAAGGAAGGAAGATCACCGTGTGACAATTTCGACTTAATGACGTCGATGCGGGCATCGTCGTTGGCTGGTACGGTAACGATGGAGATTTCAACCAGGTCGAGCTTCGTTAATGTGCGGATCCGGGTTTTCTCATCGTAATTCGATTCCCGAACGTAATAGCCAATGGAAAGGCCCGTAATGGCACGGGTTTTCATGCCTCTCCATGCAGTTTTGGCGTAGGCGGCGTCGTCCAGCCACAAAGCGCCTTCACCAAAAAGCCCATGCTTATCTTCTTTCAGGGTTGAGATATCCCAGTTCCCGATGGGTTCACCGGTGCGATGCTGCCAGAGAACAGGGAACGTCCTCCCCTTAGCCCGCGTTTCCTCGATGCTTTCGAGGAATGCGCCCGGCGCCACGACTTCGTTGTAGCTATCCACCACATCGAAGACAGAACCGTATCCAGAAAAAAGGCCGTCATCGTTGACAGCCTTAATATCGAAGTCGAATGCCTTTACTTTCATGGCTGCGTTTTTCCGGTACATTCCGGCGTCTCCTCTAATTTAATGCCAAGCCATTCCCGCAGTGCGTTTTTGGCTGATTCACTGTCGCCGGACTTGCCAAGCTGATCTATCGGCAGCAGGTTGGATTGAACGGTTAGTTGGTCAGCGCCAGGTTTTGGCTGAAGGTTTTCTTTTTGCCGTGCTTCATTGCGGGTCATCAGACCGTTCTGGGTCATCGTTGAGTAAAAAGCTGCACGGGCGGCGCTGTCAGCACGTAAGAGACCTTCGATGGAAAACTCTGCGAAGTACTTATTTCTTTCTCCCGGAGCCAGGAGACTTTTACGAATCGCCTGCTCAATACGGGTCAGCCATGGACGAAGTGAAAACGTTAAAAAGCCAATCAGCATCTGTTCGACGCCACTTCCCCACATCGTCTGCCCCTGGGCGGTATGTCCAATCAACCCCGGCCATACTCTGAACCACCGACAAATCTCTTCGATATTGAAGGCTCTGGACTGCAGCATCTGGGCGTCTTCCGGGTTGAGGTCAACAGGCTGAAACTTCATTCCCGCTTCAAGAACCATCATTTTCCCGGTATTCATGGATCCAGAAAATTGTTCAACCATGCTTTCACGTACTTCATTGCGCTGCTCTTTTTTCAGGATCTGATCCATTGAGAGAACGCCGCTGGGCCGCATACCGTTTTTAAAAACTTTGGCGCTGGCTTCATCTGTTGCCATTGCCAGACCAAGTGTCTGTCGGGCATAACTGACTGGTGACAGGCCCATGACACCATTGGTGCTGAACGCACGGATGTGCATGATGTCACGTTCATCAATGTTTCGGGATGTACCTGAAGGCCAGTCACGGTAGGTATAAATTGGATCTCCGCTCTTGCTTAAATCAACCTTCATCCTTTCTGGCCTGAGAGGCACCAGCGAGGTAATGCGCTTTCCGGTTCGATCGATTTCTGCATAAGCATTCCCCCACAAAAGCAGGCTGGCCATGATCATTTCCCAGAACTCCACTGCAGTCATATCAGCATTGGGTTGATTATGGAGGAGCTCATAAAGCGGGTGATCATTTGCATTCTGGCGACCGTCAGCCGTTTTTTCGTAAAAACCAACAGGCAACGTCGCGATGGTTTCGGATAACAGCCTTACACATGACCACACTGCCGATAACTGCAGGGCTTTATCAACCGTAACGGATTTCCCTGCTGCGGACTGCCCACCAGCATAAGCAGCCCAGAATTCACCGTCGGTAAGGGCGATGGGTACGCCGAGCCACCGGCGAACGGCGCTTTTTATCCGGCCTGGCTTCTTCTCTTTATTCATGGTGACTCACACAATGATGGGATTACTGAAAAAGTCGTCGATATCGCCAGAATCATCCTCATAGCCTTCGGAGGCACCGATTGCCATAGCGCCCGCTACAATGCCATCGATACGCCCGGTACTTTTTTTCTTGGCAAAAATTCGGTTTTCTTTCTGATCAGCCTCCGTCACTGCTGAAGCCGCATTCCAGCGAAGACAAGGGTTCGTCCTGATGATAATGACGCTGTCATCAAGCAACTCTTCAAACAATTCGATGGAGTGAGGCATCCACAGCCCGGAATCTTTCGCTTTGTAATACCCTTGCCCATGAGGGATTAAGGGAACAGAAACAGATGCTTCCTCAAGCTCCGGCTCAAGATATTTAATGCGATACTGGTCGAAGGCGATGGCCTTGATATCGAACTTCTCCGTCAGATCGGCAATACGCTGGGCAACAAAGCCGTATTTCACCGCTTTGCCTGGCGTAGTGTGGATGTGACCATCGCGCTCCCAGGCGTCATAAGGCACCCGGTCCGTTTTAGCCCGTTCGAGCAAGGTATCTTTGGGTGTCCAGAACTCCACCAGCAACTTGCGTTGTTTTGGAAAAAACAGCGCCAGGGCAGTCAAATCACGGGATCCGGACAAGTCCAGGCCACCGTAGCATTCCTCACCCTCCAGCTCATCTGGATCAAAGTTTTCCTCACATCCCATCCAGACATCACTGCTCATCCACGGGTTAGCCGCGTCAACCCACTGACAGAAGTTGAGACGCCTGACAATACTCTCTTTCGAAGGCATCCCCCGGGCCTGAGTCACCTGCTCACGAAGATAGCTTTCTTCAAACGTGTGACCCAACGAGGGGTTAGCCTTTTTCCAGCAGGACTCATCCTTGAAAGGATCGTCACCTTCATCCAGTGAACAAATAAAGGCGAAAAAACTGTCATCTTCTATCGAACCGGCAGATACCTTTCTACCGTATTCGTGATAGTCATAGCAGACGCTGGTTTTATCGTGTCCACTGTTGGTAATCATAAAAATGAGTGCCTGCCGGCGACCTTTAGTGCCAGCGCGCATCATTTCAACAACCTGATTGCTTTTATGCTCGTGAACTTCATCAATAAGAGCGCAATGTGGTCGTGGACCCGACTGTCCGTCATCTGAACTAATTGGGCGAAAGAATGAACCAGCCTGAAGAAAAGCCAGGTTCCACTCTTTTCCGGCGCCGCCAGATTTCTGTATGCGTGCGGAAAGAGCCGGAGACTGATCGACCATCGCCACCGCATCACGAAAGAGGACCATTGCCTGGTCTTTTTTCGTTGCAGCAGCATAAACTTCAGCACGAGGTTCTTTATCTGCAGTAAGACAGTAAAGACCTATCCCGGCAGAAAGGGGGGATTTGCCAGATCCTTTTCCTGATTCCACGTAAACCATTCGGAACCGGCGAAAACCTCTGGCATTTTTCCAGCCAAAAATCGAACCGACGATGAAACACTGCCATGGAAGCAGAACAAAAGGCGCACCTTCAAAATCGCCCCCGTTAAGCTTGAGGACTTTCGCAAAATAATCAATGGAGCGCTGTGCTGCCTCAACATCCCAATGGAGCCCTCGTGCATGGCAAGATTCAAGATCCCTGAGGTGTCTCTGGCAGGCATTTCGAATGTCAGGACCGGCCAGTTCTTTTCCAGAGGTTACATCCTTTGCATACTGCGTTGCCGGATCAACCGAAGAACTTGTCGAGCGTGTCTTCTTCGGGGGTTTCGCCATTCACTTTCACCTTCGTCCTTGCCGCTGGTGTCAGACCGAATTCAACCAGGTAACTTTTAAAACGACGGTCAGCATCAGCCAGCATTGAAACTGCCGGGTTGGCCTTTATCAGAAAACCACCCTCGGTCTGGACGGTATAAGTTCTGCCCTCTACAGCGATGGTGTCGCGCAGTTGCAGGATATCGGCATAAATATCGCAAAGCCTTTCAAGAGCCAAAGTATCTGCAACGGTGAGAACACCCATACCATCGAGAAGCACAGTCAGCCGACCCCATGCCACCTTACCCCAGTCGGTAAGATGAGCTGGGGGGCTTGGAATTTCTTTAGCTGGCGTGGGTTCTTTATCGTTGAGTTTTCGTTTGCCCGGGTTGCCGGTAACCACTTTGAGGTGGGTCGGTTTCGGGCGTCGTCCTGCCATCGGAACCTCCCGGAAAAAAACTTTTCATTTCGCGGTTGTGCACAAAAAGGACTGGCGGCGGTCATTTGGGTTCGAGGTTCTGAACTTTTGACCCGCCCCTCCCCCTCAGATGAGAACCAATATCATTTGAATGCTAATGATTTTAAATTACTATCACTTTTGAGGTATATTGATAATGGTTATCACTTAAACCAATGAGAAGCCGGGTCCAGTGGCATCCCGTTTTCATCGCAGCCGATCACGGTGCCACGCTTCTCCATTCGCTGTTTCGTTGAGTCGTGGTGCTGCTTACACAGCCCTTGCCAGTTCTTCCGGCTCCAGAAAAACTTTTGCGCCTTCGCGATTGCCTGGCTGTCACCAGAACGCAGAGCCTCTTTCAGTTTGTGCGGGATGATGTGGTCTACCACCGTTGCCTCTGTCACCCTGCCTTGCTGCTGGCACATGACGCACAAGGGGTGCGCACGAAGGAAGATAAGACGCTCATGGTCCCACTTACTGCCGTAGATGCGGGGATCTTTGTTCATGCTCTGGTCCTATTGTTTGGATGGACGTACGATCCTCACCTGACCGAACAGCGGCTGCCGCTAAACCTCGCCGTTCTTGGCAATGAGGCAACCCCGGCTGTCAAGCACGGCGGCTATCATTTCGCCTTTATCATCATCAGCCGAGAAGACGTGCATAACCTCATTACCATCAAGAAAAACTGTGATGCGTTCACGTCCCGGAACTATGCGCTCTCCGGGATCATCGTCAAATACAGTCAGGCGCATATTACCTCCATTAAAAAAGCCACCCATCGGTGGCCTTTTTAATAATTAACTAATAGGTTAAATCACGAAGTACGTTTTCGTTCTTCTATTGCTTTAAGATCGGTCGCTCGATTCTCGACGAATCTTATGCTACCCGTCACTGCATCCTCGATATCTAAAGCCCTCGTAAACCTATACCCATCCCTTTCTATTACCCAAACTCTATCATGGTTTTTCAAAAAAATATCAGCATAGAAATGAGCGTTCTCACTTTGAAAAATTTCAAACTTATATTCACCCGCTACTGAGTCTGATACAACGATCGTTTTAACCAGAGTACTTATTGACATAACAACCTCGATTATGGCTTTACTGATATCATAACTAGCACAGCCAAATCGACATTTAAACCAACAAAATCAAAAATATACTTCAGAAAAACCGAGAAAATGAATTAAATCAAGCTGATGCAAGCTACATTATAACAGGCACTCTATGAATGCCTGCTGTAATGCCTTAGCTGGCCTGTTCAGCGCCGGTATCAAACAGCGCCAGCGCTTCGGTCGACTCCTGAACCGCTTTGATGGTCCGCGCGACCACTTCGGATTCAGTTGTTACGCGATTGTACTGCTGGATGAACAGCTGATATTTGAGCTGGCTATCCTGGACGAACTCAATCGCCTTAGCAGCAGCCGCGGTGTCGTAGTTCAGGGTGGAAAGCAGATTCAGTCGAATCTGTTCTGCTGGTGTGATCTCTGCCATTTGTTACCTCTGTGCGATGTGGGGAGCATTATCGAAGCCACTAACCAAGTGACTTCTGTAATGCCATTAAAAAAGCCACCCGAAAGTGACTTTTGTGATGGAAATAGAGAATTGCGACACGAAGTGTTAATTCGCTTCTGAATTAAGGCCTGAAGTCAAGAAGAATCACAGTTGGTAGGTTCATTGGCTTCGCAGGAAACTGACCGGCGGCCACAGTGTCATTAATTGCCTCAACAGAGCGTTGACACATAAAGTTATCACCTGACACAACTTCCACATGTTGAACCTGCTCACCAGGAGGTTGTGTGACTTTAAGTATACAACCCTGTTCATGGTAATTTATCGAACCGAAATAATTCTGCTGCACAGCTTTTTTTATACTCAGAGTGTATTCATGTACACCGTCAGGAACACTGGGTTCACTTTTATTTGAGCAGCCAACTATCATCAGTCCTGCCAGCGCAACAATATATAATTTTTTCATTTGGCTACCCGTTGTTCAGAAACAATAACATTACCATGACTTCCTGATTTGCGCAGTGTTACTGTTTTGCCGATTACATCAAATCCCACTATTGCAAAGTTGTATTGAGTAATAACTGCGGGCAGTTGGCCCGCACTGCTTTGTTGTGCGCCAGAATGTCGCGCTTGGTCTGCTTATCCAGCACGTCGATATCGTGGTCGGTCAAGTAGATGACCCTCACCCAGTTGCAGGCCGTATCAACGACTACCGGGGCGGGTAAACTTTTCGCGCAGCTCCCGATCAACATCGTCATCAGGCATATGGCTAACAGTCTGCTGTACATCGCTGGCCTCTTTCGTGACTTCTGCCTTACGTTCTGCCGCAGCGACGGTGGTGGCGGCGTTCTCTTCGGTGCGCTGCTGATCGGCTTTGGCTTCTGCCTTACTGGTCCCGCGTGCATGACCAATGCCGAACGCACCAGCGATAGCACCCAGGATGACAACCACCAGCCCCGCGATAATTTCGAAGCTCATTGCTGCGGCTCCTTCAGTTTGTCGGCCTTATCTTTCAATGCTGGCTGACGCACGTATTGCGATAGCACAGCCAGCACCACCAGCGCAGGGCTAATCAACGCAACGATGTTTGGAGGCAGAATGTTTTTGATATCCGGCGGCAGCATAGCCCAGGCGTGCAGAGCAGCATCCGGGAACGACTGAGCCCATACGCCAACCAGCGCGCCGATAGCTCCCAGCTTTACAGACCATGTTTTCAGCAGCAGGCTGGCATGGTCTACGAACTCCAGCCGGGTATATTTGCGCAGAAGTAACAGTACGAGCACAGCCACCAGCACGAGCAAGGCGAAAATGATCATCTTCACAGGACGCGCTCCTTAACCCAGCCGTAGAGGAAATCCTCGTTGGCTTCGCGGCCCTCGGCCAGTTCAAGGTATCTGGCACCCTGGCTGCAGTTCAGAGCGCGCAACAGAACCTGCTCACCCTCTTTCCCGCGGGCGGAAAGATATCCCTTAAGCGCAGTGATGGTTCGGGGTCCAATCGAGCCATCCGGGATAAGGTCGGGATAAAGCTTCCCGCGCATATTCATTGCCGTCAGCCAGCGCTGAAAGAACTTACTGGCGACAGCTGGCCCCATGTTCACGCCAGTGTCGCAAAGCTCATCTGCCAGTAACGTAGACAAACTCGCCACCTGGTCGAACCGGGGGCCGGTCCAGTAATCGCTCTGCAGGATTTGCTTTGCTGTTTCCCTGGGCAGGTTTCGCATATCACCGGTGTAGCCATGTGCACGGGCGGTGGTTTGGGTGATGCCCCAGCGGGTTGGCCCGCCTTTATCAGAGGGGTGATCGACATAACCACCCTCTTTGCCGAGGATCCCCTCGATAATCTGGTCTGCTGTCATTGTGCTTTCACTCCGGTGATTCGTTCCCAGAAATACGTGAGCGCTACAGACCCCATAGCGCCACTGATACCGGCAGTGGCCAGTATCATGTAAATACTCAGGCCACCTTCAATGCTGATGAGCCCACCAATGACCCCGGTAAACGCCGAAACCACAATCTGCGCAAAAGCATTTATCCAACTCCATTTCGCTTTGCCCTGCTTCACATCCATCAGGAATCGGACAAGGCCGCCCCAACCAGCAATGATCAGCAGAGCCAGCCAGGTGATTCCGGCCATGCTCTCTTTGTCTTGCATATGCTTTGCCATAGGTTCACCTCCGGGTTAACGGGGTGCTGTGTGTTTGAAAGGGTCAGGCCCATCGGGCTGATTTAACAACGAGCTTTATCGATGATGATTCCCGTGAGCCTGAAATGAAAAAGGCCGCGCAATAGCGCAGCCTTTGAATGATTTTTTGTTCTGAGTTACCGAGATGTCTCATACATGGCGAATTGAATCCGCTCAGAGAGGGAAACTAATGTTGGCATTTAGCAGGGATGTGAAGAGTTACCTGCTCCCGGTAATGCCAATAAAACAGACTGAATGTGATTGATAGGTAATAGATGACATCTCGACCATCGGGCTATTTATGATGAATGATGTAATCCATAACAAATGTCACTAATATCACACCACCCAACCAAAGAAGGGCTACAACCAGCTCCAGAAGACTCATATCTGAAATACTCTATGCATTGATTTGCTGGCTAATACTAAGCAAGATAGCAACATCTGCGCAACCGATTTCATTAACAATTACTGCAGAATGGTGACGCTTATGTGACCAACATGCCCGAAGGTATAGCAAATTGTGGTGCCGGGTGCCTCCCGGTGGGCATGTCCCAGCCGACATGGCCCGCGCTGCATTTACAGATCACTGTAAGTGACTGGTCGCCCCTCCGCACAGGGGGATTCACCATGTCGATAATCTAATTTGTAAACTTTGTGTTAGTCAATATGTAACACTCTGTCAAAGGCACCTTCGGGTGCCTTTTGCACAGTGTCAGGACTTTCTTTTTAATGGCCAGTAACGGCAAACTGCCAGCGCAGCGATGATTACAACCAACAGCGCCATATCCATCAGCATACCTGCCAGGCGCAAGGCTACGAGCAGCAGAACAGCGAACAGCGTCCAGAAACAAAGCCTGCGTAGCATGATTATTTACCGTTGGTACCGAGCACCCGACTCAGGTTTTTCAGAAGGACGGTCGAGGCTGTTTCCAGCACCTCATCACCCGCATCGGTATTGGCGACCACCAGCGTTTTAGTGCAGGGAACTTTGACCTTCGAATCGCTGAGCCAGCCTGACTCAGTCACCGCTTTCTTCAGCTCATAAACAGGTTTCCCGTTCGGCAGCTTATCGTCTACGTGCCAGCCATTCATGTCGATCATCGTCAGGCCGCTGCCTTCCTGGTTAACTGCCTCCAGAAATTTATTCGACCTGTCAGGCGCAGAGACCCAGAGGAAGGCGTCATACTCGCCAGTGGTGACTTTCGCCAGCGAGCGCACACCGCCTTTGGCGTAGGTCTCAACTTTGGCATAATCCTTTTCCAGTCCCTGCAGATATTGCCAGGATGCATACGATCCGCTGGTTGGCTCACCAACTGCGATTTTCACACCCGCCTTTAAATCCCCTTCGTCGCTGATCTTGCCGCCCTTCTTCACCGCGACAAAAACGCATTCATCAGCCAGTTCGCCGATAATGTCCACCTTCTGCGCTTCGTTGCTGTGCCGACTGCGCCAGAACTGGAAAGCATCAGCCTGGGTGAAACCGATCTGCGCGGTACCGCTGGCCACCTTGTCGAGATTGTCCAGCGAGCCTTTGCTGGGGATCACTGTCGAACTGTAACCATACTCACTCAGGGCGCTGGCGAGGTTCACGCCGTACACCGCATTGTAGGTAAGACCCTGCTGGCCGGTAGTAATGACGACTTCAGCAGCCGAAGCGGCATTACTCAGGCACAGCGAAGCGACCACGATTGCGGTCATGATTAACTTTTTCATGTGACTTCCTTTTGAGGTGAGCCTTCGCCCGGAGTGGTCGCCCTGCAGAACAGTCACACGACCATTCCAAAGGCTCACCCCGAAAAGCTCTGCAGGTTTATGCGCCGGGCGTGGCGCGGAAATAAATAAGCTGCCAAATGGCAGCCTCAGTCTTGTAAGAAATGTGAATACATACTAGTACGTAATAAATTCTGTTCCTTAAAGATAAAAACGATCTATATCAACACCTTGAGAGGTGATTAAATATTGTTCTCCTCTATCACTACCTCGATAAGGGTTACAATGGCTGACATGGATAATCCAGGTAAATTAATCTGGCACGTTTCCTGCGATGAGTCAGGAACAGGTGGACAACGATTCTATGGGTTTGGAAGCCTGTGGATGAAATACCAACGTCGTGGCGACTTCGTTCAGATGATCCGCGAGCTTCGTGAAAAACATAACTGTACCGATGAGCTGAAATGGCAAAAAGCTCATTCGAAACAAAATGCTGCATTCTATGATGATGTTATTGAAGCTTTTTTTAAACATCAGTGGCTTGCATTTCATTGCATCATTATTCAAAAAGCGCATGTAAACAAAGAATTCCATGATGGTGATTATGACTTAGCAATGCGTAAACACTTTACTGAACTACTGACAAAAAAAATCATACGAGTTATACGCAAATTCCCTCATAGAGAATGTGAATTCCGTATTGATGTTGATCCAATAGCAT
>ENA-UEPL01000554-UEPL01000554.1-human-gut-metagenome-genome-assembly--contig:-NODE-554-length-33881-cov-12.000030_pt1 | contig 33881 bp, 38 predicted proteins | sample MGYA00242896_ERZ507908 | MGnify/ENA primary metagenome ERZ507908 (study PRJEB26167, sample SAMN06115518) | human gut metagenome | host: Homo sapiens | place: China:Chongqing | collected 2015-08-20...
GTCCCAACCCATGTAAAAAAACAGTTTTCATTAAACGCCTCCTAAGCTCAAGATAACCATCAATGCACAAACAAACTGGAATTTATAGTCCTCTCAAAACCAATTTGCTTTTTCTTCTCGAAATACGGGAATATCACTATCTCGATATGGATTGTAATTATGAAGATTGCAACCAAACTCTTTTAATGATTTTATTTTGTTATCCTGTGTCCATACAATTAAAGATATTCCGTCAAATTCTTCAACATTTCCATTATTCATTTTGTCTTTAAAATACCACTCCACGATTGTTTGATTGCCTTGATGAAAAAATTGCTTAATCTCCCAGACAAGAACACTTCCACGTGTATTCCATTCGTCAAACCAGTGCTTTACCGTTTTGCGGTTTTCATATTTAGGACTCCAACTCTCAGTATATACAACATCATCTGTAAAAATATTGTCAATTCCTAAATCTGCTTTCTTAATCCACATATCAAACCATAATCGGATAATTTTTTCTCTCTCGTTCATAAAGCACCTCCACAACTCCCGATTTGTCTGCCCCTTAAAGTCCAAGTCCTTCAACCCACGCCGCAAGCTCCTGATGCCCGACGCTGCTCTTGAAGACCTTGCCGTCCATCAGCTTTGCGCCTTTGCAGCTCGGCGCAAGGCGCTCGTTCGTCTTGCCAATGCCGCTTCCGCCAGAGGTTGCAAACGGGATGATCGTCTTGCCGGTCAGGTCATAGCTCTCAAGGAACGTATTGATAATCGTCGGCGCAACGTACCACCAGATCGGAAAACCCACAAAGATTGTGTCGTAGTCCTTCATGTTGTCCCGCTTCACGGCAATCTCAGGACGGGAGGCAGGATCGTTCATCTCAATCGTGCTGCGGGCTTTCTTGTCCATCCAGTTCAGATCAGCTTCCGTGTAAGGCACCTTCGGCTCAATCTCAAAGATGTCCGCGCCGATTGCCTCTGCCAGCGTCTCAGCTACCTTCGCGGTCACGCCGGACGCAGAAAAATATGCTACAAGTTTATTGCTCATTGTGTTCTTCCTCATCAATCTTTTCATTTCCTTCATTCAGCATGAAGTATAGCAGCGCTTCCAGCAATGTTGCCATATAGTGAAGCGACCAGTTTTCTTCCGGCTCTTTTGCCATCTTATCAAGTACGGCTCGAAAAGCCGTGGCACGGTCAATCCTTGTTTCCTCATCAATGCGGTCAAGTATGCCCTTCATTTTCAGAGCGAGTTCTTTTTCCTCGTCAGAAAGCTCCGGTATGCCAAGTAGCTCAGATAGTTTCTTGTCCTGCATAATAGCATCGTATTCGATGTATGACTTGTGCTCGGCTGACATCAATTCTTCAAAGTAGTTGATAAAAATATGAACGCGGATGCCACCTTCTTCCTCCGGGGAGAAGCAGACGGTTTGCGATTTTTCTGCAATTTCTTTCAAAAATGCAAGGTCTTCTGAGTCATCGAACTCCGCAAACGGAAGAAACATATTGATTTCCGCGTGCCAACGATGATAGTCCACGATTCCCTTGATATACCCGCGGTGTTGCTTGACAAACGCATCACAGCGTTCCAGAAGATACTCGTAGTTCTTCTTGTCCTCCGGTACAATGATCTTTGGTATCTTGTCCATTGCTTCGGAGTACGCTTTCAGCATACCACAATTAACTGCGCGGTCAAACACCTCATCGCACCATTTATCGTATTCGGCAGACTCGGTTTCCCGGTAATCCTTCTCAAAGATAATATCGTCCATTGCGTTACCCCTTTATGATTTTCTCAAGCTGCATTTCGGTCGCGTTAGGCAGACGTGATTGCAGATGTTTTAGAATGCGCTCTTTGGATTCCTGCGGGTCTCGCTGATAGGCGGATGTGATAAAGTCGTACCCGAAAAGCTCTTCCGGCGTCGCATATTCTGCTACACCCCAGCCATAAGGTCTTCCGTACCTGTCCTGCATATAGACGAAATCCGCAATGCAGACATAGCTCTGCATTTGCAGTCTTGTGATACACGTCTCAAAGCCGGTGTTGCCGCCCTTGTGGTAGTTCAGAGCCTCTTTCAGCCGTTTGGAAAGCATCCTGCCTTCACCGGCTATGGCTTCGTAAATCTCCTTGTCCTTGTAGGACGCCAAGCCGTCATCCCAACGGGCGTCAAAGTCATAGCCGTCACGCCGGAAGTTTGCGAAGTCCGGTATCCACTCTCGGCTCACAAAGCCAGCCTTCTTGTTGAAAAGCTTGCCGTAGAGACATTTGCCGCTCCGCGCAGCCGGTCCTTTCCATTCCCACGGACCATCTACATCATCCGCAAACCATAACTCAGGTGGGCAAAGTTCCTTGATGGAGAAGCCGTGAATCTCGTTCCGAAAGAAGGGCAGAAAGCCGTATTGCTCGACGGCGGCAATCAGATCATCACTGCTCCGCAGCAATGTCTTTTTCTCGTTCTCTTTCTCTTTCATTCAGTGTACTCCAAGCCTTCCTCTGCGCACCAGCGGATCGCAAGCTCCCGGTACGCCTCCGCTAAATAGTCATACCAGTGCTGTTCCAGCCCGTGATAGCGCACAGACTGTTTGAATCGGCGGAACGCGCCTTTTCCCCGGATAGCATAGGCAAGTTCCTCCTGCGCCTTTCCGGGAGAGATCTGATCAATGAAATCCTCCATGATGCGGTATTGATGAATCTCATACTTGGTCGGAAAGCGAAGAAACCTCTCCGGCGTATTTTCCATTTCAGCAGCAAGAGCTTTGTCTTCCTCCGTCATATCAGTCATCACTGGATCGGCAAGATAAACGGTCTTCCCGATCTTTGCGTCCCAGAAGCTCGTGAAGACTTCATTTGCTTCCTCGATTGCCTGAATGACCTGTTTTAATGGGATCGTCATTTTCCGCAGCACCTCTTGTATTTCTTCCCGCTGCCGCACGGACAGGGATCGTTGCGCCCGACCTTCTTCTGCTTCTCCGGCTGGGGAGCGGAGGGCTTGATGTCTGCAAGCTGTTTCAGAAGGTCAAAGCGCATTGCCTCGCTGGGCAGCTCCATTGTGAGGATCTGCTTGCGGAAGTCCTCAATGTCCATTTCGCCGGTTTGGAGGGATTTTCGGATGTTCGGACCAAGAGAGAGCGACTTGAAGCGTTCCTCCGGTGGCGTCATCTGCATCATTTCATCCGGTGTGTAGCCACGGTTGCAGGGCATCCGCGTCGTATTGCTGAATTTGCTGTAAAGTTCAACAAACCGATTCATGTCCCGATCAGACCGGAAGCGGATGTTCCTTTTATCGAAGTGACTTAGAACGCCCTCCACACTGCTCGAAACAGACCGGACGCCGTAGAGAAGATCGTCAAAGGCGTCTTCCAGTTTGTCACCGCTCAGACCAACCCGTTCTTCCATGAAACGGCGGAGCGCAGCCTTTTCCGGAGTGTCCTCGCAGTAGAAGGGATCATCGTATTCCAGCAGGTGCTTCTTGTCAGGCACATAGTAAGGCTTTTTCTGTTGGCTGCGCTTCGTCTCCATGAAAAGGTCAATGGACTCCCCAATCAGTGTGACATCAATGATCTCACGGTCAAGGGGCTTTGTATGCTTGACATCTGTGTAAAGCTCATCTCCGCCCAGAATGTAGTAGCCCTCGCACTCATGACGGGCGATCTCTGCAAAGGCAAGAAATTCATCTTCCGTTACCAGCTTCGGGCTGAGGGAGAAGACAATCTCCTTTGCCTTGTGCAGCGGGATGATACCGTAGAGATTTGCCATTGCATTGAAATATTTGCGCAGAAGGCGCGAGGTCGTGTCCTTCAGCGGGATTTCCCGATACCGGGCGTTCAGCTCCCGGCGTGTGTATTCCTCCGGAAACTCAATGTACTGTTCCTTGCTCACGACTCTTCTTCCTCAATAATTCCGTAGTCAATCAGGACGTTCTCTTCGGCGTACTTCGGGTAGACAATACCCATCATCTCATACCGGTAACGCCTCACCCGGCGAAACGACTTGATCGGCTCCGGTGCATAGGCGGCAGTCTCGCAGTGCGCATACTCCGGCATTTCCGCGAGATCGTCTCGAACGGCACGGATAAGCGCGTCCGCCACATCATCAATGCTCTTGCCGGTTTCCACGGCAACCAGTTCGTGCTTCCGGACTGCCTTGTCCAGATCACCGGGGGAGCGAAACAGCTTGTATTTCATATCATTGCCCGTCCTTTCTCTCTATCGGTTTGCCTATTCTTCCTGAAATCTGTTCTTTAGGGACGCAATCATCGCTTGCGCGGCAATGCTTAGATACAACACTCCAATTTCATAAATAAAGTCGCGGTCAATCTCGATAAAGCATTCCCTAACGTGTGTAAAAACCAAGCCCAGCAAGTCCATGTACAACGGATCATCAAAGGGCTTGAACCGTGCAAACTTGCTTTTGGCAGCGTCCCATGTCATGGACGCTTCGCCCTCAGCACTGGTCATTGCCTCGCAGAGAATCATGCTGACACCCATTTTTCCGTTGCCGGTCAGGAGTTCTCCTTCGTAATAGCTGAGAAGGTCTTTCTTGCGTCGGAGCGGAATCATATCACAGTTGTCATCCATCTCAAATGCAATTAGCTCCGCAGCGAGTTCTCGCCAGATCGCATATCCGGCGTTAATGATTCCGTCCTCTTCGTGGCTGATGGTATCGTCCATGCAGTATCGCTCATAGAAATTATCTCCGTCAAGCTCGTTGCGGGTGCAGAAAATATGCGCCAGCTCATGCAGAAGAATGTGCTTCAACACTGCCGGATGACGCGCAATGTCTGTCCGCAGCAGGATTCCGTCAACGCCGTCTCCCTTGCCGACGAAGGCGGAGGCGTGAAAGTCGAAATAGCCATCCTCTTTGTATCGGTCTGTCAGGCGATCCGGGAAATACTGCTGGCAGAACTGCTCAAACGATTCGTGCTGATTTTCCGTTTGAAAGCAGCGCAGCACAAGATTGTCCTCGCTGAACTCCGTTCCCATGCGCTCGTTAAAGATTGAAGCGGCATAGAAAAGGACTTCTTTGTAGTCGTTGTTGTTCATCTAATTACGATCCTTCATCCTCATTCATCCCTCCGGTCTGACATTTTTCAGGAAGTCAGAGTGCGGTACATACGGCAAGTTGAGCTGCCAGCCCATGCGGTTCAGCTCGTTGAGCTTGATCAGCATCAGGTTGATATTTGTCCCCATTGCAGCAGATAGCTGAACCACATCGTAGTCCTGCTTCATCAGGTCAATCAGCTCATCATCGTCAATGATCAGGTGTGAGGCAAACGCATTCGCCTCATATTCGTGTTTTGTGCGCATATCGAACAGCACGAACTCCGGGAGCGGTTCGTTTCCTTTGGCAAGATCACGGTGAAAGGTATCATGCCCGATCTCGTGACCGCAAACCATTTGCATGATCAGATACTCCATGTTGGAGTTCAGAAGAATATGCCGCTCTTTATGGCGGTAGGTGTACATTCCGAGCAGATCGTTCAGATTGTCAAGAAAATGGAGATGAATGCCCAGCTCACGGGCAATCTTCAAGGTATCTCTTGTTCCACAGCTTTTGACAATACTGTTCGCCTTTTTGTATATTTCCTCGGAGCGAATTATCACGGGATCTTCACCCCTTTCATGTTGAAAACAGTCAAAGTAAATCCGTCAAGAAACCGAGACGTAGACAGTTATTCCTCTGCGTCCGTACCGGTCTTCTTGTATTTCTTCGGCGTGTATTTCTCAACATTCCGGGCTTTGGATTCCCAATATATATCCTGCAACGCCTTCATCACCGCATCCTTGTCCTGCTCGGACAGCGTACCGCCCGCAAACAAGCCGGACATCCCTTCAATCAGGTCCTTTGCCTGTTTCATGCCACGGGAGCCGTACTGCTCGGATGCCTGAACCACAAACTCTTCGTCCTCGGTCAGCAGATAGTTCACATCCACCTTGAAGTATTCCGCGATTTTTCTGTAAGCGTCCTTGGTACGGGGAAAGGAAATGCCGTTCTCGTACCGGGTAATCATACGCCTGTTGATCCCCAGTGCATCGGCTACTTCCTGCTGGGTCAGCTTCCGCTTCTCCCGTTCAGCCTTGAATTTCTCTCCAAACGTCATTTTGGTAATCACTCCTGTTCACAAAAAGTTTGCGACATCAAATTGCGCAAGTCTATTGACAAAGGCACTTGAAGTGCGTATAATAATGACTGAGCAATCCAACTACTCATAGTATATCCTGAATTGCTCATCCTGTCAAGGGGCATGAGTAGTTGTACACGAAAAAGTTACATCTTTTGAGCAGTTCAAATGGACAGGCATTTATGCTGCCGAAGATCATCCGTACCGGCATACACCGGTATGAGGGAACAGGAGTGAGAAAAACAGAAATGGCTACACAGTACAGAAAAGCATACGTCCCGGTTACGCTGGATGTGGACAAGGAGGGGGCAATCCTCCCTCGCCTTATCTGGTGGGACAACGGTGTAATCTTTCAAATCGACCAGATTCTATACAAATGCCGCGCCACATCCAAAAAGGTTGGGGGCGGAGGCATCCGTTACACAGTTCAGATTCGCGGAAAGGAGTCATTTCTTTTCCACGAAGGAGACAAGTGGTTCGTCGAAGCAAAGGAGGACAACTGCTCATGATTTTATCCCAGCGCCAACTTGAAGAAATTGCAGCATCAACAACGAAGGACTTCAACCGGTTCTTTTTCGGGGATGAGGCGGACAAGCCCGACCGATCAGCTTTGCCAACACCCATTGATCAGTTTGCAAAGAACTATCTCGGTCTTCGCGTATCATTCGCCCGTCTCTCGCCGGACGGAAGCATCTGCGGTGTCACTGCCTATGCCGACACTGAGTACAAGATCACGGAACTTGGTATTACGCGCACACTGGCTTTGAAGCGTAATCAGGTCATCTTGGACGAGAGCTTCATTCGATCCGGCAACGTGCAGCGGCTCTGCGCCAAGCGCAGATTTACCCTTGCCCACGAGTGCGCCCATCAGATTCTCTTCCAACTGGAATCGGAAGAGGTAAAGGCTTCCTGCGAAATGAAATATTCCGCACGGACAGCCTATACGCCGCGAGAGCTGAAAACCCGCGAGGACTGGAACGAGTGGCAAGCAAATGTCTTGGGCGCGGCGATCCTGCTTCCTCAAAAAGAGGTTGACCTGGCAATGCGTCGGTTTGCAGAAACGCCGCTGATCAATTACGAGGGGAGGTATTCGTATGGTGATCACTTAACGCTGCGCCTTTTCTGCCGGTTGTTCGGTGTCTCCAAGACAACGGCGTCTATCCGCCTTCGTCAGCTCGGCTACATGGTAGATCGTCCATTCAGTGAGTATGTTGACCCATTGGAGGTGTGGTAATGAAGAGAGCATCCATTCGGGTTCAGGAACCGACGCCGGAGCTGATCGAAAAAATCCGCAGGGCAAGAGTTGCCATTTCCCAGCAGAAGCCCCGATACCTGAAATGTCCCTATTGTCAGCATAATGCCATTGCTGTCTACGAAGACACGAGAGGTCATGTAGAATCAAAGTGCAAGAAATGCGGGCGGATCACAGTCTTTGATGTGCTGAATATGAGAAGACTGCGACCGCGTACCAAGTAAGAACCAGAGGACAAGCCTCTGTTCTAAAATAAAATATATGTCATAGCTGAGCTGTGGAGCCGCCTGATAGGTGAAGTCATCCTAATGCCGCATGAGACAGAGTGTAATTACTCTGTTTTATCGGCATGGGATTCAAACCTCACCGTCATGCGGCTCTTTTTCTGTCTTCACCCTTCCCGCTGCTCCCGCGCAGCGGAAAGGATGAACAATGAAAATCCCTAAAACCCCTATCGCGTTCGATTACGACCTCTGGACTACGGAGGACGGCAAGTGCATGGTTCGCGTGAAACGAACCGGCGAAGTTTCCGAGGTTGACCGCAAGGTTATGAGAATCCTTCGCGCAGAGGAAAAGCGGATCAGACGCTCGTATGGCTCTGACAACACCTCTGAGGATGAGGACGGCGCAGAGAAAATTTCTGATACCGTGCTGTCCCTTGACGCTATGCCGGAGGACGATGTGAAGTCCGCTGCATGGCTGGCAGACTCCCGCGACTGCATGGAGGAACTGATCACCGCCCTCAAAGAGAAGGAGCTTCTTTCTATTCTGACCGAGAAGCAGCGCGAATTGTATCTTGCGATGACCCGTGAGGGGCTGACTCTTCGAGAGTTTGCCCGGAGGAAAGGCATCGGCATCAGAGCTGCATTTGACCTCAAAGCAGCGGTGCAGAAAAAATTTCAAAAAATTTTTTGAGCGGTACTCAACAAACGCTCTTATTGTGTCCGTTGTAAAGTGAAAGGGTCAATCAGACCACTTCGCTGTTCCTTGAAAACTGAATAGTTCAGTGCTGCGGATCTTTCCGCTTCTGCGAAGCAACACAGCTTCCGACGCCAAGACCTCCCGAAAGGGAGTGAGCGACCACCGGAGAGCTATAACAGTCGTGTGGTGCGGCTGCTTGCGACGATGCAGATGCCGGGTATAATGATACTTCCGTCTTTTCTTTGAAGGGGCGGCTCGGAGCGATCCTCGGAGGGGTGAGAGTCCCATGATACCGATTGACCATTGGTAGTCCGCAGCATTCCCGGAACTACAAAGTTCTTCTGGCAGGGGCGCGAGCTGCAAATATGCCGGACAATGAAACAAACCCAAAAGAAACTTACTATATAGTTTCAGGATGAAAACTATGTGGCAGGGTATCTTCACAAGATGCTCTGCCATATCCTTTTGTCCTGAATATTTTCACGAAACAGGAGGTGCTTAGAATATGATGGGCATTGAAACAATGAAAAATGTCAGCCCGAAAACGGTTGACCGAAGCACACTCGTTCAGAGAAGCAGCATCCGGCTTGATCCTGCGGCACCGCGAGAGGACAGGCTGAGGGAGTTCATCAAGCAGATCAGAAATCCTTATTGTTATCTGGACGGGAAGACAGTGGTGAAGATCAGCTTCGCCGAGACGGACACGACAATGGAAGATTGTCTGGAACACTATCTGAGAGGTCTTTGATTTATGAACAGTCTGAATCTTTTCACCCGGTTCTATGGACAAGCGATTGAGCCTGTGGTATAATTTAATCGGTCAAAAAAAGAAGAATACGGATTAAGCCGCTTGCCCTGATGGTCATGTGGCGCTTTCGTGTTTCTCTTCATAAGAGTTGAAGCAAGCCTTCGTCTTTCTGATTTGATGTACCACACCAAACAGAAAAACGGAGGTTATTTTTATGCCAGATAAGGTTTACCGCACGGCGATCTACTGCCGTCTGTCCCGTGAGGATGGAGACAAAGTAGAAAGCAACTCCATCGCCAGCCAGAGAGCCATCTGCGAGCACTATATCGCAAGACATGAGGATTTGGAGCTTGTCTGTGAGCCGTTTGTGGATGACGGTTACAGCGGCGTTTCCTTCAATCGCCCTCAGTTCAAAAAGCTGGAAGAGGCAATCCGCAAGGGTGCGCTTGACTGCATTGTGGTCAAGGATCTCAGCCGCTTCTCAAGAAACTACATCGACGGCGGACGTTACATTGAGAAGATATTCCCGCAGCTCGGCATACGCTTCATCGCAATCAATGATGCGTATGACAGTCTGACCGGTGATCCGCAATCCGACTCCTTTGTTATCCCGTTCAAAAACTTGATTAACGATTCTTACTGCAAGGACATCTCCATGAAAATCCGAAGCAGCCTGGAAGTCAAGCAGAAGAGCGGTGAGTTCGTCGGTTCGTTCGCCCCTTACGGCTACATGAAATCGCCGGAGAACAAAAACCAGCTCATCGTGGATGAAGCTGTCAGCGAATATGTGCAGATGATCTTTTCCATGTACAAGGACGGCTTCTCCATCGGACGTATTGCAAAGCGTCTGAACCAGATGGGCGTCCTGTCCCCAATGGAATACAAGCATTCCGTCGGCGTAAAGTTCGATACCGTCTTCAAAACCGGCGATACCGCAAAATGGACATACAAAGCCGTCCAGCGTATTCTCACCAACGAGGTTTATATCGGCGTTCTGGCTCAGGGCAAGCGAGGCACTCCCAACTACAAAGTCCGCGTCGTGAAAAGCAAGGATGAATCCGAGTGGGTCAAGGTTGAAAATGCGCATGAAGCTCTTGTGTCCTACGAGGACTTCATGGCAGTCAAGGTCATGATGCAGCGGGATATGCGCTGCTCACCCGATCAGGACGAAGCGCATCTGTTTTCCGGCTTCCTGTTCTGCGGAGACTGTCAGCAGCCAATGATCCGCAAGACCGTCCCGTCGAAGACGAAAAAGTATATCTACTACGTCTGCTCCACCAATAAGCACAGCCGGACGTGCAGCCCGCACAGCATCGCCGCAAAAGAGGTTGAAGAGAAGGTCTTCCGTGCCATTCATGACCAGATCGAGCTTGTCATCAATCTGGAACACGCGCTTGCGATGATAGAACGGCTTCCGTCTCAGAGCCGTAAGGCTTTCAATTACGAAGCTCAGATCACCAAAATCGAGGAAGAGATTGAACGGTACCAAAAGCTCAAGCTGGGGCTTTACGAGAACTTCATCGGCGGCGTCATTGATAAATCGGAATACTTCGAGTTCCGCAACAGCTACACCAAAATCATTGAGGGCAAGCAGGACGCGCTTCTGCGGGTTAAAAAAGAAATGAAGCAGACGGTGACAACCGGTACGACTGAACGAAACTGGGTGACGCTTTTCAAGCAGTATGAAAACGTCGAAGAGCTGAACCGCCGTGTGCTGATGTCGTTGGTTGACCGCATCCTGATTCACGAAAACCATGCAATCGAAATCGTCTTCAAATATAGGGACGAATACCAGCAGACGCTTGAATACATTCTCGGCTATGCCGACGAACTGGATATTGCCGTATAAAGGAGGGATGAGCAAATGGCAAGAAAAAGCAGAAAACAAATTGCAGTCGAAGAGCCGGTTATCGAACCTGTTTCTTCCGAGGTCTTCTCAACAGCCATCTATGCCCGTCTTTCCGTTGAAAACAGCGGCAAGTCCGAAAAGGTGGATGTCATCGCAAATCAGATTGAGATTTGCAAGTCCTACATTGCAGAGCGTCCCTACCTGAATCTGATAGATACCTATGTGGACAACGGACGAACAGGAACGGTTTTTGATAGACCGGAGTTCAACCGGCTGATGAACGACATCCGCACCGGCAGGATCAAGTGCCTTGTAGTTCGTGATCTCAGCCGGTTCGGGCGTGACTACATCGAGGCTGGAACCTATCTGGAACGGGTCTTTCCGCAGATCGGGCTTCGGTTTATCGCTATCAAAGAGAACTACGACAACTTTGATACGGACGGCTCCGGCGAAAGCCTCATCATCCCTCTGCAAAACATGATCAACACCCTTTACTCGAAGGACATCTCCCGCAAGGTTTCTACTGCGCTCAAAGCACAGATGGAAAGTGGAGAGTTCAAGAAGCGCAATCTCCCGTATGGTTATCGCTGGGATGAAGACCACAGCAATATGGTTTTCGATGAAGAAACCGCACCGATTGTCCGGAAGATTTTCCAATGGAAAATTGAAGGATTGTCCCTTCCTGCGATTGCAGACCGGCTTGATGCAATGAACGCGCCCAATCCGGAGTTTCAGAAGTATCAGGTCGGCGTCCGCACAGGCAATGCTACGGCAAAGAAGATTTGGAACAAGTCTTCACTCACTACCATTCTGGATAATCCCCATTACGTCGGAGATACCGTTCTCGGACGGACGCTGAACGCCATCTACAAGGGCGTCAAGAATCAGCATATCGACCGCGAGGAATGGATTGTTTTTCCCAATACTCACGAGGCGATTATTTCCCGTGAGGACTTCCAAAAGGTACAAGAGCTGCGCGACGCTGCTGCAAGGACAAGGATTGAGAAGATGGAGCGCACGGAGAAAATCCGTGCTACACTGATCAATCTCTTTGAAGACAAAATCGTCTGCGCAGACTGCGGCAGGAAGCTCTATTTCCATCGCAAGCGCGTTGACAAGCGCAAGGACGGCGCATGGTACGCCTTCTATGAGTGCAGTTCATCCGTCAAGCGCGGCAATCTCTGTACGCCACACTATACGCGGCAGGACAAACTCGAAGCCGATGTGCTTGCGGCGATCCAGCTTCAAGTCAAGGCGGCTCTCAATTACGACAAGCTGCTTGCCAAGCTGAGAAACAGCGAAGGCGAACGCAGCATCCGCGATCAGCAGAATGCGCTCATCACAAGCCTGAATCTGAAACTCAGCGGCATCTCCAAGAAGCGTACTCGGCTCTATGAGGACTTCACGGAAGGCATTCTCGATGAAGAGGAATACGCCTTTGCCAAGAAAGCCTACGATGAGCAGTATGTCGATCTTTCACGGCGGTTGGATGAAGCGGTTCAGCGGAAGGTAAAGTTTGCCGAGGCAATGTCCGAGGACAACAAGTGGCTCACGCTGATGAAATCCGTCAGCGGTGCAACGATGCTCTCTCGTGAGTTGGTTGACGAGTCCGTAGAGCTTGTGAAAGTCCATGAGGACGGCTCAATCGAGCTGGTCATGAAATACGGCGATATTTACGCTCTGACCGTTCAGAGCATCAAGGAAGTACAGGAGGCGATGTAAATGAGCAAGGAATACAACATCGGCATCTACATCCGCCTCTCAATGGCTGATGAAGATACCGGCTATGGCAGCAAGGCGGAAAGTGACAGCATCGGCAACCAACGTATGCTCATCAATCGCTTTCTTGACAATCATCCGGAGCTGTCTCACTGTCAGCGGTCTGAGTTTGCGGATGACGGTTATACCGGCACGAACTTTCACCGTCCTCAGTTCACGCAGATGATGGAGAAGGTCAAGCGCGGCGAGATTAACCTGATCTGCGTCAAAGACTTTTCCCGCTTTTCTCGTGACTACATTGAAACGGGAAACTATCTGGAATGCACTTTTCCATTCATGGGCGTCCGCTTTATTTCCATCAACGACGGCTATGACAGTGACGATTACAAAGGCACAACGGGCGGTCTGGAAGTGGTTATGCGCAGCATCATCTACGCCGCATACAGCAAAGACCTTTCCGTAAAGACCACATCGGCAAAAATCCAGATGATGAAGCAGGGCAAGTATGTCGGTGGCTACGCCCCATACGGCTACGTCCTGCATCCCACCATTCGGAACAAACTTGCCGTAGACCCGGAGGCGGCTGATGTGATCCGTCGTATTTTCCGCGAGGCGCTGGAAGGCAGCAACACCTCTCAGATCGCCCGCAGCCTGAATGATGACGGCATCCCGACGCCGGGGCAATACTTCAAGAGCAAGCATCCCGACAAGAAAAAGTTCAGTAACATGAGCGAGAAAATCAGTTGGGAAACCGTGATGGTCTATAACATCCTCAAAAACCTTGTTTACACCGGAACACTGGTCAGCCGCAAAATGAAGTCCTGCGGTGTCGGCTCAAAAAAGCGTGTTGTCAATGAGCCGATTATCGTAGAAGGTACGCATGAAGCGATTATCAGCAAGGAAGACTTTGAGCTTGCTCAGAAGGTCATTCGAGGCGGAGGACGGAATCCCACGCGCAAGCAGCATGACTATCCGCTCAAGGGACTCGTCCGCTGCGGTAACTGTAAACGTGCTATGACACGCCGAAAGAACAAGGCTGGCATTCGATACTTCCAGTGCATTCACTCGGTCAACAACGGAAACACAGACTGTCCGGTTGGCAGGAGCTTTCCGGAAATGGATATTGAGAAGGTTGTCTTCCATGCCCTTACTCAGTTTCTTGCTTTGGCACAGAAGGAAGCAATACAGAACCGCGAAGTCGGTGATCTGCGGAAATCTGCCATCAAGGAATGCGCTGATAAAATCCGCACTTTGCAAAAGCAGAACGAGCAGCACAAGGCGTCCAAGCTGAGGCTCTACGAGAAGTATGCAGCTGGAAGCATCACGAAGGAGGCGTACATTCAGCAGAAGGCGGCAGCGGATGTGAAGATTGTTGAAAACGATGGAGCAATCCAGCGCAGTCACGAGCGGATGAAGGAGCTTGACTCCGAGACCGCCTGTTCAGATGAAAAGCTGGATGCGATCTGCGAACAGTACGCCGACTGCAAAGCTCTGACCTATGAGCTGACCCACGCATTCATTTCTGCGGTCTACATTTACGATCTTGACAACATAGAAATCGTCTGGAAGTTCAAGGACTTCCTCACTACATCAGAAGGAGAAGCCAAATGAAAGTATTTCTTTATATCCGCGTTGCCTGTGCGGATCAGCTTGCGGCAGCAGACCAGCGGGAAGAGCTGGAACGCTATGCGAAGGACAAAGGCTATGAGGTGGCTGCTGCTGTGGCGGCAGACGGCATCTCCGGCGTCCATACGGAAGGTATCATGAACTTCCTGCTGAACGAAGCCAAGCGTCAGGACATCGGTACGATCCTCACCCGCGACACCTCGCGAATCAGCCGGGACACTTCCTCTTTCATGAGGTTTGAGCGAAAGTTTCGGGAGAACGGCATTCGGTTCGAATATCTGTCCAAGCCTGACAACGAGCTTCCGGTCACTCCGATGATGGAGGCATTTGCGGCGGCGTATAAGAAGCGTCGCACAAAGAACGGCACAAGAGCATAGAGAAAACGCAAGCCGTTCACGGGTGGTTGTCCACCTATGAACGGCTTGTAAATTCTCAAAAATTTTTTAGTCCCTACTTGACACAAGAAGATATGAGCCGTTTCGGTAGAAACTATCTTGAAGTCGGCTTTTATACCGAGATACTGTTCCCCAAGAAGCAGATACGCTTTGTTGCAATCAATAACAGCGTGGACAGCGACAAACCACAGGATAACGACTTTACCCCGTTCCTCAACATAATGAATGAGTGGTACGCCAAGGACACCAGCAACAAGATAAAGTCCATCTTCCTGTCCCGTATGAGCGATGGAAAACGCTGCTCCGGCAGCATTCCCTACGGCTACAATCGACTGCCCGAAGATAAGCAGACCTTAGTGGTCGATCCTGTTGCTTCTCAGGTGGTAAAACACATCTTTGAGCTTGCGGCAGAGGGCTTGACACCTCCGGCAATCGCAAGACAGCTAACGGAGGAAAAGGTGCTTATCCCATCGGCGTACACCCTCCAATATCACCCCGAACAATGCAACCGAAAAGCGGAGTACGGCTGCACAAACTGGAACGCAAACACGGTAAGAGAGATTTTAAGCCGACAGGAATATCTCGGTCATACTGTGCTGAGAAAGACCATCGGAACGAATTTTAAGACCGATGAACGCCGCTTTGCCACCGATGAGGAACGCCTTGTGTTTGAGGACACCCACGAGCCTATCGTTGACAGCGAGCTTTGGGAGCAGGCGCACAGAAGATTGAAACACGCTACACGCCGTATAAAGGAAGGGACGCACCAAGAGGAATGCTTACTGCCTGGTCTTGTGTATTGCGCTGATTGCGGCAGTAAGATGTCCTATCAGACGAATTACTACAAAAGCGGAGAACCCTATCACTCGTTCCGATGCAGCAGCTACGGGAACAGAACCGTGAACTGCACCATCCATCATATCAGCGACAAAGTCCTCTATCAGTTGGTGCTGCGCTCTATCCAGCGCCTTTCAAGCCACATTATCGCAGATGAGCGTGGCTTTGCGGAAGAATTGAAAAGCAAATGGGAAGCAAAGGCGAATGGCAAACCGCAAAAGCAAAAAGAGGAACTTCAGACAATCAACCGCAGACTGAACGAGCTTGACCGCCTGATTGGAAGCCTTTATGAGAATTTCATTTCAGGTCTGCTGCCCGAAAAGCAGTACAAGTCCCTGATGAAGAAATACTCGACTGAACAGGATAGCCTTGAGAGCCAAGTGTCGGAAATTCAGGAGAAGCTGGTGCAAACCAAGGCGTCCTCTGCTCATATCGGACGGTTTATCAAGCTCATCAAGAAGTATAAGCAGCCCGCAGAGCTGACGAAAGAGATGGCGTGTGAGCTGATTGATAAAATCGTTGTTCACGAAGCCGTGGGCAAAAAACCGAACCGACAGCAGCAGGTGGACATTTATTATAACTTCATCGGGCAGTTTGACCTCCCACTTTCCGAAAAGGAAATTGCCGAAGCAAGACGGAAAGCCGAGCAAGAAGCGGCGGAAAAAGTCAAGCGCAAGAAAAGACGGCAGCGTGAGAGCAATGTTGCCCATCAAGCCAAAGCCAAGGCGGAACGCTGGGCGGCGAATGACGGTCATAAGTACCCGAAGCGTATCTGCGAACAGTGCGGTAAGGAGTTTTATCCGAACAGCACAAGGCAGAGGTTTTGTAACACCGACTGCACGAAAGCCCATCAGCAGGCAGAAAAAGAGAAGAAACGCTTTGCCGAAAAGGGCGAGCACACCTTTCGTCAAAAGGGCTGCAAGATTTGCGGCAAGCCCTTCTGGCCGTCCAACGGTCAGGAGGTGCTGTGCTCTGAGGAATGTAAAACCATCAACCGCAGACAGAAGCAGCTTGCCTATTATCACCGTAAGCAATCCGAGCAGAAAGCCGGAGAAGCAATATAAATTCAAGGAGGAACACACAATGGAGAAATTCATCACAGACCAGCGGACAGGCTTGCGCTATGAGCTTGTCGGGGACTACTATTTGATTGCCGGAGAGGATGAGCCGGAGGGCAGACCTGTCGGCATATGGGGACAGCGACACTTGCGGTATCTGAAACAGCACCGTAAGGTACTCTATTCCGAACTGCTGATAAGCGGCAAGCTGAACGATTACCTTGCCGATATAAACGAGCAGGCAGAGGAAATGTTTTCTCAGCTGGTAAAACAACTTGCCGAAAAGGAGGGTGTAACGGAAGCGCTTAAAGCGGAAAACCAAATGCTGTGGGTGCAGAAGATGAACAACATCCGCAACACCGCTATGGAGGTTGTTTCAAACGATTTGATTTACCGTTAGGAGGACGGCTATGAATGTCAAGCTGGACGATTATGAGGTGCGGGTGCTGATAAACGGATTGGTACAGCAGCACAGGAGCTATGATGCAGAAACCAACGGTCAGATTGATTCCCTTGCCCTTCGCTTGTGTGACATTGCGGAAGCAATGAAGCCGGGGCGAAAGAAGAAAGTCCCTTTTGAGCCGGTAGAAATCAGAGTGATTCGCCAGTGTCTTATAGAGTGGCGAAATCGAGAGATACAAGCTGAAAGGCACGGTGCCGTGGATGCCTTAAACGAATTGCTGATACGGTTTACCCGCTAAAGAGAAAAGTCGCTGTCGCAGACGGCGGCTTTTCCTTTTCGGGTAGTATTCAAGAAGTCATAAAGTTCCGTGAGTAATGGAAGAAGGCAATGCTTTGAGAAAAAGATGAGAGCAATATTCTGAAAACTACTTGAGATTTGGGGGAAAATCTGCTATAATACTGCTGTATATCTATGGGGCGGGGGGATTTATATCCTTTTTTTGCCTTAGAAATTATGGAAGGAGGACTTGACTATGGCAAACGGAAATGCGACAATTATTGTCGGCTCGGCTCGGCTCGGCTCGGCTCGGCTCGGCAGGAGCATAGCGCCGTTTTTTCAGCGTGTCAAGTCTTATTTCATACAATTTATAATGAACCAGTTGCCGGAGACAGGGCGCATTATGCCTTGGCTTCGGCTTTTTGCGTTTGCCGGAAGGATGGTGGTTTGATATTGAAGTCCTAACCACGACCGGCAAATCTATCTTTTCCGGTTAAACCTTCTATCTTCTCCGGCGTGTCCGCTGCCGGAGGAAGTAAATAGCGGATAGAATTGTTTTGGAGGAATGAAAATGAAGAAGAAACTTCTAAGCCTTCTGCTTGCGTTGTGTCTTGTGATGGCACTTGTTCCAATGACAGCGTTTGCAGAAGAGAACGAGCAAAGCAGCAAAACATCAATCACAACAGTAGATGAGCTTTTGCAATTTGCAAAAGCTGTGGACAATGGCGAATATGACGATAAAACAGATGCTGTTGTATCGCTTGATGCAGATTTGGATTTAACAGGTGTTGCGTGGACACCAATTGGTAGCGTATTTGCTGCTGATGGAACTCTGCTGCATTACTTCAGCGGCAAATTTTATGGAAACGGGCATACGATTTCCAATTTGGATTTTTCCGAAAACTATGGAAAGACAGAGTATCCGTCTTTCGGGTTTTTCAGTGAGGTTTACGGCGCTGAAATTTCCGGCTTGACAATTCAAGGCAAGCTGGATGTGTCCAATTCGGGGTATGTCTATTTTGGAACGGTAGCGGGTGTTGCAGCAGACAGCAAAATTTCTGACTGCGTTTCAGATGTGTCGTTCACGGATACAGATAAATATATTAACGGTACTGTGGCTTTGTGCGGATATGCGATAAATAGCACAATTGAATACTGCCAAAACAAGGGAAATTTTTCAATAACGAAGGATGTCAGCTCTTTTCAGATGGGCGGTATCGTAGGTCTTGCTCAAAGCAGTACCGTACAGTATTGTGCTAATACAGGCGATATGACCTCTTGGACACCCTGTACTGGCGGAATTGTTGGACAGTTGATTCAGAACTCAAAGGTCATAAATTGTTATTCCACCGGGAAAATGGTTCCTATTGGCAATGGAACTACGGATTTCGGCGGCATTGCAGGCATAGTTGGTGCAGGTACTGAAATCAGACATTGTTATTTCGCTGGTGAAATGGATTTATCTCAATATACTGCCACTACACCTTATAAGCGTTTAGGCGGTATTGCAGGCGGTGTTTCTTCTGATACCCCTGTTTTTGAAAACAATTATTTCGTGGAAACTGAAAATGTCCCGGCTTGCTTTAAGTACCAGGATGCTGGAACAGAAAAGACCCTTGACTTTACGAAAACGGAAGATTTCTTTAATGAAATCACTGCTGCTGGCGGTAATTATCGATTTAACTCAAATGGCACACCTATTCTGCCAGCACCAAAATATGCTGTTTCTTTTGTTGTAACACCTGCTGAGTTGGCGAATGTAGTCATTAAAGTGAATGGTCAGGAAGTAGCAAACCCTGTTGATTTGGAAGCGGGTACTTATACTGTCGAAGTCAGCGCAGATAATTGCGAGGTTTTCAATCTCAATATTACGATTACGGCTGATACAGCAACTCATACGCAGACCATTGCAATGACTTATTTGCCTGCCGACTACACTAAGGTTGACGAAGCCATTGCCAAGGCAAATGCACTGAACAAGGACAACTACAAGGACTTCTCTGCCGTGGAAGCTGCTGTCAATGCTGTTGTCCGTGACAAGAATATCACTGAACAGAGTGAAGTGGATGCAATGGCGAAGGCTATTGAAGATGCCATTGCTACCCTGCAATACAAGGATGCAGATTACACAAAGGTAGATGCAGCCATTGCCAAAGCAAATGCACTGAACAAGGACAACTACAAGGACTTCACCGGCGTGGAAGCTACCGTCAATGCTGTTGTCCGTGACAAGAATATCACTGAACAGAGCGAAGTGGATGCAATGGCGAAGGCTATTGAAGATGCCATTGCTGCCCTGCAATACAAGGCTGCCGATTACACAAAGGTTGATGCAGCCATTGCCAAAGCGAATGCTCTGAACAAGAATGACTACAAGGATTTCTCCGGTGTGGAAGCTGCTGTCAAGGCAGTTGTCCGTGGTAAAAATATTACGGAGCAATCTGAAGTAGACAAGATGGCAAAGGCTATCGAAGACGCGATTGCTGCTCTTGAGAAAAAACCTGCCAGTACCAAACCGGGAACATCCGATAAGAGTCCGCAGACCGGCGATACAAGCAACCTTGCTTTGTGGATTGCTCTGTTGTTTATCAGCGGCGGTGCAGCCATCGGTACAACGGTTGTCAGCAGAAAGAAAAAGTGCAACAGATAATTGAATAGCGTTCCCTTGCTCCATTTTCCGAGCAAGACAAAAGCGTCGTAGCAATACGGCGCTTTTTTGTTACCCGGAAGCGACAAACAGCGCACTTTTGCGGCAGATGGTAAGCAATACCCCTGTCGGTTGAAAGTCGCTCATATCGAAAGCAAACGCCCAAAATCGCCCCGAAAAATGACGGTTCGGAGAGGTTTTGGGCGTTTCTGCGTTTCGGGGACAAATCGGCAAATAAGCAGCGCAGAAAGAAGGTGAACACCATGCCCCGTATGCCGAAATACCTCAAGAGAGAATGGGCGTTCTTTCTTGATGAGCGTGGCAGGAAGAAATACAACGAGCTTTGCAGGAAATGTGAAATGAGCTGCAAGCAGAGCTTCCGTGCCGCCGTTATCCAATGCCCACACTATCTATCGAAAAGGAGAACAAGACAATGACAGACTATCCGAACAACACCCCAGCAAAGCTGGAAATCATCAAGGCAAGCGAGATTATACCCAAGGAGGTGCGCTGGCTGTGGTATCCGTATATTCCTTTCGGCAAGGTCACACTGCTGCAAGGCGACCCCGGCGACGGCAAGAGTAAGCTGATGCTTTCCCTTGCCGCTTTGCTTTCCAAGGGAGAGCCGCTTCCCTTTGCCGATGAGGACGAGAGCGGCGAGCTGATGACAGTTATCTACCAGACCACCGAGGACGATGCAGACGATACCGTTGTGCCGAGATTTAATTCGGCGGGCGGTGACGGCGACCGGCTTATCTTCATCAAGGAGGACGAAAAGAGCCTGACATTTGGAGATGACCGTATCCGTGAAGCCGTGGAGAAGTACCACGCCAAGCTGCTGATCCTCGACCCGATGAGTTCGTATATCGGCGGCGAATGTTCTCTAAACAACGCCAACGAAACGAGAGCCGAGTTTAATCATCTTATCGCCGTCGCAAAGGACACAGGCTGTGCCATAGTTATCATTGCCCATATGAACAAGGCAAAGGACACAAGTCCCCTCTACCGCACCAATGGCTCTATCGACATTGCCGGTGCAGCGAGAAGCATTCTCGCTGTCACACGCACGGCGAATAAGCAGAACCCCGCCGAGCGTTATCTGGTGCAGGTCAAGAGCAATCTTGCGCCGATGGGCTCCGCTATTCTCTTTGAGGTTGCCGACAAGGGCGTAAACTTTCTTGATGAGCTGGAGCTGAGTGCGGAGGACGCTTTCTCTGCTTCTGCGCCGAGGATGGGCAGACCAAATGACCGTGAGGAGGCAGCAACGGATTTTATCCGTTCCCTTCTGTCGGACGGCAGACGGCTGGCTTCCGATTGCGAAGCAAAGCTTGAAGCCGCAGGCTTCAAGAAATCAACCTACAAGAAGTCCAAGAAGAAAGCAGGCGTTCGCTCTGTGAAGGACGGCTTCCTTTGGTACTGGACTTTGCCGGAGGTTGAAAAACCGATTGAGAATGGGCAGGAAGTTCCGGGCGAGGACGACCTGCCTATTTGATTGAGGTTTTGAGGGAGGTCAAGGGAGGAAAGCCCTTGCCCACGACATCTTTGCAGCGAAGCTGAAAGTGTCATAGTGGGTTACGCACTTTGAAAAAGTTGCGTAACCCGCACCCCCTCCCTTTCCGCTGACTGGAGGTGATGAGAATGGCGGAAGGAAATTGGAGCGTTATCCGAGTGGAGAAAATCTCCGCAGAGGGAGCGCAGAAAACTGAGCGACACAACGAGCGCAAGAATGAAAGCTACGCAAACCTCAATGTGGACACTGAGCAAATTGCCCGCAATGTTCACTTCAAGGACACTGGCGGTCTGACCTACAACGAGTATTTCGGACGGCTCATTGACGATGGCAAAATCTCCACAAGAGGGCAGAAAGCCGGCGCAACAATCTTTAATGAGTTGGTCATTGATGTGAACACAAGGTACTTTGAGGAGCACGGCGGCTACGAATATGCCAGGCAGTTCTACGAGGAAGCTTACCGTTTCGGCTGTGAGATTTACGGCGAGGAGAACATCGTGTCGGCGGTTATGCACGCCGATGAAATCAACAAGGCGGTGTCCGAAGAACTGGGCAAGCCGGTCTACCACTACCACCTGCATATCGTGGCAATCCCCACCGTCCGAAAAGAAATCCTGTGGTCGAAACGCTGCAAGGACGAAGCCCTGAGAGGTACGGTCAAGGAGGTCATCAACCAAGTTTCCCACTCAAAGAAGTGGAAGAACACCGTTCCTCTGCTGGACGAAAACGGGCAGCAAGTTATCAGCAAATACGGAAAGCCGATGTTTCGCAAGTCCTATTCTGTCCTGCAAGACAAGCTCTTTGCACATATGACCGAAGCGGGATTTACCGGCTTTGAGCGTGGTGTATTGGGCAGCACAGCGGAGAATCTGAGCAGCCTGGATTATCAAATTCAGAAGGACAAAGAACGACTTGCCCACATTCAGGAACGCATTGAAGCCGAGCAGGTACGCTATGAGCCTGCCCACGAAGTCCACAAGACAATGACGGAAATTGAGGGTATGGGACAGAAAACCATCACCGGCAAGATTGCCGTTTCTAAGGACGATTATCAGCAGCTCACGGCGCTTGCAAAGGAAGGTATCACAAGCCGCAGCGAAATCCAAGATTTGAAAAGCAGCGTTTCCTACTATCAAAGGCAGTATTTCAATGCGTCCTCTGCCGTGGAGCGATTGCAAGAACGCTATGACCGGCTCAAAGAAAAATGCCAGCCGTTTTTGCAGGCACTGGAACACTTCCCAAAGCTGGTGGAGATCTTTGTAGAGAAGGTCAAGGAGCTTTTCAGTATCAAGGAAGCACAGGAACGCAAGGAACGGGAGGATAGAGCAGCCGCCCGAAAAGAACAATCCAAACACCGTCGGGGCAGAAATGATTGGGAAAGATAATCCCTTCCATTACTATCCCGACTTTTTAACTTCTTCAACACTTGAATTACGGAGGTACGAAAATGAAAGACATTACAAGCACGATTACCAAGCCCCTCGCAGTCCTCGGAGAGAACGGTAAGGGCTACACCAAGGAAGCCAACTTCATTTCGTGGAACGGCAATGCCGCCAAGCTGGACATCCGAGAGTGGCATCCGAACCACGAGCGCTGCGGCAAGGGTATCACGCTTACGGAGGACGAGGGCAGAAACCTTTACGCCGCACTCAAGGCAATCTATGAAAAGGAATAATCCTTTTTCGGCTGGTAACAGGGGGTTCGGAAACGAATGCCCCTATTTTTATGGAGGGAGGTGATGACCGTGGAGGAAATGAAAACCGGCTTTGTGGAGAGAATCGGCGGCACGATTTTTGTTGTCAACGCAATGCCCGCAGAGAACGCAAAGCACACGCAGGAGGAGCTTGTAAAGGCGCTAATTGCAAGAGAAGCAATGGCTTTGCAGGAAGCGGAGGTTGCCTGATTGACTTTACGCACAGCTATGCGCTTTGGAGATTTTCCAAAAAATATCTCAAAACCACTTGACAGAAAGGCGAAATGCTGCGAGATACGGGCTATCTGCTTGCTCAAAGGGGCTATGATGTGCGGGTGCTGGATTTGCTCAATATGGAGAAAAGCCATTGCTACAATCCGTTTGTCTATTTGCGGGACGACAACGATGTGCAGCGCTTGGTTACAAATCTGTTCAAGAGTACCACGCCGAAAGGCAGTCAATCCAACGATCCCTTTTGGGACACAGCGGCGAGTATGCTTCTGTTGGCGCTTGTGTTCTATCTCAAATATGAGGCGCCGCCCGATGAACAGAATTTTTCAATGGTTATGGAAATGCTGCGCGCCGCAGATGTCAGAGAGGACATAGACGAATACGCTTCACCGCTGGACGAGCTCTTTGAACGGCTGGAAATGCGCGACCCGGAGCATATCGCCGTGAAGTATTACAAGGACTATCATTCCGGTTCGGCAAAGACCTTGAAAAGTATTCAGATCACTTTGGCGGCTCGCTTAGAGAAATTCAATCTGTCCTCTCTTGCGGCGCTGACCGCTGCGGACGAGTTGGATTTGCCCAGCTTAGGCGAAAAGAAAGTGGCGTTGTTCGCGCTGATACCCGATAACGATACCTCGTTCAACTTTCTTGTATCAATCCTATACACGCAGCTATTCCAACAGCTCTTTTACCTTGCCGACCACAAGCACGGCGGCAGTCTGCCCGTTCCCGTCCATTTTCTGATGGACGAGTTCGCCAATGTGAGCTTGCCGGATGATTTCGACAAGATACTGTCCGTTATGCGTTCAAGGCAGGTATTTGTTTCGATTATCCTGCAAAATTTGGCGCAGTTAAAGGCCTTGTTTGAAAAGCAATGGGAATCCATTTTAGGTAATTGCGACGAGTTTCTTTACTTGGGCGGCAACGAACAATCTACGCACAAATATGTATCGGAGCTTCTCGGCAAGGCGACCATCGACACAAACACCTACGGCAGATCGTCGGGGCGTAACGGCAATTACAGTACGAACTATCAGATTTCCGGGCGCGAACTGATGACGCCCGACGAGGTGCGTATGCTGGATAACCGTTACGCTCTTTTATTTATCCGCGGAGAGCCGCCGATTATGGATGAGAAATACAACATCTTAAAACATCCGAATGTATCACTTACCACAGACGGCGGCGCAGCGCCTTATGAACACGGCGGGACGGAACACGCCGTCGCCACACTTTCCCTTGCGGGAATCCCCGCAGAGGACATTCCCGATATGGAAGATACAGAACCCGATTACGAGCTTCTTTCCGATGAGGAAATCGAAGCTCTGTTTTCAATTTAAGGAGGTATTGCAAAAATGAAAAACACCAACAAAAATAAGACCACGAAAAAGCTACCTGTCCCCGGCAAGGTCAAAAAGGGATTCCGCTTGTACTGCGCCGCAGTTTTGGCTCTCGCCTTTACTCTCTGCTGCTCGGTAACGGCCTTTGCCGCAGGCGACCCGATTACCGTTGTAAACAATTTGAGTGATTTTATCTTTGGATTGATACGCGCGGTCGGCCTGATCCTGCTCGGCTGGGGTATCGTGCAGGTGGGGCTGTCTTTTCAGTCCCACGACCCCAGCCAGCGTTCCAACGGATTCCTCACCATTGCGGGCGGCATTATCATTACCTTTGCCAAAGAGATTTTGACGCTGATTACAGGCTGACAGAAAGGAAAACGATATGGAAAAATGCGAGTGCTATATCCACTCTCTGAAACAGGGAGAAACCCATGTTCTCGGTGAGGCGACAATCATTAAGCGCTTGGGCGACAACGACTATCTGGCGGAGTATAACGGCGTGAAGTGTCACGCCATATTCAATCCCTTTGCCGGACGGTACTTTGTGGATGATGTCTACGGCGTTATACGCAATGCGCCCGACAGGGACAGCAGATAACGAAACGATACGGCATACGGGGCAGGCTGCAAAAGGCGGCCTGCCCTTACTATGCCTGAAAGGAGGACGCTGTGAAGAAATACAGCATTATTTATGCAGACCCGCCGTGGCGGTATGAACGAAACGGCGTACAGGGCGCGGCTGAAAAGCACTATCCCACGATGAGCATTGACGAGCTTTGCCGTCTGCCTGTTTCCGAACTCTCCGAAAAGGATTCTATTCTTTTTCTTTGGACGACTTTTCCGCAGCTACGAGAAGCGCTGCGGGTAATTAAGGCGTGGGGATTTGAGTATAAAAGCGTTGCCTTTGTCTGGCTCAAACTCAACAAAAGCGGCAAGGGCTGGTTTTACGGATTAGGCTTCTGGACGAGAGGAAACGCCGAAATCTGTCTGCTTGCTACAAAAGGCCATCCAAAAAGAAAATCAAACCGTGTTCACCAATTCATTATCAGCCCTTTGCGGGGGCACAGTCAGAAGCCCGACGAGGCAAGGGATAAAATTATTGAGCTTGTGGGCGATCTGCCCCGCGTAGAGCTTTTCGCAAGAGAAAAAGCGGACGGCTGGGACGCTTGGGGCAACGAGATTGACTGCGACCTTGAAATCGAGGGCTATTGTGAAAAGACGGGAGGTGATTTTGTTGTCGGATAACTGGGTCGTACAAAATCTTGAAAACGCCCTTGAAACTTGGAATCAGAAACTTGCCGAGATATGGCAGCTTATCACGCAATCACCCACGCAATTTAAGGGCGGCACGATCTGGAATGTGATCGTCAACATTCACGGCGTAGTACAAGCGATAGGGCTTGCCCTACTCGTTCTGTTCTTTGTCGTCGGCGTGATGAAAACCTGCGGATCGTTTGCAGAACTGAAAAAGCCGGAGCACGCATTAAAGGTCTTTATCCGCTTTGCATTGGCAAAGGCGGCCGTCACCTACGGTCTGGAACTGATGATGGCTTTGTTCAATATCGTGCAGGGGCTTATCTCCACCATCATGACCGCCGCGGGATTCGGGACGGCAGGGCGAACGGTTCTGCCCTCTGAAATCGTGACGGCGGTTGAGGACTGCGGATTTTTTGAATCTATCCCATTGTGGGCGGTTACGCTGATCGGCGGTCTGTTCATTACGGTACTGTCTTTCATTATGATAATGACCGTATACGGCAGATTTTTCAAGCTGTATCTTTACACGGCGATTGCGCCGGTTCCTCTCTCCGCTTTTGCGGGCGAACCCTCGCAGAATGTGGGAAAGAGCTTTATCAAATCCTACGCCGCTGTCTGCTTGGAAGGCGCGATTATTGTACTGGCTTGCATTGTTTTTTCCTTATTCGCTTCTGCCCCGCCCGTGGTTGACCCGAACGCCGCGGCGGTTTCTATGGTATGGAGCTATATCGGGGAGCTTGTATTTAATATGTTAGTCCTCGTGGGCGCGGTTAAAATGGCCGACCGTGTTGTGCGTGAAATGATGGGACTGTAATTGCTTTCTGCGGATATTCGCAGGAGGCTATTTTTATATGTAAAGGAGCGATATTCTATGAACTCATACGAAGAAAAGAAACAAAGACGAATCGACTACTACAACGAGAAAGCGGAAAAGTTTGAACAGGAAAGCAGCCGCCTTGCGCACGAATCAAGCAAAATGGTTGAGGCGATCCCTATGGGACAGCCGCTTATGCCCGATCACTATTCCTACAAATCGGATAAGAACTACCGTGATCGCGCTTGGGGCAAAATGGAGAAATCCGTTGAGGCAGGTCAAAAAGTGGACTACTACCGTAGCAAAGCCGAGGCCGCTGAAAACAATTCCGCTATTTCCAGCGACGATCCCGAAGCTGTTACGAAACTGAAAGAAAAATTGCAGCAGCGGCAGGAACAGCAAAGCTATATGAAAAAGGTCAACGCTTACTACCGCAAAAACGGTACGATGAAAGGCTTTGAGGGTATTTCCGACGAAAAAGCGGCGGAAATCGACGAGGCCGTGAAAAGTGATTATTCGTGGATTAACGCCCCCTATGCGCCCTATGAGTTGTCGAACAACAATGCGGAAATTAACCGTCTGAAAAAGCGGATCGAAAGTCTGGAACGCCGGGAGGAAACCGGCTTTGTCGGCTGGCAGTTTGAGGGCGGCGAAGCTGTTGCCAACACGGAGGAAAACCGCTTGCAGCTACTTTTTGATGAAAAGCCCAGCGAAGAACAGCGCAGCAAATTAAAAGGCTGGGGTTTCCGCTGGTCGCCGTCCAATAAGGCGTGGCAGAGGCAGTTAAACAGTAACGCCATCTACGCCGCCGGGCAGATTGATTTTATAAAGCCCCTTGACGGCAGAACGCCCCGTGAATTGCAGCCGAAGCCCAAAGCCAAAGACGAACAGGAACGATAAGGAGGCGATATTTTGGAAGTTAAGATCAACCGTGAAATCCGAAACTATACGGAATCCATGTTTTTCGGACTGTCTATGCGGCAGTTCGTTTTTTCTTTGCTGGCGGTCGTTGTTGCCGTGGGACTGTATTTTCTCTTAAAGCCGTATGTCGGGACGGAAACCGTCAGTTGGATGTGTATTCTCGGCGCCGCACCCTTTGCTGCGCTGGGCTTTATCACCTACCACGGCATGACCGCCGAGCAATTCCTCTGGGCGTGGCTGCGCTCGGAACTGTTAGAATCGAAAGAGCTTCGCTTTGAGGCATCAAATCTCTACTATGAAGCGCTGAAAGACACATTGGAGGGAGGAAAATCATGATCAAAACGCTGAAAAACCTGCTGAAACAGGACAAGGAGCGGTACACCGTGCCCCGCAAGGTGCAGGATGTGATCCCTATCCGCCGCATCTGGAAGGACGGCATTTTTCAGGTGGGCAGCCGTTTTTCCAAGACCTATCAGTTTAGCGACATCAACTACCTTGTGGCAAGCCGAGAGGACAAGGAGCAGATGTTCCTTGCCTACTCGGAGCTGCTGAACAGTCTGGATTCCGGGGCGACGACGAAGATCACCATCAACAACCGCAGGCTTAACCGGGCAAATTTCGAGCAATCAATCTTAATGCCCATGCGGGGCGACACCTGCGATGTGTACCGCCGGGAATACAATCAAATGCTGCTGGACAAGGCAACCGGCGCCAACGGCATCATTCAGGAGAAATATATCACGGTGTCGGTCTGCAAAAAGGACATCGAAGAAGCCCGCACCTACTTTGCCCGGATCGGTGCCGACCTGATCGCTCATTTCGCCGCCCTCGGTTCTAAGTGTACCGAGCTGGACGCCGCCGAAAAGCTGCGTGTGCTCCACGACTTCTACCGCCAAGGTGAAGAAGCGGCGTTTCACTTCGACCCGCAGGATATGATGCGCAAGGGGCATGACTTCAAGGACTATATCTGCCCTGACTCGATGGAGAAAAGCAGCGACTGTCTGAAGCTGGGCGAGAAATACTGCCGTGTCTTGTTTTTGAAAGACTACGCTTCGTATATCAAAGACAGCATGGTTACAGAGCTGACCGACTTCAACCGAAATATGATGCTGTCGATCGATGTTGTGCCGATCCCCACCGATGAAGCCGTGCGGGAGGTGGAAAATCGTCTGCTGGGCATCGAAACCAACATCACCAACTGGCAGCGCAGGCAGAACGCCAACAACAATTTCTCCGCCGTCGTCCCCTATGATATGGAGCTCCAGCGCAAGGAGAGCAAGGAATTTCTGGACGACCTGACCACGAGGGATCAGCGGATGATGCTGGCGGTCATTACGATGGTCATTACTGCCGATGACAAAAAGCAGCTCGACAGCGATACCGAAACGGTGCTCGCCGTGGCAAGAAAGCATATGTGCCAGCTTGCCGTTCTGAAATTCCAGCAGTTGGACGGGCTGAACACCGTTCTCCCCATCGGCACACGGAGGATCAATGCGTTCCGCACCCTCACCACCGAAAGCCTTGCAGTATTCATGCCATTTAAGGTGCAGGAGGTACAGGACAAGGGCGGCATTTACTTCGGAGAGAACGCCATCTCCCACAACCTAATCATGTGCAACAAGGCAAATCTTCTGAACCAGTCGGCGTTTCTGTTGGGCGTGCCCGGTTCTGGCAAATCGTTCAGCGCTAAGGAGCTGATTGCTTTCCTCATTCTGAACACCGCCGATGATGTGCTGATCTGCGATCCCGAAAACGAATTTGGTGCGCTGGCAGCGGCTCTGGGCAAGGAAACGGCGACCGTCATTCATATGGCGGCAGGCGGCAAAGACCGTTTGAACGCCATGTATATGGTGGACGGCTACGGCGAGAACAACCCCATTGTGGAGAAATCGCAGTTCATCATGTCCCTTGTGGAGCAGATCGACAAGGCCGGTGTCGGCCCGCAGCAGAAATCCATCATCGACCGCTGCACGGCGCTGGTGTATCAGGATGCCGAGCGGACGGGAAAACCCGCTACGCTCTGTGACCTGCGAAACAAACTGCTGGAACAGCCCGAAGAAAAGGCCAAGGAGATCGCCTTGTCGCTGGAGTTGTTCACCACTGGCTCACTGGATATTTTCGGACATGAAAGCACCGTCGATCTCGATAAGCGCATCGTCGTATTCGATATTCACGGCCTTGGTGAACAGCTGAAGCCGACGGGACTGCTGGTGATCACAGACACCATCCTCAACCGTGTTACCCTCAACTGGAAGAAGGGCAAGCGCACCCACATCTTCATCGACGAATTTCATGTCGTTTTTGAAAACGAGCAGAGCGGCATTTTCTTCAATTCCGCTTGGAGGCAGTTCAGAAAGAGAAACGGCTACCCGACCGCCATCACGCAGAATGTGGAATATCTGCTGGACTCCGTGCAGGCAAGCACCATGCTTTCCAACTCCGAGTTTGTGGTCATGCTCAATCAGGCGTTTTCCGACCGTGCCAAGCTCTCGAAGCTCCTGAACATCTCCGATGAGCAGATGAGCTATGTTACCAACGCCGACGCTGGCTGCGGGCTGATCAAGTACGGTTCGGCGCTGGTGCCGTTTATCAACCGCTTTCCCAAAGATACCGAGCTTTACCGCTTGATGACGACGCGCCCCGGTGAGGGTGTGTTCGGCAGCGGAAACGCATCTTAATAGGAGGTCATATATGAAAAGCAAATATCTGATGATCGGGGCGGCCGTATGTGCCGCCCTTTTCCTTTTCTCCGGCATCATGCTCTGTCGGCAGTATGCGGACGAACAGCAGAGCGCCGAAGCCTTTGAGCAGATTGCCGCACTGGTGGAAACCGAACCGGCACCCGCCGACACGCCGCCGGAAACCGAGCCGCTGCCGGAACTGACGGCATTTGAAAAGTACCGGGCGGTGCAGGAGCAGAACAGCGACTTTTTGGGCTGGCTCTCCATCCTCGGCACGAACATCGACTATCCCGTGATGCAGACCGTGGACGAGCCGAATTTCTATCTGAAACGGGGCTTTGACAAGCAGTACAGCGATTACGGCGTGCCCTATGTGCAGGAAAACTGCGACCTTGCGCTGTCCGACAACTGCGTGATCTACGGCCATCACATGAACAACGGGACGATGTTTGCCGATCTCTGCAAATATGCAAGCGAGGATTTTTACAGAGAACACAAAACAATCCGCTTTGATACGCTGTCCGGGTTTGGCGAATATGAGATTATTGCGGTATTCAAAACCGCCGCCTATTCCGAACAAGGCTTTAAGTATTATCATTTCACCCGTGCGGATTCCGCAGGGGATTTCAACGCCTATGTTTCCAAATGCAAGGAGCTTTCTTTTTATGATACGGGAGTGAGCGCCGAATACGGCGATAAGCTGATTACGCTTTCCACCTGCGAATACAGCCGGCAAAACGGAAGAATGGTCGTTGTTGCAAAACAGGTTATTCCTCCCGCCGTGGAGGTGGACGGCGATGAAGCCTAAAAAATATGTTGTTTCACTTTCGGGCGGCAAGGATTCGACGGCTATGCTTTTGAGATTGTTGGAAGAACAGCGCCCGGTTGATCTGATTATCTTCTGTGATACCGGGCTTGAATTCCCGCAGATGTATGAACATCTGAACCGTTTGGAGGCGTATATCGGCAGACCGATTATCCGTCTGAAAGCGGAACACGATTTTGAATACTATTTTTACGATTACACCCCGAAAAGAAAAAATCCTGCTCTTTCAAAGTACCGAGGTATGAGTTGGACAGGCCCCCGCAATCGCTGGTGTACGGGTATTCTCAAAACCCGTGTCATTGCCGCTTATCTCCGTGATCTGAAAGAACAGTATGAAATTGTGGAGTATGTGGGTATCGCCGCAGACGAAATCAAACGCATAAAAACCGCCTGCTATCCTCTTGTGGAATGGGGAATGTCCGAAAAGGACTGCCTTGATTATTGCTATGCAAGAGGTTTTGATTGGGGCGGTTTATATCGTATTTTCAGCCGTGTTTCCTGCTGGTGCTGCCCGCTCCAAAGTTTAGAAGAACTGCGGAAGCTATATCGGTATTTCCCGGATTTATGGCGGCAACTTGAAGAATGGGACGAAAGCACTTGGAGGACTTTTATCAAAAATTATTCTGTCCGTCAGCTTGCCGCCCGGTTTGTCTTTGAAGCTAAATGGCAGGCCGCAGGCGGCAATATCCGAAGCAAAGCGTTTCACGCTGCTTTACGGAAAGAATTATCCCGGCTCGGATCGGAGGTGACGCTATGCCGGACATCAAAACAAAAAATGTTGTCAAAGGAACAGTAAAAACGATTGATAAATCGGCGGTTGCCGCAGAGCGGATGAAAGATGCCTATATCCGCACAAAGGACAAAGCGGAGCACGGCGTTTATTCTGCAGAGGGTTCAGCCGAAGAATATGCCGCAGACCGTATTTCCGGCTGTGCTGATACCGTCACCCGTGAGGCTGTTCGGCAGTTTGACAAACAAGGCCGCCGTGGGGTTCAATCTACCAAAAACAATATCTCCAAAGCAAAAGAGCATTTTCGGCAGCGGCAGGCTCAAAAATCCATTAAGACGCTGGAGCGTGGCGAAAAAACGATCAAGCAGACGGCAAAATCCACGGGTAAATCTACAATTAAAACGGCAAAGGGTTCAGTTAAGACCGCACAGAAAACGGTTAAGACTGCCGAACAGACCGCCCGAACTGTGATTAAAACGAGTGAACAGGCAGCGAAAGTCGCTCAAAAAACCGCACAGGCTTCGGCTAAAGCGGCAAGGACGGCAGCACAGGCGGCGAAAGCCACCGCCAAAGCGACCGTTGCCACGATAAAGGCGGCAGCCAAAGCCACGGTTGCGGCGGTCAAGGCGATTATAGCCGGAACAAAGGCCTTGATTTCCGCTATCGCCGCCGGCGGTTGGGTTGCCGTTGTGATTATCATTGTGGTATGCCTGATTGCCTTGATTGTCGGCTCGTGTTTCGGTATCTTTTTTTCGGGCGAGGATTCGGGAAGCAGTATGACAATGCAAAGCGTGGTACAGGAAATCAACACCGATTACCAAACGCAGCTTGACACCACCAAAACGAATATCTCCTATGATGTTTTGGAAATGTCCGGCTCCCGTGCCGTCTGGCCGGAGGTTTTGGCTGTTTATGCGGTTAAGACTACTACCGATCCGAATAATCCGCAGGATGTCGCCACTATGGACGCTTCAAAAAAAGCGATTCTAAAAGATATATTCTGGCAGATGAATACCATATCCTCACGAACCGAAACAAAGACCGAGGAAATTATCACCGAAACGGATGACGGTCACGGCAATATTGTTGAAACGAAAACGACGGTCACACGGACTTATCTGTATATATCGGTGGCTCATAAGACCGCCGGAGAAATGGCAGATAAATTCGGATTCAATGCAGATCAGCGCAAGCAGCTTGCGGAACTTCTTGCCGAAGAAAACCGCAGTATGTGGAGCGCGGTTCTTTATGGCATTTACACCGAGGACGGACAAATTGTTTCCGTTGCTCTCTCGCAGATTGGCAATGTGGGCGGTCAGCCGTATTGGAGTTGGTATGGCTTTGACAGCCGTGTGGAATGGTGCGCCTGTTTTGTTTCGTGGGCGGCGAATGAGTGCGGGTATATTGATAGTGGTATTATCCCGAAATTTGCAGGCTGCACAAACGGCGTGCAATGGTTTAAGGATAGAGGTCAATGGATTGACAACAGCGCCACGCCGTCGCCGGGTATGATTATCTTTTTCGATTGGAACAACAAGGGTTCGTCCGGTCCGCAGGACGGGCTATCCGACCATGTAGGAATTGTCGAACGAGTTGAGGACGGAATTATTTATACCATAGAGGGCAATTCCGGGGATTCCTGCCGGGAAAATCATTATGCCGTAGGGCATTATGAATTCCTCGGTTACGGAGTGCCTGCGTATTAAAAAATCAACCGCCTTTTTTGGGGCGGTTGGTACATAATTATCAGGAAACAAAACGCAGACTATATTTCTTAACTTTTATGTGTTAAAATATACGATACGGCAGTAAAGGAACGCTATTGAGGAATTAAAAACAGTGAAAAAATAAATTTTCAATCTACTATCTAAAATGCATCCGAAATTCTTTTTTTCGTGTTATAGATTATTGAGAGAGTGTCTTATAATTTAGGAGGTCGTATGAGTAAAGAAATTGAAAAAATGACCGCCATTTATGAAAAGCATAAAAACACAATGTATGCAGTCGCATTGAAAATATTAAAAAATCCGCAGGACGCAGAGGACG
>ENA-UEPL01000557-UEPL01000557.1-human-gut-metagenome-genome-assembly--contig:-NODE-557-length-33727-cov-4.689004_pt1 | contig 33727 bp, 34 predicted proteins | sample MGYA00242896_ERZ507908 | MGnify/ENA primary metagenome ERZ507908 (study PRJEB26167, sample SAMN06115518) | human gut metagenome | host: Homo sapiens | place: China:Chongqing | collected 2015-08-20...
ACGGGGGTATAATATTAACAGTGAAATTTTAGGGGGCGATACCTTGGAAAAAGACGCGCTTGAAGCGGGAGTTTCCCGTATAGGCGGGCTTTTCAGCACCGCAGATATACGAATACTTATTTGCTATATTATTTCTACCATAAACGAGCCGGTTCCCGGCAGGCTTTTGGCGGATGTTTTACACTATGAGGGTATAGCCAACTGCTTTGAGGTAAACGATTCCATAGCCGCGCTGCTGCAAAGCGGGCATTTATCGCTTGTGGATGAAAAGGAGGACACCTACACCGCAACACCGAGCGGGCGGGATATTGCCGAAACGCTTAAAACCTCTATTCCCTTCAGTGTTAAGGACAGAGCCTACGCTGCCGCGCTTAAAATGGTTTCCCGCTTTAAAAACGCAAAGGAAAGCGATATTAAAATAACCAAGGAAGACGGAAAAACCTTTATAACCTGCTCGGCGATTGATAACGGCAAGCCCTTTATGAGCGTAAAGCTGCTTGTGGGGGATGAGGAACAGGCACTGTATATTAAAAACCGATTTTTAAACGATAACGCCATATACTCCGAAATAATTGAGCTGCTGACAAAGGAATAATAAAGAACGCACCCATTCATTTGAATCCGAATGGGTGCATTTTTTGTTAAAACATTTTTATCATTATCATTGAGCCGATTCCTATAATAACGCCCAAAATGCTGTAAACCGAAAGCTTTTCCTTATACATAACAGCCGCCACAAGGGTTGATATTATTGTGCCGCCGCCGTTAATAAAAGTAAACAGGAATACAGGCGGCAAAAGCGCCGTAAGCGTTGTTGCAAACTGGTTTATAACAAACACCGCAGCCGCAAGTGCTATGCCGCAAATATAAAGCGTTTTTCCAAGCTTTATATTCTCGCCCTTGTATTTTTCCGTTTTGCCCATAACAAACGCTGTGGGCAGTCCCGCCGCGGCAACTATACCGAAGGATAAAAACGAAAACAGACTTATACTGCCGTTCGGCACACAGTGGGTATACATTTGCTGCGCCAGCATTGTTGTGCCGTTTAAACCGCATCAAAGGCTTTTTCTATGAGCGACGATATAAACGAGCAGACCCGTGAAGAAATTTTCAGGGTTGCAAGGGAAAACGGCTGCTGAAATTTATAATTTTTCGGCAAGGCTTATCACCCGTGAATCCTCGCAAATTTAATGCTTGACATTTTTACTCTAATATGTTAGACTAAAATTACACTCTAACGAATTAGAGTAAGAAAGGAGCATTTATTATGAGCACACCCAAGATTTTTGAAAGCGAATACCGTTTTTGTCTTATTTTGTGGGAATATGAGCCGATAAAAAGCAGCGAGCTTGTAAAGCTTTGCAAAGATAAGCTCGGCTGGAAGCCCACCACAACCTACACCGTTATAAAGCGCTTATCCGAGCGTGGCGTTGTGAAAAACGAAAACACGGTGGTTTCGTCCCTCGTAAGCCGCGAGGAGGCACAGGCGGCGGAAATAGACGAAATGGTAGAAAAAACCTTCGGCGGCTCTTTACCTGCGTTTATAGCGGCGTTTACAAAGCACCGCAGGCTCTCAGAGCGGGAAATTGACGAGGTTCAGCAGATGATAGACCGTTTCAGGGAGGGCGAAAACAATGGGTGATTTGTTTTTAGCCGTTCTTAATATGAGCATATCCGCCGCGTGGGTATTGCTTGCGGTGCTGCTGCTCCGTTTGATTTTTAAAAAAGCGCCAAAGCGCATAACCGTGCTGCTTTGGTGCATTGTGGGGCTGCGGCTTATAATGCCCTTTTCGGTTGAAAGTATTTTCAGCCTTATACCGAGCAGCGAGACAGTGAGTAAGGCGTGGGACTCACCAAGACCCAGCCTTGACTCGGGTATTACCGCGATTGATAACGGGGTAAACAATTATTTGGAGGGTCATTATTTTGAGGGTGTTACAAGACCTGCCGGGCATTTTACCGATATTACAACAATAGCCGCCGCAATTTGGCTTATCGGCACAGCGGCGCTGCTTATATACACCGCAGTAAGCTTTTTCAGGCTTAAAAAAGGGTTGCGCACGGCGGTGCTTTTGCACGATAACATTTTTCAAAGCGAAAAAACTCCCTCGCCCTTTGTTTTCGGAATTATAAAGCCTAAAATTTATCTGCCATTCGGCATAACGGAGCGCGACGCAGAAAGCGTAATTCTGCACGAACAGGCGCATATTTCCCGCAGGGATTATTTATGGAAGCCGCTGGGTTTCCTGCTTTTAAGCGTTCATTGGTTCAACCCGCTTATGTGGCTTGCGTATATACTGTTTTGCAGAGATATAGAGTTCGCCTGTGACGAAAGAGCAATTAGCCTGTTGAACACCGATAAACGGGCGGATTATTCCGAGGCACTGCTCAATTGCAGCGCGGGGAGGCATATGCTTTTCGCCTATCCCCCGTCATTCGGCGAGGTGGGCGTTAAAAGTCGGGTAAAAAGCGTGCTTAATTACAAAAAGCCCGCCTTTTGGTTAGCCGCCGCGGCGGTTATTGCGGGCATAGCCGCGTCCGTTTGCCTGCTTACAAGCCCCAAAACCGGCTCGCGCAGGTCAGACAGTCTTGTGGTGCGGGATTGCATTGTAGAAGACGGGTGCGAGGGCATTGGCTATAAGCTTGTTTCAAGCACATACGAAAAAAATAATATATCTATCCGCGTCAAATGGACTAATAAACGAAAAGAAGATCTTTATTTCGGTGAAGAATTTAAGCTTTTTAAAACCGACGGCGACGCCGCCTGCACGCAGAAAAAAGCTACCGGCTTTGCCGCCGTGGGGAATATAATAAGCCACGGCGGCAGCAAGACCGAAATTTATAATTTATCGGCTTATTACGATATTGAGCCCGGGGTACAATACAGGCTTGAAAAAACCTTTTATTTAAAAAACGCGAATGACAAAAAATACAAAGCCTATATTGTTTTCAAAGCGGGCGATGCTTTGGCTGAATATATGCCTGAAAAGGCAGCATATACTGAGCCTTCGTCCGACTATACGAATGATAATATCCCCAAATTCAAAGTGGATAATTTCAGTTTTTCATTGCTTAAAAAAGAGCCTGCCTCGTCCGAATGGGAAAAAATCGACGAACTTCAATCAGTAAGGCTTAAAAAATCAGAATTTGATAAATCGTTTTCAGGCGGAGTGTGGACCGGTGATTTATCGGCGAAGAAGCTCCGTCGGGATAATTTACACGCTTTTACGGCGTTTAATACAGACGGCAGCTTTTATTATCTGCTTGAGCAGAAAAACGGAGACGTTTATATTGCAAAGGGCAGCCAGCTGTCAGAAGATCTTCCCGTCAACTGGCTGTTTAAAATGAAACGTACAGATGAAAACAGTAATATAGATCTCGGCAAGCTGCATAACGCGGTATACCCCGGCGGATACAGCGAGCAATAAAAAATGCAGACATATCCCCAAAAAGGAATACCGGCGCGCCGAAAAAATAAAACCCGGGTTGATTTTTAAAACTGATATACTTCTCTCCGCTATTTATTAACAATTTTCACTTGTTTTAGTATATAAAATATGGTATTATATAATTTACTAAACAGAGAAGGAGGCGTTACCATGCATCTTCAGGAATCGGGAGAAATGTATCTCGAAACAATACTTATTCTAAGCCGCAAAAGTCAGTTTGTGCGCTCAATTGATATAAGCGAGTATATGAATTTTTCAAAACCCAGTGTCAGCCGCGCAATAGGGCTTTTAAAAGAGGGCGGCTACATAACGGTTGACGGGAGCGGCTATATATCACTGACAGACGCCGGCGAAGAAATTGCCGGAAAAATTTACGAGCGGCACAATGTGCTTACCGAATTTTTAAAGGAAATAGGCGTGGGTGATGAAACTGCCGCGGCAGACGCCTGCAAAATTGAGCATAATATATGCGACGAAACCTTTGAAGCGCTCAAAAAGCATATGAAAGCTTTGAAGGCGCAGCAATGAACTTTTCGCTTAATTTTACCGAAAAGGGCTACGGCGCGCCGCTTATACTGCTGCACGGCAACGGAGAAAGCAGCGGCTATTTTGTCAATCAGATTGACCGCTTTGCAAATGAGTACCGTGTAATTGCGGTTGATACGCGTGGGCACGGGGCGTCGCCGCGCGGAAATAAGCCCTTTACGCTTGAAACCTTTGCAGACGACCTTAAAAATCTGCTTGACAGCCTGAATATAGAAAAAGCAAATATTTTAGGCTTTTCGGACGGCGGCAATATTGCCGTTATTTTCGCATTAAAATACCCCGAAAGGGTAGCCAGCCTGGTGCTTAACGGCGCAAATCTTTTCCCCTCGGGGCTTAAAAGTTCATTTTTAATTCCGGTTAAGGTGCTTTTTGCCGTTTTCAGCCTTTTATCACACTTCAGCCGCCGCGCAAAGCGCCGCAGCGAGCTGCTTTATTTAATGGCAAAGCAGCCGAATATTCAGCCTGAAAGACTTTCGAGCATTAAGTGCCCCGTGCTCGTAATTGCGGGAACGCAGGACGTTATAAAAGAAAAGCATACAAAGCTTATTGCGGCGTCGCTGCCTGATTCAAGCCTTTGCTTTTTAAAGGGCGGTCACTCCATAGCCAAAACAAACAGCGTGGAATTTAACAGTGCAGTTGAAAAATTTCTAAATTCCCTATAGCTTTTGAGCGTGTCGAAAAAATCGACACGCTCAATTTTTTATCAGCCTATGTGCATTTTTAAAAGCAGCCGTTTAATGTAAACCGCCGGCAGAAAAGCCAGCACCACCGATATTGCGTCCTTTAAAAGGTACGGGGCGGAAACCAGCAAAAAAGCCGGAACAAATGACATTTTGTAAATAAGCGCATACTGCACCGTGCCTAAAAGGTGGCAAACGGCAAGCCCCGCAAAGCCCGGCAGAATTTTAAGGTATTTATTCTTAATTATTTCGGCAGCACCGCAAAACGCCGCCAAAAACAAAAAGCCGAAAATAAACCCGCCGGTAGCGCCGAAAAGCACCTGAGCGCCGCCCTTAAAGCCCGAAAAAACAGGCACGCCGAACACGCCCAGAAGAATATATGTAATAATTGAGGCAAGTCCCCATTTAATGCCCAAAACATAGCCGCACAGCGCTACGGCAAAGGTCTGCAAAGTGAGCGGCACCCCAAACGGCGTTGGAATTGCCGCCTGCGAAAGCGCGGCGGTAATTGCCGTGAACAGCGCCGCAAATGTTATATTCAGTATTCTTTTCTTCATTATTACATCATCTCCCGACAGAAATATATTGTAAAGCATAAAAGCGGAATTGTCAACCCTAAAATAAATTTAGGTTGACAATTCCGCTTGGTACTATACTGTCGGCTAAATTACAAAATCATTTTCAAAACCGCGCGCTTAGGCATAGAGCCAACGGCGGAATTAACAGCTATTCCGTTTTTGAAAGCAATAAGTGTAGGAATAGACTCAACCGAAAATCTCGCTGCCAGCTGTGGCTGTTCGTCTACATTTACCTTGCACACCTTAATTTCGGGGTGCTCCTCGGCTATTTCGTCCACCACTGAGGACATAACGCGGCACGGCGCGCACCAGTTTGCAAAAAAGTCCACAAGCACGTTTTTTTCGCTCAGTATTACTTCGCTTTCAAAGTTTTCCGAAGTTAAATTTATAACAGACATATTAAAATTTCCTCCCTTTTAATATTGTATGATTATTTTCCCCTACATTTATGTAAAATACTATTCTAAATTAAGCTTTTTTGAAAGAAAGTGGCGTGTTATGCAAAAATATACGGCGGCTAAAATAAGACTGTAAACCGCAATTAAACCTAAGAAAGCCTGAAATGTGCCGACTGATATTGTCAGATCTGCTTCTATGCTTCCGAACACAGCTATGCCTATTATCATAATAAACGTGTTTATTACCTGCACCGCGGCATAAAGGCATATATAAGCCACGACCGCGCCGCCTACCCTGCTTTTAAACTGCTGACCTATTGCGATAGCGGCGTAGAACATTAAAAGCGACTGGAACATACCTATAATAATCGCTATTATAAATTCTGCGGTCAGGCTTACAATTTGAGCGGCGGTAAGCTTTTCCCCCGCAAATTCAAAGCCGGCTTTCAGCACCTCAAAAACTTCAGCGAGCACTTCTGTTCCCGCGCCCATTATAAGCAGTGACGCGATAACCGCGATAAAATCGATTACAATAACCAAAACGCCGCAGAGCAGTTTGCAAACAATATGTTGAGTGGCGGTAAATGGCAAGGTAAAGGTTAAATAGCCCTCGCCCGATAAAAGGTTTTTGTAAAACCGCATTACCACAACTACCATACCCACAACAAAAACCGCTATTATCGAAAAAGCATAAACCGTTGTGCTTATACCCGCGGGAATTTGCAAAAGCGGGTTATCGGTTTTAATAAGCAAGGTTAATCTGCTTAAAAGCGCAAAGCCCAACACCGCCGCGTATATGGGTAAAAGATTTCTGAAAAGTGAATACAGCTCGTATTTATATAGCTTTTTTAACATCTGAATACCTCCCTGAACAGCTCGTCAACACTCTTACCCTCGCGCATACGTATGTTATCCACCGTGTCGCACAGCACCACGTCGCCGCGGTTTATAAATATAACGTCGCTTAATATCTGCTCAACATCTGCAATTAAGTGGGTGGATATTATAACCGTTGCGTTTTCGTTGTAGTTGCTTATTATGGTGCGCAGAATATAATCCCTTGTAGCGGGGTCAACGCCCGCTATCGGCTCGTCGAGCATATAAAGCTCCGCCTCTCTGCTCATTACCAGAATAAGCGCCACCTTCTCCTGTGTGCCCTTTGAAAGGGTCTTTATTTTGCGCTTTCGGTCTATTCCTAAATTTTCAAGCATTGCGTCCGCCCGCTCGCGCTTAAAATCCGAGTAAAAATCGGCGAAGTAATTTATCATGCCGTCAACCGTCATCCATTGCGCCAAAAAATTTCTGTCCGGTAAATATGATACTATTTTTTTGGTTTCCACGCCCACAGGCTTACCGTCTATCAGTATTTCGCCGGCGGTGGGGGTAAGTAATCCGTTCGCTATTTTTATAAGCGTTGTTTTACCGCTGCCGTTCGGTCCCAGTAATCCTACAATTCTGCCCTTCGCGATTTGCAGATTAACCGCAGATAATGCCACGGCGTTTTTATAAATTTTTGAAAGGCTTTTACATTCAAGAATGTTCTCCATTGTCAGTTCCTCCCTTATTCAGTACACTTTTTAAAGCCGAAGAAATTTCGCCTTTTTCAAGCCCCAAGGCTTTCAGCCGCTCGGTAAATTCCCGCGTTTGCTTTAAAACATATTCGTTTTTGAGCGCCGCTATTCTTTCCGTATCCTCAGTGACATAGCGACCCTCTCCACGCCTTACATAAATAATTCCGCTTTCCTCGGCAAAGGAGAGCGCACGCTGCATAGTGTTGGGGTTTACCCCGGCAATAAGCGCTAAATCCCGCACTGTCTCAAGCCTGTAGCCCGGTGGGTACTCGCCGCTTATTATTTTCAAAATAATAATATCGGCAATTTGCTGAAAAATAGGTTTATCATTTGAAAAGCTCCAAGACACCTTATCACCTCACTGTATTATTACGCTAATACAATAATACATCGGTGATGCAAAAATGTCAAGCATTTTTTTGCTGTAATATGTACCAACACATAACGGATATTATTGATTTTGAATTTAAAGGTTCAGCTCTCAATAGCGTTTTCACTTTGCATAAATAGCGCCAACTATGCGATTGATAAGCCGCAGCGGCAAAATTTTTTTTAAAATTCCCACGGCCTTATATTGTGCGCCTATAATTAAAACCGGTTTTCCTGATTGCTTTGAAGCGATTTTGGCAATGTATTTTCCGGCATTCTCAGGCAGCATACCGGTTTGTTCGTCCTTTTCCATTTTTTCTACCGAACGTGAAATTCTTCCGTTATAAATATCGTCCCCTTGGGTATTTTTATTTCTTGCCGCAGTAAAACCGGTGCGAATGTCGCCGGGCTCAATACAAACTGCGGTTATATTAAATTCGCGCACCTCATTTATAAGCGCCAGCGTGTAAGAGCACAGCGCCGCTTTAGCGGCAGAATAAAAGCTTTGAAAGGGAATAGCTATATCACCGGCAACCGAGCCGATATTTACAATGCGCCCAAAGCCCTGCTTTCGCATAATCGGCAGCACAGCCCTGCACATTCTGACCGCACCGAAAAAATTAACGTTAAACTGACATTCGGCGTCCTCGGTCCTTGTAAATTCAACAGCCCCCGAAATGCCAAAGCCCGCGTTGTTAATTAACACATCAATACGTCCGCTTTCCGCCATAACCGTATCAACGGCTTTAATAATCTCCTGCTCGTCGGTTACATCGGCACACAGGCTTACCACATTATCAATGTCGCCGCCGCGGCGGGAAATACCGTATACCTTGTATCCGCGTTTTAACATATTTTCGGCGGCAGCCCTGCCTATTCCCGAGCTTGCGCCGGTTATTATACATACCTTCATCATTTTAAATCACCATTATGTATAATAGCATAGCTTTTTCAAAAAAGCAATGCTGCCAAAGGATATATGCACTTCAAAAGAGTACAAAATTCGTACATTAAAAATTAAAACCCGCCTGAATAGCGGGTTTTAAAACTTATGGTGGAGACGATGGGAATCGAACCCATGTCCAAAAATCAATCCATACCGGCATCTCCGAGCGCAGACGTTTATTTACATTCCCTTACGCAGACGTCAGACGTCAGACTTCCGCGCTTGGTAGCTCCAAAGCCGTGACAGGGGCAGGAGCGCGCCCCTGTTCACGTTCACCGCTAAAATGACACCCTTGCCGGGTCGCGGTGCTCCCGGGTCGGATGAGCAGCCTAAATTAGGCTGCTAAAGCAACTTTATTGTTGTCAGTTAATTTTGTTTGCGGATTTTATAGCGGTTCCGCACCGCTGCTCGCTTCCGATACTTCAAAATCCCTGTCGAAACCTTTACGCCCCCGTATATATAATACGCTGAATAGCGATATTATCTGTTTTGCTCTTTCATTGCTCTGTCAATTGCTCTTGCGGCGTCGCGCTTTGCCGCCGTTTCGCGCTTATCGTGCAGCTTTTTGCCCTTGCAAAGCCCCAACTGCACCTTAACAAGCGAGCCCTTAAAATAGAGAGAAAGCGGAATAAGCGCCAGACCCTCCTGCTTTACCGCTCCTAAAAGCCGCATTATTTCACGTTTATGAAGCAGCAGCCGCCTGTTTCTTGAAGGGTCCTTGTTAAAAATGTTGCCATGCTCATAAGGGCTTATATGCAGCTGCTTTATTATCATTTCTCCGCCGTCCACGCTGCACCAGGCGTCCTTTAAATTTGCACCGCCCTGACGAATCGACTTTATTTCCGTTCCCGAAAGCTCAATACCGCATTCAAAGCTTTCAAGCACAAAATACTCGTGAAAAGCTTTTTTATTGGTAGTTATGGTTTTTGTGTTTTCCATTTGCGCCCTCCGAGGAATAGTGCCGCAGCACTTAAAAATCCGAAAATGCTTTGCTACTATGATAACACAGTACGGCGTATAAATCAAGTGCTTACAGGAAAATATACACAAATATTATACCCCGAAATTCGCCTGAAAATCGGGGTATAATACACATTTAAAGGATTTTCAATCAAAAAGCACCTTTTCCGCCTTAGCACAAAGATAATGGTACACGGGCAAATGCAGCTCCTGCACCTTAAATGTCTCGGTTTCGGGAACGCAAATGCAAATATCCGCTTTTTCCTTAAGCAGCCCGCCCTTTGAGCCTGTCAGCGCAATAACGGTTAGTCCGAGCGCCTTGCCTACCTCGGCGGCAGCAACGCAGTTTGCCGAATTACCCGAGGTGCTTATGCAAAGCAGCATATCCCCTGTTTTACCTAACCCCATAAGCTCCTGCGCATATACAAGCTGCGGGTCAACGTCATTGCAGAACGCAGAGTTAAGCCCTGTAAGCGACGGCAGCGGTATTGCGGGAACGGCAAGCTGCAATTTTGAGAGTACCTCCTCGCTGAGCGTGGGGTTGAGCCGCAGCATTTCCGCTTTTTTTTCGGGGGTTATGGGTCGGCGGCTCAAAAAACCTTTCATCAGCTCGCCTGTTATATGCTCGCAATCGGCGCAGCTGCCTCCGTTGCCGCAAAGCAAAAGCTTATTGCCCGCTTTAAACCCGGAAATCAGTATTTCAGCCGTTTTTTCTATTTCTTCGGCGCAGCTTTTAAGCACGGGGTATCTTTTCAATAATTCTTCCATATTTCAAATCTCCTTATTATAAAAGCGCCGTAGCTATCGCTGCGTAGTCGCCTATTTTCTCGCCCAATTCTGCGGGTACTATTTTGCAGCAGCCCGCAACCTGCGGCAAAGCCTCTTTTGCTATAACCTCTTCGGCATATTTTCTTAAAAGCTGCTCGGAGCGCGCGAACACGCTGCCTATAACTATTTTTTCAGGGTTCAGTATGTCAATAAGCACCGAAAGCCCCGCGCCCAAATGCTCGCCGCAGACTTTATAAACATTTATTGCAGTTTCGTCCCCAGCGTTTGCAGCCTCGGCAATAGCCTTTGCGGTTATATCCTTTTCACTCATATCCTTTTTAAAATAGGCGGGCTGTCTGCCGCTTTGCAGAGCTTCAAGCGCCATACTGTAACCAAGCTTTGCTATACCGCCGCCGCTGCAAAAGCCCTCAAAGGAGCCTGCCTTGCCGTAGCCTACGGGTCCGAAGCGTTCAAGGCGAATGTGACCCGCCTCGCCGGCATTATCGTTTGTGCCGGTGTAAAGTTTGCCGTTTAAAATAAGCCCCGCGCCCAGCCCCGTGCCGAATGTCAGGAAGACCATATTATCCGCTCCCCTGCCCGCGCCGAATTTCCACTCGGCAACGGCGCAGGCGTTAGCGTCGTTTTGCAGCAGCGCCGGCACTCCGAAATGCCGCGACAGCTGCTCGGAAATATGCACCTCGTTCCACCCGGGAAGATTTGGCGGTCCTAATATTACCCCCTTGCGGGAATCAAGCGGTCCGCCGCAGGATATTCCTATTTTTTCGGGTTTTTCGCCGTCTAAAATATTTTCAGCCGACTTTATCAGGCTTTCTATCATTTCCTCAGGCGAAATATCAAAGCGGGTGGCGCATTTTTCCTTTTTTAAAAACTCTATATTTTCGCCCTGTACCTCTGCCGTCATGACGGCGCACTTTGTTCCGCCTATATCAAAACCGAGTATCAAATCTTCCACCGTCTTTCGTCAGTTATTGCTTTTCCTCACCGTCGACAAGGAATTTTCTGTAACCCTCGCCGTACTGAACACAGCGGGAAACGCGGCTTAATGTAGCCGACGATATATCGGTTTCCTCTATAACCTGATTATATGTCTTGCCCTCAATTAAAAGCCTCGCAGCGTAAATGCGCTGCGCCATTTGCTCAATTTCCTTATTTGTGCACATATCGCTGAAAAGCTCGCGGCATTCCTCTCTGCTTTTGAGCGACGCTATAAGGTCGTATAAATCGTCTATCATCTTATTGTCGGTGCCTTTAATATTCATACACTACACGCTTTCAAGTGATTTATTTAAAAAGCTCTTTGTTTTATCCGATTGCGGCGTGCCGAAAACCTCTTCGGGCGTGCCCGATTCTTCAACCACGCCGTCCGCCATAAACAGCACCTTATCCGATACATTGCGGGCAAATTCCATTTCGTGGGTCACCACTATCATAGTGCTGCCCGTGCTTTTAAGGTCCTTTATTACCCTTAGAACCTCGCCCGTAAGCTCGGGGTCAAGCGCGCTTGTAGGCTCGTCAAAGCAGAGTATATCGGGTTCCAGCGCCAGCGCCCTCGCTATTGCCACGCGCTGCTGCTGCCCGCCCGAAAGCTGGCAGGGGTAGTTATTTATCCTATCGGTAAGCCCCACGCGCGCTATTAACTCGCGCGCCTTTTTTTCCGCCTCATCCTCGGTCATTCTTTTAAGCAAAACGGGCGCCAGCGTCACGTTTTTAAGCACGCTGTATTGCGGAAAAAGGTTGAAGGACTGAAATACAAGCCCGAAGTGCAGACGGTTAAGCCGTATTTCATTCTCCGTGGGTTTTTTCGCCGCGTCGCCATCAAATATTATTTTCCCGCCGACCGATATAGTTCCGCTCTCGGCAAATTCAAGGAAATTAAGGCAGCGCAAAAGGGTAGTTTTACCGCTGCCCGAAGACCCGATGATTGAAAGCACCTCGCCTTTTTCAAGCGAAAAGCTTATTCCCTTTAACACCTCGGTTTTACCGAAGTTCTTTTTTATGTTTTTAACTTCTAAAACTGACATTGTTACACCTCAGGCGCTAAAGTAGCTAAGCTTCTTTTCTATATAGCCGAAAAGCAGGGTAAGTATTCCGCTGAAAGCAAGATAAAATATACCCGTCATAAACAGCGGCCAGATAATCGCCGCGCCCTTTATAAAGGTCTGCCCCGCCCAAATAAGCTCATAAACCGCGATTATGCGGGCAAGCGAGGTGTCCTTAACAAGCGTTATTATCTCGTTGCTCATAGGCGGCACAATGCGCTTTATAACCTGCAAAAGAACTATTTTGAAAAATATCTGGCTGCGGGTCATACCCAAAACCTGACCCGCCTCAATCTGCCCTTTGGATATGCTCTCAATTCCGCCGCGGTAAATTTCAGAAAAATAGCAGGCATAATTTATTATAAACGCTGCGAGTGCCGCTGTCAATCTTCCGTTTGCACCGCCGCCCCAAATATTATTGTCAAACAAAATTCCGGGGCCGTAGTATATTATTAAAAGCTGGAGCATAAGCGGCGTGCCGCGCACTATCCATACAATCGTTCTTATAAGGGCTTTTAGCGGAATAAAGCGGCTCATTGAGCCGAACGCGATTATAAGCCCCAAGGGCAAAGCGCCGAGGAGCGTAACAGCAAATATTTCAAGCGTTTTTAAAAAGCCGCCGCAAAGCGTGGTTATTACCGTTTGTAACATAAATATATAATTCCTTTTTTACAGTACAAGGCAGGCAGAGAAAACTCCCCCTGCCTGTCAAATTAAATTTTTACTTCTGCTCGATTACAGCTTCCTGAACGCCGTATGTAGTTGCGGTCTCTTTCATAGAACCGTTAGAATACGCTTTCTTGAAGAAATCGTTGAGCTTTTCAGCCAAATCAGAGCCCTTGCGGAAGCCTACGCCGAAATCTTCTTCATCAGCTACGCCTACGGTGTAAGCCAGGTTTTCATAGCTTGTGCCCTCGCCTATCATAGCGCCCGCCATAAGCAGGTCTATAACCGCCGCGTCGCTTGTTCCCGCGTTAACCTCCATAAGCGCGTCGGACTGTGCGCCGACAGCCGTTACACTGTAGCCAAGGTCTTTGAGCGCCTTTTCTCCGGCAGAGCCTGCCTCAGCTGCAAATTTAAGGTCCTTAACGCTTTCGATTGTCTTATACTTATCGGCTGCGTCCTTTTTAACCACTACAACCTGCGTGTTCTTGCAGTAAGCGTTTGAAACCTCCATGCCGTTCTTAACCTCGTCGGTTATCGTCATACCGTTCCATACGCAGTCAATGCTCTTGCCCTTAAGTTCCATTAATTTGTTATCCCACTCGATAACAACAAATTCCGCCTCAACGCCCAGCTCCTTTGCAAACGCCTTTGCCATATCTGCGTCAAAGCCTATCCACTCGCCGCTGCCCTCGGTCTTTTTATAATCCATAGGAGCGTAATCGGTTATACCTATAACAAGCTTGCCCTTTTCCTTTACATACTCGCTGTCGGTTTGATCCTTACCTTTTCCGCAGGCGGTGAACATAACTGCGAGACACACACACATTACCATTGCCAATAATTTTTTCATTTTTCTGCACCTCTGTTTAAGTTGTTGTCCTTATTATACTTCATTACGATAAAGTTGTAAAGTGTTTTTTTTAAATTTTTTTAAAGTTTTAAGGTTTGGAATAAATGTTATAAATATTTCGACATAATTTTGGTATATATTCAACAATGTAGCATTTGTTTAAGAAGAAATTTGACAAACGGGGCGGATTATGGTATATTAATTTTTATAACACATTTTAGGTGGAGATATTTATGTCAATATCTGTTTCCGAACAGAAAACCGCAAAGGAAATTGCGGAGAAATTTAATCTTCCCGGCAAAATTACGGGCTGCGAGTGCTTCGGCAGCGGCCATATAAACAGCACCTTTCTTCTTGAAATGGCAGAGGGCGGCAAAAAGAAAAAATACATACTTCAGGCAATAAACACCAATGTTTTCAAAAACATTTGTGCGGTTATGGAAAACATTGACCGCGTGACCGCGCATATTAAAGAAAGCGCGGCGGACGGAGAAAAGATAATTAACTTTTTAAGGTCGGAGGACGGGCATACATATTATATAGACGAAAATAAAACCTTTTGGCGGATTTATGAGTTTATAGATAATTCTGTAAGCATTGATCTGCCCGAAAGCGATGAGGATTTTTACCAATGCGCCTTAGCCTTCGGTAAATTTCAGAAAGCGCTTAATGACTTTCCCGCAGAAAGCCTGCATGAAATAATTCCGGATTTTCACAATACCCCGAAAAGGTACAGGGATTTTCTGCAATCGGTAAGTGAAGACCGCTCAGGCAGAGCACACCTTGTAAAGCCGGAAATTGATTTTATTAAGGCGCGTGCCGACTTTTATCCCGTGCTTTTTGAAAACCACAGTGCGGGCAAGCTGCCGCTGCGAGTCAGCCATAACGATACCAAGTGCAACAACGTTTTGCTTGATAACACCACGCGCAAGGCGCTTTGCGTTATAGACCTTGATACAATTATGCCCGGCTTTTCGGTAACCGATTTCGGCGACGCGATACGTTTCGGTGCAAGCACCGCGGCAGAGGATGAAAAGGACCTTTCAAAGGTTAAGCTTGATATGGAGAAATTCCGCGTATACACAAAGGGCTTTTTAGACGGCTGCGGCGGGCTTTTATCAGATGCCGAAATTATGCTGCTGCCCGAGGGCGCTAAAATGATGACTATTGAATGCGGAATGCGATTTTTAGCAGATTTCATTGACGGCGACAAGTATTTTAAAATTGCCTATCCCGAGCATAATCTTGACCGCTGCCGCACCCAGTTAAAGCTTGTAAGCGAAATGGAAGACCACTGGGACGAAATGAAAAAATGCGTTTCGGAATATGTAAAATAAAAAACGCTGCCGATAATATTTCGTAAAAAGGACAGTAACATATGAAAAAGAAAGCCGTACTTATTGTATGCCTACTCTCGGTCATTGCACTTTTAGCCTTTGGTAATATTCGCGACGCCATTGAAGAGCACAGAAACGCAAAAGCTTACGACAAAGCGTTTCATACGGTTTTCGTCACCGAAAAAAACGCGGTTGCCGAACTATACGCCGCGATTGAAAGCACTGTGAATACGCCCGATGACGAGCATTACGCCGCCGCCCTTAATACTGCCGTAAGCACACAGCAAATTTGCTGCAACGCATACGGCGAAATAAGCGATTCGGCGGCAACCTACGGTGCGGGCTTGGTATATTACTCTACATTTTACCGCGATGTTAAATCGGCGTTGGAAACACGGCGGAGTACTGATGCCTTAAAGCAAATAAACACGCTTTTAGAGAAAATTTTATTGCTTTATAACGCTCCACTCTCATCTGTCAGCACAACAAGCGAAAAGGTAAAGGAAATTGAAGGCTTTTATAAATCGCTGTCGCTGCTTAATGACGATATGATGAATTTAACCGAATATTTATCTGATATATAAAGTAAGAGGAGCTGCCTTAACACGGCAGCCCCTCTTACTGTTTTATAATTATTTTTGCATAATATATTCGTCAATCGCTTTGGCGGCGGTTTTACCCGCGCCCATAGCAAGAATAACGGTTGCAGCGCCGGTAACGGCGTCGCCGCCGGCGTAAACTCCGTCGCGGCTGGTTTTGCCGGTTTCCTCGTTTACAATTATTCCGCCGCGCTTATTTACTTCAAGTCCGCTTGTAGTGGACTTTATAAGCGGGTTGGGGGATGTGCCGATAGACATTATAACACAATCAGCCTCAACCTCGTATTCGCTGCCCTCAACGGGAACGGGACGCGCGCGCCCCGATTCATCGGGTTCGGATAGCTTCATTTCCTGGCAGAGAATACTCTTTACCCAGCCGTCTTCACCCTCAATTTTAATCGGGTTGGTAAGAAATTTAAACTCAATTCCTTCCTCCATTGCGTGCTCTACCTCTTCCCTGCGGGCGGGCAGCTCGTTTTCGGTGCGGCGGTAAACCACGGTGACATCGGCGCCGAGGCGCTTTGCGGTGCGCGCCGCGTCCATAGCAACATTGCCGCCGCCTACTATAACCGCCTTTTTAGCGTGCATAACGGGGGTTGCGCTGCCGTCCTTGTAGGCTTTCATAAGGTTATTGCGGGTTAAAAACTCATTGGCGGAATAAACGCCGCAGAGCGCCTCGCCCTCAATTCCCATAAAGCGGGGCAGTCCCGCGCCCGAGCCGATAAACACCGCCTCGTAGCCCATATCGAAAAGCTCGTCAACCGTAACGGTTTTGCCTATTATCACGTTGGTATCAATTTCAACGCCTAATTGCTTTAAGGTATCAACCTCTTTTTTAACTATCGTCTTCGGCAGGCGGAACTCGGGTATTCCGTAAACCAAAACGCCGCCCGCGGTATGCAGAGCCTCAAAAACCGCAACCTTATAGCCCTTTTTGGCAAGGTCACCCGCACAGGTAAGCCCCGAGGGACCCGAGCCTACCACCGCCACCTTATGACCGTTTGGCTCCGGGTGGGTAATATTGCCCTTTGCGTGCTCATTGTGCCAGTCGGCAACAAAACGCTCCAGCCTGCCTATACCCACAGGCTCGCCCTTTATGCCGCGCACGCACTTTGCCTCGCACTGCTTCTCCTGCGGACATACTCTGCCGCAAACGGCGGGCAGGCTTGAGGACTGCGCTATTACCTGATAAGCGCCCTCAAAGTCGCCCTCTTTTACCTTTTCTATAAACGCCGGTATATGAATATTAACGGGGCAGCCCGAAACACAGGGCATATGCTTGCAGTTAAGGCAGCGTGTAGCCTCTTCAAGCGCGGTTTCCTCGCTGTAACCGAGGGCAACCTCGGAAAAATTGTGATTGCGCACATCGGGTGCCTGAACCGGCATTTCGTGCTTTTTGGGATCCATATTAACAGCCATTATTACCGCGCCTCCTTTTTAAATAAATTGCAGGTTTCTTCATATGCGTGTCTCTCGAAATCGCGGTACATGGCGCCGCGCTTCATAGCCTCGTCAAAATCGACCTCGAAGCCGTCAAAATCGGGCCCGTCAACGCAAGCAAACCTTGTTTGCCCGCCCACGGTAAGGCGGCAGCCGCCGCACATACCCGTGCCGTCAATCATGATCGGGTTCATTGAAACAACCGTTTTAACGCCCGCAGGCTTGGTGGTTGCAACAACAAACTTCATCATAATAAGCGGACCTATTGTTATAACCTCGTCGTAATTCTCGCCCGCGTCGATAGCCTCTTTAAGCGGGGCGGTAACAACGCCCTTTGTGCCGTAAGAGCCGTCGTCGGTCATTATCGTAAGCTTATCGGAGCAGGCGGAGAACTCCTCCTCCAAAATGACTAAATCCTTATTACGGAATCCAACTATGGTGTGCACCTCGCAGCCCTCGGCGTGCAGCTTTTCGGCTATAGGCAGCGCGATTGCGCAGCCTACGCCGCCGCCCACAACGCAGACCTTGCGCAGCCCCTCAGTCTCGGTAGGCTTACCGAGAGGACCCGCAAAATCGGCAAGGCAGTCTCCCACGTTTTTATGATTCAGCTTTTCGGTGGTAGCGCCCACAATCTGAAATATAATTTTAACCGTGCCTTTCTCGCGGTCAAAGCCCGCAACGGTAAGCGGAATACGCTCGCCGTCTTCATCGGTGCGGAGAATAATGAACTGACCCGCCTCGGCTTTTTTAGCCACAAGCGGCGCTTCAATATCCATCATGGTAACGGTTGGGTTCAGGTTTCGTTTGCTTACGATTTTAAACATTTTACGGTATCATTCCTTAAATAGATTTAAAAATCCACCTCTGTGCCGTAGTAGGTGCATTTAAATAGCTTAGCCATAGTGGCAGGGTCAATTGTGCGGGGGTTAGAGCCTGTGCAGGCGTCGCCCACGGCGTTTGCGGCAATTTCATCAACCTTGGCGTTAAATTCAGCCTCATCAACGCCGAAGTCCTTTAAGGTGTGCGGTATATCGAAAATGCCGTTCATACTGCCTATAAGCGTGCAAAGGCTTTCAATAAGCGCCTTATCGCTGCTGCCGGGCAGACCTAACATTCTTGCAATATCGGCATATCTTTCAGCGGCTCTTTCGTCATGCGCGTTGTATTTTATAACATAGGGCAGGTAAATTGCGTTAGCACAGCCGTGCGGCAGGTGTCTGCCCTTCATGCTGCCCTCGCAAAAAGCGGCGCCGGTTTTGTGTGCCATTGAGTGAACAATGCCGAGCAGTGCGTTTGAAAACGCCATTCCCGCAAGGCACTGTGCGTTGTGCATAGCGGCGCGGGACTCGCGGTTGCCCTTGTAGGATGAGGGCAGGTACGAGGTTACCATTTCAATTGCCTTCATAGCAAGCGCGTCGGTATAATCATTAGCGGCGGTGGAAACATACGCTTCAATTGCATGGGTCAGCGCGTCCATGCCGGTGTGCGCTATAAGCTTTTGCGGCATTGTCTGTGCAAGCTCGGGGTCAACTATTGCAACATCCGGTGTTATATTAAAGTCCGCCAGCGGGTACTTAATGCCCTTTGAGTAATCGGTAATTACCGAGAAAGCGGTAACCTCCGTAGCAGTTCCCGAGGTTGAGGAAATAGCGCAGAATTTAGCCTTCTGGCGAAGCTCGGGGAAATTAAAGGGAACGCAGAGCGACTCAAAGGTAACATCGGGGTATTCATAAAACGCCCACATAGCCTTTGCCGCGTCTATCGGGGAGCCGCCGCCTATTGCAACTATCCAGTCAGGCTGGAATTTACGCATAGCCTCGGCGCCGCGCATAACGGTTTCAACAGAGGGGTCCGGCTCAACACCCTCAAACAGCTCTACCTCCATTCCCGCCTCTTTAAGGTAATTTACTGCCTTATCAAGAAAGCCGAAACGCTTCATAGAGCCGCCGCCCACAACTACTATCGCCTTTTTGCCTTTGAGGTTTTTCAGGTTTTCCATTGCGTTTTCGCCGAAATAAATATCTCTGGGTAAAGTGAATCTTGACATATGCCATTCCTCCGTTTTTTATTTGGTAAGTTTATTATACACAATTTTAAAATAAAACGGAAATATGATAAATATATATCAGGTATATGTTACAGTATATGTCATTTTTCTACACAAAAAGTTAAATTTTTTAAGCTTTGCTTTCGGCGGACAGTAATTTTATTACCCCTTTTCCCGCTTTGAAATGTATTTCAAGGCTTTTAAATGTAAACCCGTACACTCTCTCAGGGTCGGTTTGGTAATGCGGGCGCGGGTCTTCCTCTAAAATTTTCTTTAATTGCAAAAGCGTTTCCGCGTCCAGTGTATCTGCAATGCTTTCGGGAATTTCCACAGTCGCCTTTTCACCGAATTTTTCAGCGGCAAAGCCGCAAACCGCGTTGGGGTAAGAGTCTGAAAAGCTTAAATACGGCTTTATATCGTAAATCGGCGTGCCGTTCATCATATCAATTCCCGAAACCTCTAGCACCGCGCCCAGCTTTTTATCAAGGCTTATTTTTTCAAGCCTTACGGCAGAAAGCCCTATGGGGTTAGGGCGGTTGGGCGAGCGGGTTGCAAAAACTCCTACACGCTTATTTCCGCCCAGCCTCGGCGGGCGCACCGTGGGCGACCAATCGCCGCCCTTAAAGCCCGAAAATTCCCACAAAAGCCATATATGCGAGTATTCTTCAAGCCCTCGCACGGCGGAAATATCGCGGTATTCAGGCTCGAACACTATTTTCCCGCGTAAATTTTCTACTAATCCGCTTTGCCGCGGCAGCCCGAATTTTTCGGGAAAATCGGTATAAATTTTCGCTATCGGACGCATTATCCGTCGCCCCCGGCAGGTGTATCGGATGACGGCGGCGTGGGCTCGGTAGACGAGCTTTCCGATGAGGATGACGGTGTATCGGGCTGTGAGGTAGAGGTGTCGGACGATGTGTCGGATGGCGTTGATGATGAAGATGTGTTTTCCGACGAGGTTACTGTGGACGACGACCCGGAAGAAGACGGTGCAGAGCTGCTTGAAGACGATGCCGACGAAGAAGACGCGGCAGATGAAGAATTATAATAGATAGGCGTTTCAACCTTTGCACCCTTTTTATAGTAGCCTATGCCCTTTTTAACAACGTCCTCGCTGTCCTCAAATTCCTTTACATCAAGGTTTCTGTGCACCTCGGTCATAACGTCACGCCATATTTTAGCCGCCGCGCCGCCGTTATATATATTGTGCGATAAGTCAAAGCCGTACCAAACGGAGCCTATATAATAAGGAGAGCCGGCAACCATCCAAAGGTCGTAGGATTCGCTTGAAGTACCTGTTTTGGCATATGCCTTGAGCTTGTAGTTAAAGCCCCTTATTCCGCCGCCGGTGCCCTCGCTGCCGTAAACAACCTCTTGCAAAAGGTGGTTCATTATGGTGGCGGAGGCAGGGCTTATTACCTGCTCGCCGGTATCGTCATATTTAATTATGGTATCGCCGTTTGCGTGCTTTATTTCGTAATATGTCGTCGGCTTGTGGTAAACGCCCTTATTGCCGAAAATCGCGTAAGCCGCGGCGGATTCGGTGGTGGTAATGCCGTAGTGCGTGCCGCCGAGAGCCAGCGCCGCAAGGTTTTTGTCAGCCTCAACCAAATGCCTGCAGTGCAGCTTTTGGGTTAAGAAATTATACGAATCGGTAACCCCTACCTCTTGCAGAAGCCGCACGGGAATAGTATTCATTGATTTGCGTATTGCGTAGTTAAGGGAAACCGTGCCCTTATAGTAGCCGTACCATTCCTTCGGCCCGCTCTTGCCGTCGGCATAGTATTTTTCTATCGGCTTATCGAGCACGCGGGAGGTATAATCCACAATGTTCTTATCTATTGCCAGCGCGTAAACGCCTATCGGCTTCATGGTAGAGCCGGGCTGACGCGGCGAATCGGTAGCGCGGTTAAGTCCGCGGTTTGTGGTTTTTTCACCCGCTCCCCCCACTATTCCGACTATATGCCCCTTATAGTCCATAACCGTCATAGCAGATTGCGCATGCGCGGTTACGCCGTTATCATAGGTCGCCTTTTGGGGGAAATAGGTGTCAATATTTGTGTAAACCTTTTCCATTTGCGCCTGTATATCGGGCTTTAGGGTGGAGTATATTTTAAAGCCGCCGTTATAGAAAAGGGTTGAAGCCATTTGAGTATTCAGGTTGTATTTTTCCGCAAGGTCGTCGATTACCTGGTCTATCAGCGCGTCAACAAAATAGCTGTTTATTTCGCCCTCGTATTCATCCTTTTGCGAATCGTCTATCTTAAGCTCGGTGTTATACGCCTTATCGTACTCATCATAGCTTATCATTTTAAGCTCCAGCATTTTATCAAGCACCGTTTGCCGCCGCTTTTTGTTTTCCGCCGCACCCTTTTCGGTTACGGGGTTAAACCTTGAGGGGTTTTTGGTTATTGCCGCAAGGGCGGCGCACTCGGTTAAATTAAGCTCGCTTACATCCTTATTAAAATAGTAGTTCGCCGCCACCTGAACGCCGCAAATGCCGTTGCCGAGGGATATTGTATTAAGGTATGCTTCAAGTATCTCTTTTTTTGTGAGCTTGCGGGTTATAAGTGTTGCGCGCACAATTTCGCGTAATTTGCGCATGGCGTCGCGATCCTTATCGTTCGTAACGTTTTTTATAAGCTGCTGCGTTATGGTGGAGCCGCCGAATTCGGTGGAATTAAATTTTAAAAGCTTATTACCCACAGCCGCAAAGGTTCGCTTCCAGTCAACCCCGCGGTTTTCGTAAAATCGTTCGTCCTCAATGGCAATAAAGGCGTTGCCCAATTGCGCGGGCATTTTATCAATTCCAGCCCACAGGCGGTTTTCGCTGCCGTGCAGGCGGCGGTATTCCTCCCACTGCCCCTTGGCGTTCTGAACGTATATGACCGTAGTCATATTCATTTCCATATTTTTAATATTGCTCACGATTTTATTGGACGAGAAAAAGTCTATCTTTCTATCCGATTTTATATAAGTGGGAATAACAAAGATTAAAAAAACAGTTGTTACAATAAGCAGACCCGATAAAAACACGGTCAGCTTTTTAAAAATCTTTTCCATAGTTCCCTGCCTTTCCTGCATACTGATTTGATTATAACACTAACTTGCTTATTTATCAAATATTTTTTAAACATTCATAATGTATTTAAAAATTGGGAATATAATGCATAGGTCTGGAGGAATATGGATGCTTAAATTAGAAAATATTAAAAAGGACTATATTACCGGGGACACCACGGTGCACGCGCTTAAAGGCGTGAGCGTTGAATTTCGCAAAAGCGAATTTGTATCAATACTCGGTCAGTCGGGCTGCGGCAAGACTACATTGCTTAATATTATAGGCGGGCTTGACAGGTACACAAGCGGCGAGCTTTATATAGGCGGCAGGGCTACAAGCGACTTTCGCGACAGGGACTGGGATAACTACCGCAACCACTCGGTAGGCTTTATTTTTCAAAGCTACAACCTTATTCCGCACCAATCCGTGCTTTCAAATGTAGAGCTTGCATTGACGCTTACGGGCGTTCCGCGCGCCGAGCGCCGCCGCAGAGCGGCAGAGGCGCTTGAAAAGGTAGGGCTTGCCGACCAGCTCAATAAAAAGCCGAACGAAATGTCGGGCGGGCAAATGCAGCGCGTAGCCATTGCCCGCGCGCTTGTAAACGACCCCGAAATACTGCTTGCCGACGAGCCTACCGGCGCGCTGGACAGCGAGACTTCTGTTCAGATAATGGAGCTTTTAAAGGAAATTTCCAAGGATAGACTTGTAATAATGGTAACCCACAACCCCGAGCTTGCCAAGCGGTACTCCACGCGTATTATAAGGCTGCTTGACGGCAATATTACAGACGATACCATGCCCTACTCGGGCGGCGAGGGGGAAAAAACGGCGGGGAAAAGCGGCAAGCGCCCCTCAATGTCGTTTTTAACGGCGCTTTCCTTATCCCTTAACAACCTTATGACCAAAAAAGCAAGAACCTTTTTAACCGCCTTTGCGGGGTCTATCGGCATTATAGGCATAGCGCTTATTTTATCCCTTTCAAACGGCGTAAACGCGTATATCGCGCGTGTTGAGGAGGAAACGCTTTCAAGCTACCCCATAACGATTGAGCAGGCGGGAATGGACGTAAGCCAATTGGTAAGCGACCTTATGGGGAAAAATGAGCCGAGCGGCGACCGCGAGGACGGCAAAATTTACAGCAACAACGTTATGACCGAAATGATGTCTACCATGGTGAACGGCATTTCGGCGAATAATCTTTCGGAATTAAAGAAGCATATTGAAAAAACCTCCGCCTTTTCGGATAATACAAGCGAGATTGAGTATAAATATTCAACAGTTATGAATATATACGATGAAAAGGGCAACCGCGTAAACCCGAATACCGTGTTTTCCACCGTGTTCCCCGAAAGTCAGAGCAGTGGCAGCGGGAATATGCAAATGTCCTCCTCTTTTTCCAATACCGAGGTATGGACGCGCCTTTTTGAAAACAAGGAATTTTTGAAAAAGCAGTATGACGTTATTGCTGGGCGTATGCCTGAGAAATACAACGAAATTGTGCTTGCGGTGGATAAAAACAACCAGATAAGCGACTACGCGCTGTATTCTTTGGGACTAAAGGATTCGGCAGAGCTTGAAGAAATGATGAAAAAAGCGCAGGCGGGTGAAAAAATAGAGCCTACCGCAGAAGTAAGCTACTCATACGACGATATTCTAGGGCTTAAATTCAAGCTGCTTTGCAATACCGATTATTTTGAAAAGAACGCCGACGGCACCTGGAGCGATAAAACAGAGGATTCGCTTTACGTTTCTTCAAAGCTTGACACAGCGGCAGAGGATATAACCGTGGTGGGAATAATAAGACCCGCCGATTCGTCGGTTGCAAATCAAACAAGCGGCTTTGTGGGCTACCCCGAATCGCTTATGGAGCACCTTATAAACAGGGTGAACGACAGCGAAATAGTAAAGGCGCAAAAGGCTGAGCCCGAAAAGAACGTTTTCACGGGCAGACCCTTTGAGACCGACGCGGATAATATGACCTATGAGCAATTAACGGCATATATAGCCACCCTGCCCGAAAAGGAGCAGGCAGAGTATAACGCGTATATAAGCCAAATGACCGCCGCAGGGCAGACCAAGGAGCAAATAACCGAGCAGTTTAAAGCGGCAATAAAGGAAAAAAGCAACAACGCCACATATGACGGCAATTTGAAACTTATGGGCGTATCAAGCCTTGATGAGCCTTCGGTTATAAATATCTACCCCAAGGATTTTGAGGCGAAAGAAAAAATTTCCGACCTTATAACCGAATACAACAAGGGCGTGGGCGACGCCGAAAAAATAACCTACACCGATTATATAGGGCTTATGCTCTCATCGGTTACTACGATTATAAACGCAATAAGCTATATTTTAATTGCGTTTGTAAGCATTTCGCTTATAGTTTCTTCTATTATGATAGGCATTATAACCTATATTTCGGTGCTGGAGCGCACAAAGGAAATAGGCGTGCTGCGCGCTATGGGCGCCTCGAAAAAGGACGTTTCCCGCGTGTTCAACGCCGAAACGCTTATAGTGGGCTTTGCCGCGGGGGCAATAGGCATTGCGGTGACCTTGCTGCTGCTTATTCCCATAAACGCGATAATCGCCGCCATAACCGATATTTCAGGGCTTGCCGTGCTGCCGATAGCGGGCGGTGCTGCGCTTGTTGTTATAAGTATGCTCTTGACCCTTATAGCGGGCTTGTTCCCCTCAAAGGTGGCGGCGAAAAAGGACCCCGTAACCGCACTTCGCAGCGAGTGAAAACAAAATGGTTACAAAATAAAAATTGCTATTGAAATTTTCCGGTAAAAGGCTTATACTTGTAAAGTATCATTTTAAGCACTTGGCAGGGGCTACCCTGTCAAGTGTAATTTTCACGGAGGAATTTTAATGCTGAAAAGAATATTACCGCTGGCGCTGGCATTGTGTATGCTCACTATGGCAGGCTGCAAAAAGGAACAGGACAGATTAAGTGTAGATAAGGGCTCGGAGCCCTCGGTAGTCTCCGAAACAAAGCCCGTAACATATAAAAACCCGCTTACAGGCGTTTCGGGTATATCTGAGGAAAAAACCAAAAACCGTCCGGTCGCAATTATGATAAACAATATTTCAACCGCCCAGCCGGTGCAAACAGGGCTTAGCAAGGCAGATATTATTTACGAAACCGAGGTTGAGGGCGGAATAACCCGTCTTATGGCAGTTTTTCAGGATATAACCACTGCTGAAAAGATAGGCGCAATACGCTCGGCACGCTACCCCTATGTTGACCTTGCAATGGGTCACAATGCAATTTATATTCACTGCGGGCAGGATAATAAATACTGCGCCCCGCACTTAAAGGATACTGATGACGTTGACCTTATGGTAAAGAATTACGGTGTGCGCATTAAAAACGGATTAGCCTCTGAGCACACATTGTATGCTTACGGCGAAAAGCTCTGGGGCTCGCTTGTAAAGGACGGGCACAAAACAACCTCAACAGACGTTACCCCGTGGGCAAGCTTTGCCGAGGAGGACGCGCCCGTAACGCTTGAAAGTCAGGCAAAAACCATAAACATTCCGGCGTCTGCCAGCTACCGCACGGTATTCAAGTATGATGAGGCAAAGGGCAAATACACAAGATATTACGGCAACACCATTCGCAAGGATTATTTCACCGGCGAAACGGTGGATATGAAAAACGTATTTATTCTTTTCACTACCATTCGCAATTATCCCGATAATTACCACCGCCAGGTAATGCTTGGGAGCGGCGACGGCTACTATTGCGTAAACGGTACCTCCACCCCGATTAAGTGGAGCAAGGGCAATGCCAAAAACGGCTTTAAATTTACAAAGACCGACGGCAGCGAGCTCACCGTAAACCCGGGCAACAGCTGGGTAAGCATAGTAAACATAGGCAACAACCCCACATTCGGATGATTTTTAATGCGGAATTCGGAATAACAAATTTACAGCCCTGCTGCTATTACTTAAATAGCGGCAGGGCTGTGCTTTATAATGGATAAATGTCTGCGCAATGCGGTTTCATATATTAGGCAACACTTTTTTGGCAGAATGATTTTGGGGTGAAGTATAAGGTGAAATACAAATATCAAAGAATACGCGATTTAAGAGAGGATAACGATAAAACCCAAGCGCAAATCGCAGAATTACTCAATGAACACACAACACAGTATCAGCGGTGGGAACGCGGGGAAAGCGAAATACCCGCGCATGTAATAAAGGCATTATGTATTTATTACAATGTATCGGCAGATTATATTTTAGGTCTGCCCGAAAATTTACCTTTCCCGAAAGGGTCTAAAGGTTAAATACCAATCAAAAAAAGCACGGCAGGCGGATAAACCTATCCGTCTGCCGTGAATGCTTTTATCAGTAATCCTGGTTTTCGTTCTTCTTGTTCTGATTATTCTGATTATTCTTATTCTGTTCCTTGTTCTGGTTGTTCTTATTCTGGTTGTTGTTCTGGTTGTTCTTATTCTGGTTGTTGTTCTGGTTATTCTTGTTCTGATTGTTTTCCACAAAAATCACCCCGCTTTCAGCCTTTATTATTTGCCGGCGGGGTGAAAATTATACTTATATTCCGAATATTTTTTCGGCGTTTTCAAAAGAACTGCGCAAAATGCTTTCGCAATCGGTATTGCGCAGCTCCGCTAATTTTTCGGCGACAAGTAAGATAAGCGCCGAATTATTTATTTTTGAGCGGTACGGCACGGGCGCTAAATAGGGTGCGTCGGTTTCAAGCAGAAATCTGTCGCTCGGTAGAGCGGCTACAATTTCGGGCAGCTTTTTTGCGTTTTTAAAGGTTAAAACGCCGCCTATGCCTATATACATACCCAAATTTAAAATTTCCTTTGCCATTTCCGCGCTGCCCGAAAAGCTGTGCACCACACCCTTGGGGCGGTGCTTTTTTAAAAGCTCCAGCGTATCTGCGTGGGCTTCACGGTCATGCACTATTACGGGCAGGTTTAACCTGTTTGCCAAAACAAGCTGTTCTTCAAAAAGCGCCCTTTGCTGCTCCTTGTTATCGTCCACCCAGTAATAATCGAGCCCTATTTCGCCTATTGCCACGCATTTTTTGCGGCGTGCAAGCTCTTCGATTTCCGCTACCTCTCCGCCGCCTATATTCTCTGGGTGTATGCCCACTGCGGCGTAAAAATAGGGGTATTTTTCGGCAAGCGCCAGCGCTGCTTTTGAAGACGCGGTATCACACCCGCAGTTTACAACGCCGCAAACGCCGTGAACGGGCAGCTCTGCTAAAAGCTCTGCGCGAATTTCGTCGAATTTCGCGTCGTCATAGTGCGCGTGGCTGTCAAATATCAGCGGTTCTGTATATGGATAATTCGGGAAATCCGTCATCTTATTTTGCTGCCTGCGGGTACGTTATCAATAAACAGTACCTTTACGTCATTATCGGCGCAATCCGCCGCTAAAATCATTCCGTTTGACTCTACGCCGCAAAGCTTTGCGGGTTTCAGGTTTGCCACCACAATTACCGTGTGACCTATAAGCTCCTCGGGCTTATAATACATAGCGATTCCCGAGGCTACTGTGCGCGATAAGCCGCTGCCGTCGTCAAGGGTCAGCTTTAAAAGCTTTTTAGCCTTGGGAATAGGCTCGCAAGCCGTGATTTTTGCCGCGCGCAGCTCTACCTTCGCAAAGTCCTCAATTCCTATTTGCTCCATAGTCACAACATTTTCGGCTTTTTTCTGCTCCGCTGCCTTTTCCGCCGCTATTTCGGCTAAAACCTTTTCCGCATCTAAGCGGGCGAAAAGCGGAGTGGGCGCGCCTACGGAATACTCGGTAACAGCGCCGAAAGCAAGCTCTGTGCTGCCGTTATTTAACTGCTCCGCAATTGATTTTGAGCTATCGGGAATAATGGGGGAGAGCATAAGCCCCAAAAGGCGGATACATTCAAGCAGATTGTAAAGCACATTTTCAAGGTAGGCCTTTTTGCTCTCGTCCTTTGCAAGCGCCCAGGGGGCGGTCTCGTCAATATATTTATTGCAGCGCTTTGCAAGGTTCATAACCGCCTCGCACGCGTCGGCGTTGCGGTAATTATCCATAAGCTCATAATACTTTTTAACCGTATCGTTCGCGGTATCAATCAGCTCTTTATCGCAACCTTCTGTATTTTCTCCTTTTGTCACCTTACCGCCGAAATATTTATTTGTCATTGCAATTGAGCGGTTTACAAGGTTGCCGAGAGTGTTGGCTAAATCTGCATTGTATTTTGTAATAAAGCTTTCGTAGGTTATAGTTCCGTCCTGCGCAAAGGGCATTTCGGAAAGCAGATAATACCTTACCGCGTCTATTCCGAAGCGCTTTGTCATATCGTCGGCGTAAATTGTGTTGCCCTTGGATTTTGACATTTTGTCCTCACCCACAAGCAGCCACGGGTGACCCAAAACCTGTTTCGGCAGCGGAAGCCCCAGTGCCATTAGAATTATGGGCCAATAAATTGTGTGGAAACGCACTATATCCTTACCTATAACGTGCAGGTCGGCAGGCCACAGCTTTTCAAACTGCTCTGTGCTGCCGTCGGGGTCGTAGCCCACGCCCGTAATATAGTTTGAAAGCGCGTCTATCCAAACGTAAATAACGTGCTTTTCGTCAAACGGCACGGGTATGCCCCACTTAAAGGAGCTGCGCGAAATGCAAAGGTCGGAAAGCCCGGGCTTTAAAAAGTTGTTTATCATCTCGTTTTTGCGGGATTCGGGCTTTATAAAATCGGGGTTCTGCTCGTAATATTCAAGCAGCCGATCCTGATATTTTGAAAGCTTTAGGAAATATGCTTCTTCCTTAGAGTCTATAACCTCTCTGCCGCAGTCGGGGCATTTGCCGTCCACTAACTGCGAGGCGGTAAAGAACGACTCGCAGGGAACGCAGTATTTACCCTCGTAATGTCCCTTGTAAATATCGCCCTGGTCATAAAGCTTTTTGAAAATTTTCTGTATTACCTTTTCGTGGTCCTTATCGGTCGTGCGTATAAATTTATCGTAATCGGTGTTAAGACTGTTCCACACCTCTTTTATCTGCGCGGCGATCTTATCCACATACTCCTGCGGGCTTATGCCCTCTGCCTTGGCGTATTCTTCAATTTTCTGCCCGTGCTCGTCAGAGCCGGTCTGTAAAAACACGTCAAACCCCATCATTTTTTTATAGCGCGCTATCATATCTGCCAGCACTATATCGTAAGCGTTGCCGATATGCGGCTTTCGCGAGGCATAGGCTATTGCCGTGGTAATGTAAAATTTCTTCTTTTCTGACATTTTTCTTCCTCCTGTATTACGGTTTACCTGTAAGATAAAGTATTGCAGAGACCGCCGTGCTTATAAGACAGTAAAGTAATACCGCCGCGCTGCCGAGCACAGAGCCTGAGCCGCTGAACGAGGTATATGCAAACATAACCACGCCCGCTACGCAGCTAAGCGCGTAAAGCACCGCAAGTAAAAGGCTTGATTTTTTTATTTTAACCGCGCTACTCACCAGTGCTGCCAGCGCAACGGGGTTGCCTTTGTAAGCGGCGGGGGCGGAGCAATGCTCTGTATATGTTACCGCGTTTTTATACATATGGCAGCCGGCTGTGCTCATAACCTTTACCGAATCATCGTAAAGCCCCATATAATCGCATATCATTTCTTCCGTCAGGTTCGGGTCGGAGCTGTCTATAAGCATTGTAATACCCATGGCGGATATTTTTCTGAATTCCCGCGCAAGCTCGGGCTTTACGGTGTACTGCACGGCAAGCAGGGCGCAAGCCTTATCGTCGGTTGCAACGTAAACGGGAAAATACCCCCTGCGTAAAAGCTTGCGGTCGGTTTCAATACTCGGAACGTCAATTCCGTGCGCCTCCATAAGCGTGCGGTTGCCCACAAACAAAAGCTTGTTGTTTACCCAGCCCGAAATACCCATTTTGTCCTCATATTTAACCGTATCGGAATCGGGCATTACAAAGTCGCCAACCGTTCCCGCAATTTTTTTGAATATAGGCGCTAACGGGCTTGCAAGACTGTCGGTAAGGGACGCTGCGCGCATTATGGTATCGTCAATACTGTTATCCGATAAAAGCTGCATATTGTGCAGCGTAACCGTGCCCGAGGGGAACAGGTCCTCAGAGCTTAAAACTATGGCGTTTACCTTTTCAAGGTATTCGGCGCCCATTTTTCCCGCTATTTCGGCGCCCCTGCGCGCAAGCTTTTTCGAGGCGGAGTAAAGCGGCATATCGTCTATAAGGAAAAGCACCGGCACGGCGGCAATGCACTGCACCGCGGCGGCGCTGTAAAAGCCGTAAAGCATACCGTCAAAATATGCGGCGCAGGCAAAGCCCAGTATTACCGATAAAAGCAGCGACACCACCGTTATAACAGGCAGCTTGCCGCTGAAATAAACGCGGAACGAGGTGTATTTCATATAATCGTCAATATGCGCCGTTCTGCGTGGGGCAGCTGCTAAAACATCGCCCTCAATCGAATTTTTCGCCATAGCAAACGTAACGGCGGGGTCGTTTATCAGCTTTACCGCGCGTTTCGGCTTGTTGCCCGCTATTTGCCTGAGACCTGTAAGGGTGTGCGCCGCACGGAAAAATGCGGCGACAGAGCGCACTGACAGTATAAACGCGGCAAGCAGCAGCATATTAAGCGTTATTTCGTTTTTCAGTATGCCTATAACCGAATAAAGCATTACCGAAAGCGAGGCGGTAACCGCGAAAATATCAGGCGTTGAAAAGCGGCTGAAAATTTTCGGGACGCTCTTAAACATATCGAGGTTTATAAGTATTATTATACCAAGCACGGCGGTGTATACCGTCATACTGACTTTTGTGTGTGCAATAAGCAGCGCCGACATAAACGGCAGCTCCGCAAACGCCGTTATAAGCGTTAAAAGCACCGTTGATACACAGCGCAAAAAGCTGCCGCGCTTAATAAGCGATAATTTCCGCAAAAAGTGCTTTGTTCCGCTTTCGTCTTCAAATTCCTCGGCAGGCTTGTAGTCCTCAAACTCGTTTTGCTCAAGGCGGGTTTCGGGGTCTGCGTCGTCATCGGTGCTCTCGGGCAGGCGTGACAGCTCACCCGTCAGGTCAATAGACCGTGTTTGCGAGCTTATGCTGATTCGGGAGGTTGAGTCGCTGTCGGTCACGGGGGTGAATTTAATCGTCGCCGTGCCCGAAATATCGGGCATTTCGACTGCGCTCTCACCGCTGTCCGAATCAATATCCGATATAATACGCGGCACATTGGTTTGTATATCCCGCGCGGCGGGCATTTTTTCTTCAAATACCTCGCGTTTGGGGGGTTCGGGCACTTTTTCGGGCGCGGCGGGCTTATTGTGCCCTAAATCGTCAAATTCAATTTCATATTTTTCCGAAAGCCTGTCAAGCGTTTTGGCGCTTTGGTTGTTTAAAATATCCGCCACGCTTTCAAGCTTGTAGGTCGGCGTTTCCTTCATTGCCGAGTCGTGCCCTTCATCGTCTAAAATAAACGGGCGGCACTTTTCAAGCAGCGATTTTTCGGGCTTTTTGGGTGCGGCGGGCTTTTCGGGTATTACGGGCTTTTCCGCCGCCTTTTCAGGCTCAGGCTTAGTATTATCAAAAAAATCAAAATCAAAAAGCGAGTCTGAGCTTACCGAGGTGTTTATTTCCGGCACTTCCGGGGCTTTTTGCGGCTCGGGGCGGGTCTTAGGTTCCTCTGCCGCTTTTACCTCAGCGGGCTTTACAGGCTCCTGTTTCGCCTTTTCAACCGCCTCCTGCTGTGCCGCAAGCATACGCTTTTTAAGCGCCTCAAGCGCGCCTGTCGGCTCGGCGTTTGCGGGTGTAAAGCTGTTTTGCCCCAGCACCTCCTCGGGGGTCAGAGCACCGTGGTTTTGAAATGAATTAAAGGAGTTGCTTTCCCCTAAGCTATCGTTATTATCAATAAGTGAAAACAGATCGTCATTATGCTTTCCCTTATACATCTTCAATTAAAATCACTTCCTTGGCTTTTTATCGGCATTGCGGCTGCGCACTACCTCATACATAAGTATTCCCGCCGCAACCGAGGCATTGAGCGAATTTATTTTGCCGCACATGGGCAGGCTTATAACCGCATCGCATTTTTTGGCGGTAAGCGCGCCTATTCCCTTGCCCTCGTTGCCTATAACCAGCGCGCATGGGGTATCAAAATCCGTTCTTGTGTAATCGTCGCCGTCCATATCGGCGCCGAAAACCCACACGCCGCGCTGTTTCAGCGCGTCAATCGTGTTCGCAATATTTGTAACCCGCGCCACAGGCACATATTCAAGCGCACCGCAGGCAGCTTTTGCAACCGTAGCATTGAGCGAAGCACTGCGGCGCTCGGGAATTATCACCCCGTGAACGCCAGTTGCCTCGGCGGTTCTTATAATCGCGCCGAGGTTGTGCGGGTCTTCAATTTCATCGCAAATTATTAAAAAGGGCTTTTCGCCGCGCGTTTCCGCCAGCGCAAACATATCCTCCACTGTAGCGTACTCCTGCGAGGCAAACATTACCGCCACGCCCTGGTGGTTTGCACCGCCGCAGTAATAATCCAGCTTTTGCGGGCTTATTTCCTTTATAAGTATGCCTTTAGCGCGGCATTTTGCTATTATCGCCGTAACAGAGCCGCCGCCCGTGCCGTGGGCTACCAAAAGGCGGTCTATTTCCCTGCCCGAGCGCAAAGCCTCAAGCACTGGGTTTCTGCCGCATATTATGTTACTGTTTTCCATTAGCTTTATCCCATCTATAAATATTCAAAGTTTATTATAACACAACTTTGAAAGGAATTAAATAGGCAATTTATTAAATAATATATTTAATTCTCAGCGGCTTTTTCATTTGTTTGGTAAAATCTACGGTTGACCTTGTTCATGTGATTTTTCCGACCCAAAAGAAAATCACATAATCGGCTTTTTTCACCATTTCCGAATTGCGCCGCGGTCCCGCGCTTTTTCCGTACCTTTCCCAATCGGGATAATAATATATACACTTCATTCTGTTTTCGTGCGCATAACGCTCGCCCAGCTTATCGGCACCCTTTGCACCGCCTGAAATAATTATAATTTTATATTCCTTACGAATATTTTTAAGACACATATCAATATATTTCTTTGCAACGCTATAATCCTCAAAGTTTCTGCACCCTGCTATTAAAACATACTTGGGCGGACGTTTATCGAAAAACATTATTTTCACTTTCCTTTCAGTCTTATTTTATACTACTTTATCGCATATTTCAAGATAGTGTTATACATTGTAGTATAATTTCTACAAATAATAAGCTTAGGTGATATTATGAGACCGTTAAAGGAAAAAATAAGTATTACAATAGACAGCGATATTTTAGAAATAATACGGGAAGAAGCAGAGCAGGATGACCGCTCGTTATCGCAGTATATCAACATTATTTTAAAAGAGCATATTAAAG
>ENA-UEPL01000566-UEPL01000566.1-human-gut-metagenome-genome-assembly--contig:-NODE-566-length-33361-cov-6.855877_pt1 | contig 33361 bp, 22 predicted proteins | sample MGYA00242896_ERZ507908 | MGnify/ENA primary metagenome ERZ507908 (study PRJEB26167, sample SAMN06115518) | human gut metagenome | host: Homo sapiens | place: China:Chongqing | collected 2015-08-20...
TGGAGGCTCAAAGATTACTCAAAAATTCAAGTATGACGATTCAGCAAATCAGCAATGAACTGAACTTTCCCTCACAAACTTTTTTCAGTAAATATTTTAAACATCAAATCGGATTATCACCCAAAGAATATCGAAAGAGCTGATTCCCCTTGTAAAACTTTTATTTTTAAAGAAATGTTTTTCTTAACATAAGAGATGAGATAAATTTGCTACATTTGTACTCGATACGCTTACAAATTAAAAGTTATTTAACTTTTGGGAATACAAATTAAACAGATAAACCACTAAATAGTATACTTATGTCAAAAGTTTCAAAAGAAGATGCCTTAAAATATCACAGTGAAGGTAAAGCTGGAAAAATAGAAGTAATTCCTACCAAACCTTATAGTACACAACGAGACCTATCCCTAGCCTATACTCCGGGAGTAGCAGAACCGTGTCTTGAAATAGAACAAGATGCAGAAAAGGCGTATGAATACACGGCCAAAGGTAATTTGGTAGCAGTCATTTCCAATGGGACGGCTGTATTGGGTTTAGGCGACATCGGTGCTTTGGCCGGAAAGCCCGTCATGGAAGGGAAAGGCTTGCTATTCAAGATATTCGCAGGTATCGACGTATTCGATATTGAGGTCAATGAAAAAGACCCTGACAAATTTATTGCCGCAGTAAAAGCCATATCCCCCACTTTCGGAGGTATAAATTTGGAAGATATAAAAGCTCCCGAGTGTTTCGAAATAGAAACCCGATTAAAAGAGGAACTAAATATCCCCGTTATGCACGACGATCAGCACGGGACAGCGATTATTTCCGGGGCCGGACTTTTAAATGCTCTCGATATACAAGGGAAAAAAATAGAAGAGGCGAAACTCGTCGTTAACGGCGCCGGAGCCGCAGCCAGTTCTTGTACGAAATTATACATGGGATTGGGCATTAAAAAAGAGAACATCGTCATGGTGGACAGCAAAGGGGTCATCAGCACCAGCCGCACCGATTTGTCACCGGCAAAAAAGCAATTCGCCACCGAACGAACCGATATAAAGACCTTAGCCGATGCCATGCGCGGAGCGGATATTTTTCTGGGACTTTCCGTGGCCGATGTCTTGACAACAGAAATGGTACAATCCATGAATGAAAAGCCCATCGTATTCGCATTGGCCAATCCTAATCCCGAAATATCTTACGATAAAGCAATGGCTTCTCGCAAAGATTTGATATTCGCTACCGGTCGGTCGGACTATCCCAACCAAATAAATAATGTATTGGGATTCCCTTACATTTTCAGAGGAGCTCTCGATGTTCGCGCTACCGCCATTAACGAAGAGATGAAACTGGCCGCTACGTATGCCATTGCCAAACTAACCAAAGAACCTGTACCCGATGTTGTCAACTCGGCCTATGGAATAAAGAGACTTTCGTTCGGTCCCGAATATATTATCCCCAAAGCTCTCGACCCCAGACTATTGACCGCAGTAGCCCCCGCAGTCGCCAAAGCAGCGATGGACTCTGGTGTCGCCCAGCATCACATCACCGACTGGGATGCCTACAATGACCGGCTGAAAAAGCTGATGGGATATGACAACAAGATGTTACGGGAATTTACCGAAATGGCCCGCAAAGAGCCCAAACGTGTCGTGTTTGCCGAAGCCAATCATGCCAATATGTTACAAGCGGCTTCTACGGCAATGAAAGAGGGTATTTGCAAACCTATTTTATTAGGGAACGATGAGTTAATAGGGAAGCTGGCAGAGTCCATAGGTGTAGATTTATCGGGCATGCAAATTATCAATTTGAGGCATCCGAACGAAGAAGACCGCCGTATCCGCTACGCACAGCTTCTTACAGAAAAGAGACAACGCGAGGGCATGACCTACGCCGAAGCTCATGAAAAGATGTTCGACCGCAATTACTTCGGTATGATGATGGTCGAAGCCGGAGAAGCCGATGCCTTCATCACAGGCACATACTCCAAGTATGCAGAGACTATACAGATTGCGAAAGAGGTTATCGGTATACGCGAAGGATACAAACATTTCGGAGCCATGCACATCATGAACACCAAGTGCGGGACTTATTTCCTCGCCGATACACTCATCAATCGGAAACCGACTACCGAAACATTAATCGACATTGCAAAATTGTCCTATGACTCTGTAAGGTTTTTTGCCAAAGATCCTGTTATCGCTATGGTATCCTATTCTAACTTCGGGTCGGATAATCAAGGAAGTCCCCTAAGAGTACACGAAGCCATTAAAATTTTACACGAACAATATCCCGAAATCATCATCGACGGAGAAATGCAAATGAACTTTGCCCTCAATAATAAACTCCGAGACAAATCGTATCCGTTCAACAAGCTGAAAGGGCGAGAAGTAAATACGATTGTTTTCCCGAATTTAAGTTCGGCGAACTCGGCTTATAAAATGATGCTGGAAATGGGTGTGGCAGAGTCTATCGGCCCGATACAAATGGGATTGAACAAACCTATTCACTTCACCGATATTGCCAGTTCGACGAGAGATATTGTCAACCTAACGACTGTCGCAGTTCTCGATGCCATTGTTCAGGAGCGTAGAAACAAACAATAAAAAAATGCACATCGTTTATTTCAGCCCGACGGGTGGAACCCGAAAGGCTGCCTATATCATCGGCAAAGAGATAGACCCTCAGGCTACGGAAATAGATATTACCGACCATACACGGCAACAGAACTCTTACGATCTAAATGGGGAAGACACCCTATTAGTGGCTGTTCCTGTGTATGGAGGGAGAGTTCCTTCCGTAGCCATAGATCGACTGAAACGTATAACCGGGCATAACACCCCGGCTATACTCGTGGTCGTCTACGGGAATCGGGATTACGACGATGCTTTACTTGAATTAAAGACAACGATAGAATCGAACGGATTTCAAACCGTTGCTTGTATCGCCTGTATTGCCGAGCATTCTATCATGAGGGTTTATGCCAAAGGTCGTCCGGATTCTGACGATGAAACGATCTTAAAGAATTTTTCAGAACAAATCAAAACTAAATTGGTGCAACTGAAAAATGGAGAGAGTTTCACAGAAATACAAGTGAAAGGAAATGCTGATTATAAAATATATAACGGAGTACCCCTGAAACCTCGTGCCGGTAAAAAATGCACACAGTGCGGGAAATGCGCGGCATTATGCCCCACCAACGCTATTCCCCAAGAGAATCCCCGAATGACGGACGAAAGCAAATGTATCTCTTGCATGAGATGTATCGCCTTCTGTCCTCAAAATGCGAGAAAAATAAATCCACTGAAATTATTTCTATCTATTCGGGCTTTCAAGGAAAAATGCGAAACAAGAAAAGAACCGGAACTATTTATATAACAAGACAACAACGCTGATTAAACGACAAATACAGGATTATTTTCGCTCGAATGTTCGGGCGAGAAGTGGAAGCCCTCTGCCGAGAAAGAACAAATATCGTCGGGGTGGGATATTTTGTTTTTTAGGATATAACGAGTCATCGCCCCTCTCATCATTTTCGCATATATCACGATTGTCTTAAACCCGTCGCCTTTATATACTTTAAATTCGGGAGTGATTACTCGTACCCTTTTATTTATTCGAGACCAATCGAACGATTGCTGGATTTCACGGCTTGCCAAATTGACCAATATTCCACCAGCCTCTTTTGTATCGTCAATCAATTTATCGGTTAAAAGCGGCTTCCAATATTCCGAAACAGGAATACCCATCGAAGGCAATTCAACAGCATATTCCATACGGTAGGGTTTTATTACATCGAGCGGCCGAGTCAGTCCGTAACAAGCCGATGCCATACGCAGATGATTCTGAGCATATTCAAAATCGGCCTCGGTAAAATCGGCTGGCGAAATGTAACGAAAGACAATACCGGTATAGGCCAAAAGAGCCGGTAATCCATGCACATCGGGCGAATGAAATACATTATATCTCTCTTTCGTCTGCAAGGCCAAATTACGATTTATCCCCAGCATACCCGACAGTTCTTCGACCGAATAACCAGCCATTTCCATCGCTATATGCTCGGCCTCACTTTTATATAACGGAACGGTAACAAAAGGGACAGTAGTTCTACTACTCCCTACCATCGTTTTTGCCGGAGACAACAAAATCAACATAACTCAATCAATTAAACCGTTTCTGCAACTCGTCATACGAGATGATAATAAAAACTGATTTGCCTTCGGGCGTATAAGCCGGTGTTTTCAAAGATAACAAATCATCGACCATAGACGACATTTCTTCCTGAGAAAGAGACTGTCCCACCGGTACAGCAGCAGTCTCGGCCAAAGTCCAAGCCATACGCTTTTGCAACGAGGCCTTTGCATCATGTTCTTTCTCCGAAGCAGTTACAAGCATTTGCCCAATAAGGTCTCGTACATCTATCCCTTCTATACCGGCCGGTATCGCATTGATAGAATAGCTATTCTGCCCCATATCGGCTAAATCGAATCCAAGTGCTATCAATTCTTCCCAGATTCCATGTAAAATTTCTGATTGAGAGACTGTCAATTGCATGATTTCGGGGAACAAAACACGTTGCGAAGCCATTTCGCGAGAGGATATTCCCGCCACAAAACGCTCAAACAAAATTATGCCATGAGCCCGATGTTGATCTATCACCATTAACCCCTCAGCCGAAGGAGTCATAATGTATTTCCCTTTCAACTGCAACACAGTCCTACCGCTTTGATTCAGTTTCGACTCAAACTCAGGAAAAACCGATTGTTCCCCTTCACTAGAAAAATTGGAAACATATCCATCAGAGAAATCCAATTTAGACGGAAAATCGTTGTCTGAATCGGGCTGAACGGTCGAACCTTCTTTTGTATTGTTAAAGCTGCTATAAAGCTGCTGCCAATCATAGTTCGGTCTCTTCACAGAAGAACCGCCACCTCCTGCTCGAAAAGGATTATACGTCGTATCCACATGAACCGTAGGGGGAAGAACATGTGTACCCGGCTTCGATGTTGGAATTTCCGGTGCATCTTCCATATCGAAATCGATAGAGGGAGCCGTACTGAATTTTCCCAATGCTTCCTTTACAGACGCAGAAAGAATTTGCCAGATGGGCTGCTCGTTCTCAAATTTTATTTCGGTCTTAGTCGGGTGGATATTCACATCAATCGTCTCGGGATCGACCGTAAGATTGATAAAGTAATTGGGCATTTCACCGACCGGTATCAAATGTTCGTAACAAATCGTCACCGCTTTATGAAAATATGGGTGGCGCATATACCGGCCATTTACAAAAAAATATTGTAGTGCTCCTCTTTTGCGAGCAGCTTCGGGACGCCCCACATAACCCGAAATCTTCACCAAAGACGTTTCCGTTCCCAAAGAAAGTAACTGCTGATTAAGACTCTTACCAAAGAGAGCCACAATACGCTGCCTCAAATTGGTCGCCGGCAAATTATACAGTTCCGAGTCATTATGGACGAGAATAAAACTAATCTGGGTATTAATCAATGCCATACGCTCAAACTCATTGAGTATATTACTCAACTCCACCTGATTGGACTTAAGGAACTTACGTCGTGCAGGGACATTAAAAAAGATATTTTTTACCGCAAAATTACTCCCCACAGGAGTAGAAATCACCTCCTGCCCTTCACATTGGGAAGCCGACATACGTATACAGGTGCCTATCTCATCGTCGACTCTGCGCGTACGAAGCTCTATCTGCGAAATAGCGGCGATAGAAGCCAATGCTTCTCCTCGAAACCCCATCGTACGTAGCGAGAACAAATCGTCGGCCGAACGAATTTTAGAAGTCGAATGACGTTCGAAGGCTAACCGGGCATCGGTCGGAGACATTCCTTTGCCATCGTCTATCACCTGAATAAGAGTACGTCCTGCATCTTTCAAAATAATCTGAATAGACGTAGCTCCCGCATCGACAGCATTCTCCACCAATTCTTTAATTACCGAGGCCGGACGTTGTATCACTTCTCCAGCTGCAATTTGATTGGCCACGGAATCGGGCAATAAATGTATGATATCACTCATAATTCGACCAAATCTTAATGATTGAAGCGATGTTTTTTCTCTTCAACAACTTCTATTTTCACTTCTGGTTTTCGAAATATGTCTTCGGGGCTTACCGGCCTCAAATCACTATACCATTTATAGGCCGGTAAATATAGCTGCTCGGGCTTTATCAAGTCCAACGGCGTCATGCTTCCCTGCGGTTGAGGCCAAATAATTATCTTCTCCATCTGCTGATTTTTCAAGTACATTCTCAAAAATCCGCTTTCGGCTTTATTCAGCCCTGTCAATGTCGAATCCCGTTCCTGAGGATAGAAAATCGTTTGAGCATTGCCGTTTACATCTATTTGACGTAACTGCCCTTGCTCAAACCATGCTTTCAACTCCTTACCGGAAACCTGATCATAAAAAACAGAATCTTTATGCTGTGCAGCAAAAGCAGACCCGGGAATCAAGGCCCAATCGACCGTACTGTCATTTATGTGTATACGAATCGTATCTCCGGTTATCTGATAATTTTCATTCCAAATGATAGGGAGTTTATACATGTGAAGAAGCGAATCTACCGACGTAAACTCCATAGAATCACAAACTCCCTGCGCATCTATCCTAAAAAATCTCACACCATGATAGGCCTGCAAAAGACGGGTGGAATCGGGCAATACCAAGTGAGATTTAAGAGTATCGGCATGCAAATACAACGTATCGCCTCGCGAAAACTCCAACAAGCGTGCCGAATCTGTCGCAAACGAATACTCGGTTCTTTCATTGTAAAAACCATATTGTCCTTCCATAATCACCGAACGAATGGAGTCGTTGAGCACCATATTACCGAACACTTCGCCGAATCCCGATCTCCTATCGTAAAAAATCGTATCTCCCGTAAGGCTCTGTCCTTTCGACGTAACCAAAGAACGATCCAAAAGCATCGATTTATCAGTTTCGGTATTATACCAACCCGCCGACGAATAAATGACATTACTATCCGACACAATAGTCGAAGGCCCCACAATATCGGCAATCTTAGTCTGCGTATTATATTCGAGCGTATCGGAATATAATGTATATTTTTCATTCACCAACTGCACATCGAAATTGAAAACCGACTGTTTGGTATCGGGGGAATATTGACCATATACAGAAGTCAATTCATTCTGAGAATCGACCAATTTACCCCCATCGAAATAATAGCCGATATTCGGAATCATCTCATAATTCAAACTATCGGTAAACAAAGTTACATCTCTGTTTTCCATGCGCACATTATTCCGCAGTCGAGCTATCTGCTCATCTCCACGATAATATAACACATCTCCATAAATAAACAGAGTATCGCCCTGCTCCATGCGAACATTACTAAATGCATCGAGTGAGTTGTCTTTTTCATAAAAATATGCACTGTCGCAGTACATATACATACTATCTTTCCGAAAGACAACATTTCCCCTCAATACTCGATAATCGGCACTCTGCTCCTTATCGAAAGTAAGTTCGTCACTATTCACCAAGTACACTTTATCGGGATCGTCCTGTTTAGGAAGTTTTTTTTCGGGAGTGCCCGATGCCGCCCACATACCAAGAGTAAGCAGGCATAAAATACCAACCAGTATTTTATGCCTTCTCTTTTCATCTCTTATTCTTTTTTGATGCCCCATTGGCGTCGATCTTATTTCTTTATCCAACCGTCATACTTAAATTCGCAGTTTCGCCAACCTTCTTTTATGCGGATATATGTCTCGCTCTGCTTCTTAGCCAACCACTCATTCAATATATCGGTCTTCTTCTTTTCCTCTACAATGGCTTTTAAGGTTTGATAATCATCAGACATATTGGCTTTATGTCCATCTATTCTGTTTTTCAGCTTTACGATTGCAACCACCTCTTTATTTTTACGTTCGTCGGTCATGACAAACGGTTTCGAAATTTCGCCCACCTTCAAATCGGCAACCACCTTAGCCACATCTTGGGGCAATTGTCCCATCTCGAACTTAGAATTTCCGGTTTGAGGGTTTACCATAAGTCCCTTGTTATTGCGAGTATCCTTGTCTTGCGAAACATATTGGGTTATTTCATCGAACGATATTTTCTTATCTATCAAATCTACCCTCAACGAATCGAGACGAACCAAAGCATCGGATATATCTTTCTCGGAAACGTGCGGACGAAGTAGTATATGCCGAACATTTATACGGTCGCCTCTCTTCTCTATCAACTGTATAATATGGTAACCATATTCGGTCTCCACAATTTTAGAAACCTTCTTCGGGTCATTCAAGTTAAACGCGACATTGGCAAACTCCGGCACCAAATTGCTTTTGCTCACGAAGCCCATTTCTCCTCCCATCATGGCAGATCCCCGATCTTCGGAATAAAGAACCGCAAGAGTAGAGAAATCTCGCTCGCCTTTATTTACTTGTTCGCTGAAATCACGCAATCGAGCTTTCACATTATCTATTTCCTGCTGCGGAACCTTAGGATTCAAAGTAATAATTTGGACTTCTACCTGCATGGGAATATAAGGAATACTGTCGGCCGGCAATTGATTATAAAACTTACGCACCTCGGCCGGTGTGGTTTTTACATCTTTTACCAAATTTCGTTGTACTTCCTGTACGGTTCCCTGATCACGAATAACATTCGCCAACTCCTCACGAATTTCGGTTACCGGCTTTTTAAAATATTCTTCCATTTTTTCCTTCGACCCGATATTAGCGATCAGATAATTGATACGAGCCTCTACTTGTTGAAAAACAGTAGCATCAGGAACAGTAATCGTATCCAGTTTCGCCTGATGCAGAAAAAGTTTCTGCACGGCAAGCTGCTCGGGTATTACACAATAAGGATCGCCATCGATACGTTGTCCGTCGTATTGCATTTGTCGATATTGCTCTTCAACCTCAGACTTATAAATAGCTTCATCTCCTATTATCCATACAACCTCATCGATAACATTGTCATCGGAAAAAGCCGGCAAAGACACCGCCATAAAGAAAAATAAAAGCCAATCAGTAACTTTACGCATAATTCAATTATTTTATACTCTCTTTTTCAATAGATTTCTCACCTTTATACAACCACTTTATATCACCCGACTTCTCGGCATCCCGATACAGATTTTCTTCCAACTCCCGATCAAAGTTCAACCGATTGCTATTTGTCAAAATTTCCTGAATTTGAGCCCGAGCAAAATCATAAGGCATTTCTTCTCCCGGCAAACGATATTCTGTAATATTCAGTAAATACCAATATCCGTTTTTATTAAATTCCAACTTATGATATGTCTTTAAAAAGGATTCAGCATCTCCAAACTCGTATGGAATATTATTGACGATTTCTTCAAACGGTATCCACTTGTCATAAAAGTAGTCATAGATCACCGCATTTTTCAAAGCATATTTCTCGATCTTTTCTACTCCATCGGGATTTGTAGAACAATACCATTTTTTCAACTGTCCAAGATTGGGCGTATTCTCCGGTACTTTAAGAAACAACCCTTTCAAGATGGCTTCATGCAAACGAAACATTTCTGAGTTTCGCTCATAATAATCCAGCATTTCTTGTTCATCAAAAGACTTCGTCACCCGTTCATTAAGCAATCTCTTACGATATTCGAATATGACTAAATCTCGTCGGTATTTCTCAACCAATGCATCAATACGTCCTATATCGGGAATATTCTTTTGTGCCATTCGATATAGTAATACATCACAAATCCATCGACGGATATACTTGTCGGCAAAATCGGTACTATCAGCGCGCGAAAGTCCCTCTGGCATGGCATCGGCAAGCTCTTGACGCGATAGTATTTCATCGCCCACTTGTACCAATGAATTTTCATCGCTCTGTAACCCACTTCGGCATGCCGTAAAAAGGCATGCCGAAAATGCTGTGCATAATACTATTATCGAGACTTTATACATCTATATTACCTACATAAATATCCGCTAAATTACGACTAAATAATGGCAACTACGGCCTATTAACTGTTTTTAGGACATCTTCATAGATTTCTACCGGATATTTTTTATTGAGTTTCTTCACCCAAACTTTTTCAAGGTAAGTTTGGTAATCAGCCGTCACTTGTCCTCTCACATCGGTATACGCTTCCGGCATCTTCTTCAATAGTTTACCAGACACAAAAGCTATCGGCAACTTCTCATCGGCTTTCACCGGAGCTCCCTTAAATACCAATTCGTCAATTTTTTCATTATCTCCCTCAACAAACAAACCTCGTTCCACTTTTACTCTTGTTAAAGAGTCGGTATTGAACTCTCGATTCAACACGACGATTACAGAATCGTCATCGAGTTCTTTAATCCGGTTCTTTATGCCATCGGCGGTAGCCGCATCACAGCATTGAATCAAAAATCCTTTATAATGAGGTTTATCCCATTTGTATTTTTTCCTATTTTTCTTGAAAAACTTCTGCAAGCCCTCGGTATCTTTCGATGCTTTTTCCCAAACTTCCCTATTGCTGATTTCAAATAGCAACATGCCGTCTCGATATTCATTCATCAAATTGCGAAAATCGGGATACTTATCTTCCAAATGAGCCTTCTCGAAATCTAATATTTCCATATCGGCCATATAACCAATCATAGTCGAAATATAATCGGGTGCATTGACCGTCACATCTCGGCCTTTGGACAAAAACGAGGCAAAATCGGCCACTGAATATGAATGGTTCTCAAACGAGAATAAAACACTTTGGTCATTATGAATAGCCGCTATATAAGATGAATCGACTTTACCTAAATCGCCAGCCAATTTTATCAACTTCGCCCGCTGCGATTTTTCCAAAAAAAAGCCATAATCATTTTTCAATTTAGCCACCATCGCATTACGAGCCATGCTACCTCTTTCGTCTCGTGCCATCATTCGCGTAATCTCCGAGCGCATTTGTTCAAAGGGCTTAATATCCCGCCGGTCCATTAACTTAATGATATGCCAGCCATAAGGAGATAATACAGGCTCTGTAATATCTCCTTTATTTTTAAGAGCAAATGCAGCATCCTCGAACTCTTTTACAAATTGTCCACTACTCACCCACGGTAATTCTCCACCTCGTACGGCAGAAGCCTTATCCTCCGACCGCTCCTTTGCCATCGTAGCAAAATCGGCTCCCGACTTCAATTCTTCATAAATGGCTCGTATCTCGGATTCCTTCTGCGCTTTTACTTCATCAGAAACACCACGAGGCACCAATATCATGATATGGGAAAATAGAAACTCTCCCGGATTGGGACGACGACTATGTACTTTTATAATGTGATATCCGAACTGGGTTTCCACTATATCGGAAACTTCTCCCGCTTGTAATGCGAAAGCAGCCTTCTCAAAAGGATAAACCGTACGTCCGCCTCTAATAAATCCCAAATATCCCTTATTCTGCCTCGATCCGTCTTCACTGAATTTCTCCGCCAACAGTCCAAAGTCTTCACCCGCCTTGATTTCAGCCAATACCGATTCGGCTTTTTTCTTTGCCTCGGCTCGGTCCTCAGGAGTCCGAGCATTCAATCCTATGAGAATATGGCTTACCTCCACATCTTCTTTCATTCGGTCATAAGCCTCATGTGCCAAACGGTCATCAACAGAAGCATCGATCAAATAGGGTTTAGCCAACTCTTCTCTATACCCCGCCAATTCATTTTTAAATGCCGAAGTCGTATCAATCCCCATAGCTTCGGCCTCGGCAACTTTCAACTTGTAGTTCTTAAATAGTGTAACGTATTCATCGAGAGATTTATGATCGATTTGTTGCTGGCTGTTCTTATTATAGATATACTCAAATTCCGATTTGTGAATATCTTTATTATTCACTCTCATAATAACAGGGTCGACATCGGTAGCCCACCCTCCAAACCAAGAATTTCCGGCAAGCAAAGCCGCTAAGAGCCATTTGTTTTTCATTGTGTTATGCACTACATTTTATTGAGACTTGATAGTCCCGAGTTATCAACAAAAATAATACACTATTTTAACGCTTCAAATATAAGAAAATTATATCGTAATCACTAAAATAGTGTATTCTTCCCAAAAATCTACCTTCCTTATCGGAAAAGTTATCCTCTACTATAATTCGGAGCCTCGCTGGTTATCGATACATCATGAGGGTGACTTTCGGCTACACCAGCATTGGTAATACGAGTAAACTTAGCATCATGTAAAGCCTCTATATCCTTAGCTCCACAATATCCCATTCCGGCACGCAAACCACCGACCATCTGATAAACTACTTCATATAAAGATCCTTTAAAGGGAACACGAGCCGCAATTCCCTCGGGAACCAATTTTTTAGTATCAGTCTCATTAGCTTGGAAATAACGGTCTTTCGAACCTTTCTCCATCGCTTCGAGAGATCCCATACCCCGATATGACTTATACTTACGTCCATTGAATATGATCGTTTCTCCCGGCGATTCTTCAACACCAGCCAGCATACCGCCCAACATAACCGAGTAAGCCCCAGCAGCCAATGCTTTTACAATATCACCCGAATAACGAATTCCACCATCGGCAATCAATGGTACACCTGTTCCTTTCAATGCTTTCGCCACGTCATAAACGGCAGATAATTGAGGAACCCCGACACCGGCAATCACCCGGGTCGTACAAATGGAACCGGGGCCTATACCTACTTTCACCCCATCGGCTCCGGCTTCCACCAAAAATTTAGCGGCTTCACCCGTCGCAATATTTCCCACAACGACATCGATATCGGGATATTTTGCTTTTATATCTTTCAACACACCGATTACGCCCTTAGAATGTCCATGCGCCGTATCTATAACGATAGCATCGACTCCGGCTTCGACCAACGCATCCACACGAGTCATCGAATCGGCTGTAACACCGACCCCCGCAGCCACACGCAGCCGACCTAATTTATCTTTACAAGCAAACGGTTTATCTTTGGCTTTCGTTATGTCCTTATAAGTAACCAACCCTACCAAATGACCGTCTTTATCGACAACCGGGAGCTTCTCTATCTTGTGCCTTTGAAGAATATCCGCAGCCTGTTGCAAATCGGTGGATTGTGAAGTCGTCACCAAATTGTCTTTGGTCATTACCTCGTCTACCAATCTTTCCAAATCGCGTTCAAAACGCAAGTCCCGATTCGTTACAATACCTACCAAAATATTTTTATCGTCCACTACGGGAATCCCTCCTATATGGTATTCGCTCATCATAGACAACGCTTCGCGCACCGTCGACCCGCACTTGATTGTCACAGGGTCATAAATCATTCCATTCTCAGCTCGTTTAACAGCATGAACTTGACGGGCCTGAGCCTCGATACTCATATTTTTATGAATGACTCCTATTCCTCCTTCACGAGCGATAGCAATAGCCAATTGTGCCTCGGTTACCGTATCCATGGCTGCCGAAACTAATGGAATATTTAATCGGATATTGCGTGAAAACTGCGTCGACAACTCGACATTACGAGGAAGGACTTCGGAGTAAGCGGGGATTAACAAGACATCGTCAAAAGTTAATCCGTCCATCACCACTTTTTCTGCAACAAATGACATAATGGGGTTCATTAGAATTTTATTGCATGCAAAGATAATTATTTTTCGGCAAGCTATTATCTATACATGAAGATTTTTAAATTATTTATCACCCCAAAAGCTAAAATAAAAAAGCGACAACCGATTATCGGAATGTCGCTTTTTTACTATTATTTCTCGGCTTTTAATTTCCCATCTCTGAAAGGAACTTGATACGTATCAAACGAATTTCTTCTTCGCTATACTCCATACCAAACTCCTCAATGGCATCTTCGAGGCTATCGCTTTCACTCTCCTTGAAGTAGTCAAAAATATCGTCGATATGCTCGTCGTCCATAATCTCGTGCAGGAAATAGTCGATATTGATTTTCGTTCCCGAATAAACAATCGCCTCTATCTCGTCGAGCAACTCTCCAAATTCAAGGCCCTTCGACTCGGCCAATTCATCAAGTGCAATTTTCCTGTCGATGGCCTGAATAATGGATACTTTCAATTTCGACTTATTGGCAACCGTACGCACCCTTAAATCTTCGGGACGCTCAATTTCATTTTCTTCCACATGAGCTTTGATGACTTTAACGAACTCCTCTCCGTAACGTTTCGCTTTACCCGCTCCTACCCCCGGAATATTTTGTAACTCCTCAATTGTAATCGGATAGGTTGTCGCCATAGCTTCTAACGAAGGATCTTGAAAAATCACATACGGAGGAAGTTCCAATCGTTTAGCGATTTTCTTTCGCAAATCTTTCAAAATAGAATATAACTCAGGATCGACCGCACAAGAAGCACCACCTTTCATGGGCACTTCTTCCTCCACCTCGTCAAAATCGACATCTTTGACAATCTTAAACGAAACCGGATTCTTCAAAAACGCATGCCCTGCCTTCGTTACTTTCAATAGTCCATAATTCTCAATATCTTTACCTATGTAGCCGGCTATCAATGCTTGTCGAATGACGGCGTTCCATGTGCGATCATCTTCACCCTGTCCGCTTCCAAACACCTCTAAATCTTCATGTTGATACGAAAGTATTTGGCTCGTTTCTTTACCTAACAAGACATCTATCACATATTCGGCTTTAAATTTTTCTTTCAGTGCAATAATAGTTTCAAGAACCGCACAAAGTTGATCTTTTGCTTCCACTTGCTTTTTAGGATTTAGGCAATTATCACAATTTCCACAATTATCTTCCTCATACTCTTCTCCAAAATAATGCAGTAAAATCTTGCGACGACAAAGAGAAGATTCGGCATAAGCAGCAGTTTCTAACAAAAGCTGTTTACCAATCTCTTGCTCGGCAATGGGTTTTCCCTGCATGAACTTTTCGAGTTTCTGTAAATCTTTATTGATATAAAAAGTTATACACTGACCTTCTCCTCCATCTCGACCGGCTCGTCCCGTCTCTTGATAATAGCCTTCCAGACTTTTGGGTATATCGTAATGTATGACATACCTGACATCGGGCTTATCAATCCCCATACCAAAGGCTATCGTGGCAACGATAACATCTATTTTCTCCAACAAGAATGCATCTTGATTCTGAGTCCTAGTCGCAGAGTCCATTCCGGCATGATATGGCAACGCACGAATTCCGTTTACCTGTAACAATTCTGCCAGTTCTTCTACTTTCTTTCGACTCAAACAATAGATTATACCCGATTTACCCTCCTGCGATTTTATATATTTAATAATGTCTTTATCGATATTCGCTGTTTTCGGGCGAACCTCATAATAAAGATTAGGACGATTAAACGACGACTTAAATACAGTGGCTTCCAACATGCCCAGATTCTTCTGTATATCATGCTGGACTTTCGGAGTCGCAGTCGCGGTAAGAGCTATCACAGGACGTACGCCAATCTCATTAATAATAGGTCGGATACGTCGATATTCAGGACGGAAATCATGTCCCCATTCCGAAATACAATGGGCTTCATCTACCGCATAAAACGACACATTCACCTGTTTAAGAAAATCAATGTTTTCTTCCTTCGTCAAGGATTCAGGAGCAACATATAACAATTTGGTTTTCCCCGATAAAATATCGGTTTTCACTTGGTCTATCGCAGTTTTGTTCAAAGAGGAGTTTATGAAATGAGCGACACCATCTTCGGCACTGAAATTCCGCATAGCATCGACCTGATTCTTCATCAATGCAATCAAAGGCGAAATAACTATCGCAGTACCGTCAAGAATCAACGACGGCAATTGATAACAAAGCGACTTCCCTCCTCCGGTAGGCATCAATACAAATGTATCATTCCCGGCAAGCAAATTTCTGATAATCGCTTCCTGATTTCCCTTAAATGTATCGAATCCGAAATTCCTTTTCAGTTCCTCAGTCAAATTTACTTCTTTTGCCATACGGTTACCCTCTTTCTCGTTATGTATATTCGCCGACCTTTATCGGTCAAACAAATTTATAAACAACTCCTCTTAATTACCAAATTTTTTCTTGCTGTTTTTTCTTATACTGCCAATAGTTTTGCTTTTTCTAACTTCTTTTCTGCATAGCTACGTGTTATATGCAATTTCTTTTTTGTCGAAGAAGGCGTTTCATACATAGCATCCATCATAATCGTTTCGACAATAGAGCGCAATCCTCGGGCTCCCAACTTGAACTCTACGGCCTTTTCTACAACATAATCAAGCATATCCCCATCAAACGAAAGTTTCACTCCGTCCATTTCGAAAAGTTTGATATATTGTTTGATAATCGAATTCTTAGGCTCTACCAGAATTCTCCGTAGCGCAGCCTTGTCCAAAGGTTGCAAATAGGTTAAAATGGGCAATCGTCCTATAATTTCAGGAATAAGACCAAACGATTTCAAATCTTGGGGCACAATATACTGTAACAGATTTTCCCGATCTATACGACCATTGCTACCACCTCCATTATAACCTACGACATGGGTGTTCAACCTCATGGCGATTTTACGTTCTATTCCGTCAAAAGCCCCGCCACAAATATACAAAATATTCTTTGTATTCACCGGTATCATTTTCTGCTCGGGGTGTTTACGCCCGCCTTGCGGAGGAACATTTACGATAGAACCCTCCAATAATTTCAACAAACCTTGCTGTACGCCCTCACCGCTGACATCACGGGTAATCGAAGGATTATCGCTTTTACGAGCAATTTTGTCGATCTCGTCGATAAACACAATACCTCGCTCAGCCGCCTCGACATCATAATCGGCAACTTGCAGCAAACGGGTCAAAATGCTTTCGATATCCTCGCCCACATAACCGGCCTCGGTCAAGACAGTAGCATCGACAATCGTAAACGGAACTTTCAATAAACGAGCAATCGTCTTCGCTAACAAGGTCTTTCCGGTTCCGGTAGGGCCGACCATAATAATATTCGATTTCTCAATCTCAACATCATCATTATCGGCTACCTGCAAAACACGTTTATAATGGTTATAGACCGAAACCGACAAATAACGCTTGGCATCGTCCTGCCCGATAACATACTGATCGAGAAATGTTTTTATCTCTTCCGGTTTAGGTAAATCCTCTCGGGATACGGTCCATTTGGAACTCGCTTTTTTCTTTTTATGCAAATATTCTTCGGAAAGGAGATAGGCTTGCTCGGCACACTCGTCGCAAATGCAACCGTCACGCCCCGGCATTAACAATCTTACCTCATTTTCTCCTCTTCCGCAAAAACTACACTTTTCGCCCTTAGCCATTCCTAGAATATTATTTCATAGATTTTACCAATACGTCGTCAATCATACCGTATTCTTTGGCTTCAAGAGCAGTCATCCAATAATCACGATCGGAATCTTTCTCCACACGCTCATACGAGTTTCCCGAATGATCGGCTATAATGGTATAGAGTTCTTTTTTAAGTTTCTGTATCTCCCTTGCCGTAATCTCTATATCCGAAGCCTGACCTTGTGCGCCTCCCATCGGTTGATGTATCATAACCCGGGAATGTTTCAAAGCAAAACGTTTTCCCTTTGTCCCTGCAACCAACAATACAGCGCCCATCGAGGCGGCCATACCTGTACAGATCGTAGAAATATCACTGCTTATGAACTGCATGGTATCGTAGATACCCAACCCGGCATATACCGACCCTCCGGGAGTATTGAAATAAATAGATATATCTTTACCCGGGTCGGCAGAATCGAGATAAAGCAACTGTGCTTCTATAACATTCGATGTATAATCATCGATAGGAGTTCCCAAAAAGATTATACGGTCCATCATTAAACGCGAAAACACGTCCATCTGGGTTACATTCAGTTGGCGCTCCTCCATAATAGAAGGGGAAAGATAGCTACTGGTAAACTGCGCATATTGATCAAGGGCAAGTCCATTCATACCCAAATGTTTTACCGCATATTTTCTAAAATCATTAGTCATAATTATATCGTTTTTAGATTGTTTTTTTAATCCCTATTTTTAGTCAAAGATATAAATAAAAACAATTATACCCCAAATAAAATTCTGCTGCCCGGTCTTTTTTGCCAATATCTTCACAAAAAATAATACATCAACCGAACTACAAGCATCAATTAACTATATTGGAAGATTTCAAACAATGAAAAGCCCCGAAGCCATTACGTCTCGGGGCTATCGATAATTATATCGATTTTATTACTCGGCAACTTCAAACATTTTCTGGAATTTATCCATCGTCACTTCTTTGGCCGTAAGCGTTACAGACTCCTTAATGGCAGTTTGAATCTTCTGCTCCGTAGCTTGGTCAATAAGACGCGAACGAGACTCTTTGCTTGATAACATTTCCTTAGCATAACGTTCGAGAACATCATCGGGAACACCTGTCATACCATATTGTGCGAACTGACTTGCCGCTACCCGTTTTGCCAAAGCCAACAAATCGGTATCATCGACATGAATATCGAATTGTTTTACGATTTGTTCTTTAATCAACTGCCATTTCAAATCGGGAACCATCTTCGCAAAATCCTCATCGATATTTTCAGCTTTACGATTTTTATCGGTAGCCAACAACCAACGTTTCAAAAATGCATCGGGCAAATCAAACTCACCTACTGCCTTTTCTATCGCAGCACGTGCATCAATCGAAAATTTATAATCGCTTTCAGGAACCAATTGATGCGCTATCATTTCACGAAGTTTAGCAAAATATTCCTCTTCTGTTTTTACAACATCTTTACCGAATACATTGTCAAATAATTCTTGATTCAATTCGGCAGGTTGCAAATGTGTGATATCTGTCACTGTCATCTCGAAATTCGATGTCACATTGGCAGCTTTTTCCTTATCGATATTCAACATAGAGGCCAGTTCTGCGACCGAAGCATCACAACTTTTCGAAGGATTGAACATCACTTTGTCACCCTTCTTCACGCCGGCAAATTTAGCTTTTTCCTTGTCATTCTTGAAATATGCAGGAGAAACGATGGTACTTTCGACCGTAATTCCCCCTTCTACCGGAGTCCCTTTTTTTACCATTTCTACCATCAAACCTTTGATAAGGTCTCTTTCATCGGTAGACTCATCTACCGAAATCTGTTTACCGAAACGTGACAAAAAGGATTCATTCTGACGTTTTACCATGTCATCATCGACAGTAATCGTATAGTAAGGTATTTTTATTTTTTTATCGACCTTTACATTCAATTCGGGGGCTAATGCCACATCAAAACGGAACGTGAAATCGTCTTGTGTATCCAAATCGACAGTCATATCTTCTGCGGTCATCGGCTCGCCCAAGATATTGAGCTTATTATCACGAATATAATTGTACAGAGACTCGGAAACCAAACGATTAATTTCTTCAACTCGAACCGATTTTCCAAACATCTTCATGAGCATGCTAAAAGGAACTTTCCCTTTTCTGAATCCGGGAATATTCGCTTTTTGCCCATAAGCACGAAGAGATTTGTCTACTTTTTCCTGATAGTCAGCCTTTGAAATTTCAATCGAAATCACGGCATTCAGGTTGTCAGTGTTTTGATGCGAAACGTTCATTCTTATGATTTTATTAAATTAGACTCACAAATTTATTCTCAACTTTCCACAAAAAGCGTGCAAATTTGAGAGCGCAAAATTAGTGCTTATCTTTCGATAATCAAATTATTATTAATTTTTTTCTTTCTATCTATATCGTGAAAAGACTTTCCACTCCGCAAGAGCAGCCTCCTTTGAACCCCAATACCCAACCCTACTTCGTATCAGACATCAATTGTTCAAAAAAATCGTCAAGCTCTTTATCCATTTTTTCCCAAAAATCATCGTGCAAATAGATATTCTCATCGTCCAATGTAATCAAATCGGCAACGGGCTCCATCTCATTATCTACCAACACGACAGAAAAAGGTGGTATAATATCCAGCGAATGTAAAGCAAGATTCACATCTTCATGACTCAACACCTTCCTCAGAAAAGCAATTATCGCAGCATCCGAACGTTCTCCACTGGAATCTCGCCACTCGTCCAATCCATCAATTACCGATTGCACCAATATATTTTCAGTATCATCAAATACCGAAAACAACTGTTCATCGTATTTCACCTGCACATACATATCGGTCAAGGACATCGCCTCTGCACGCGCCTTCTCCACTGCCGTACAAAAAGACTCACACATTGCAGAAAAAAGTGTTAATTCCGAAGTTTCCATAAATACATAATTATTTGTACTTCAAAGATAGTGTAACCGAAGATGGAAACCAATTTATTTAGTCATGCCCGGCTCAACTTACCTTTACATTCACGACAAAGATAGCGAAAAAATCCGTAGACATCACCGTTATGCAAAATTTTCTCCTATTCGTCACATACAAAGCAAGTTTCAAATACCATATACAAAACGATGCGATAAAAAAAATCTCGTTTTATTCAAAAATATATAACTATTTGTTTGGATTCAAAAATGATTTCATTACATTTGCAACATCAAACTCATATTTGACAGGCAATGAAGAATTTTGATTTTGCATATTACTTTTACTTTTATTTTTATTTTGGAGAAAAATAGAAACGGGGTTTTATGCAAAAAAAGAAATAGAAAACAATTAAGAAACTTATGATAAAATCCCGTTCAATACGAACGGGATTTTTTATTTATCTTGCTTATGAATAAAAAAGTCACCATACAAGGCATAGCCGGTTGCTACCACGAGGCGGCCGCCCGAGCTTATTTCGGGGAAGAAGGAATAGAAACGGTTCCCTGCTCGACATTTCCCGAAATGTTCGACCGCATGAATAACGACCGTTCTTTATTGGGCATCATTGCCATTGAAAACACCATTGCAGGCAGCCTTTTACAAAATCACGAACTATTACGAAAAAGTGAATTAAGTATCATAGGAGAATATAAATTGCGTATTTCTCACGTACTGGCCGCACTACCGGGAGAAACTATGGACGATATACTCGAAGTGAATTCTCACCCCATGGCATTAATGCAATGCGGTGATTTTTTACAAGCTCACCCTAAAATGAAAGTTGTAGAAAAAGACGATACGGCCGGTAGTGCCCAAGAAATTTCGCACCGTCATCTTTCGGGCCATGCCGCCATTTGCGGTAAACTGGCCGCCGAAATTTATAACATGAATATCTTGGCAGAAGGTATCGAAACCAACAAACGAAATTTCACTCGTTTTCTAATTCTTGCCGATCCTTCTCACCGTGAAATTTTAATAGCAGGCAAACGCATAAACAAGGCTTCACTTGTTTTCAGTTTGCCACATACACAAGGCAGTTTATCAAAAGTACTCACCATACTTTCTTTCTATGACATCAATTTGTCCAAAATACAGTCCATGCCCATTATCGGGAAAGAATGGGAATACCGATTTTATATAGACCTTACATTCGATAATTTCACTCGATACAAACAATCCCTCGAAGCAATAAGACCTCTAACAAAAGACTTTAAAATACTTGGAGAATATGCAGAATTCAATCAACCCCTTTAATATCAGACCCGCTAATCGGGTAAATAACATAAGCGAATACTACTTCTCAAAAAAGTTGAAAGAAATAGCCGAACTAAATGCCCGCGGTTTGGATATTATCAATCTGGGCATAGGCGGGCCTGACAGGCCGCCCCACCCCGAAACGATTGAAACCCTGTGTACGGAGAGCCGGAAATCTGATGTTCACGGATACCAACCTTACATAGGCCTACCCGAACTACGCCGAGCCTTCGCCGATTGGTATAACAGATGGTACAATGTAACACTCGATCCTCAAAAAGAAATACAACCCCTTATAGGGTCCAAAGAGGGCATATTGCACATCAGTCTGGCATTTCTCAATGCCGGAGACGGGGTATTAGTTCCCAATCCGGGATACCCCACATACAGTTCCGTCAGCCGACTGGCCGAAGCCGAAATTTTCACCTACGACCTCGATGAAAATAACCATTGGCAACCCGACTTCAAGCAATTAGAGTCGTTACCGCTCGATCGTATAAAGTTAATGTGGGTCAACTATCCCAATATGCCTACGGGAGCCAAAGCATCTATGGAATTGTTTACCAAACTGGTGGATTTCGGGAAGCGTCACAACATAATCATCGTGAACGACAACCCGTACAGTTTCATTCTCAACGACAATCCGATGAGTATACTGGCTGTCCCCGGGTCTAAGGACATTTGTATCGAAATGAATTCTTTAAGCAAATCTCACAATATGTCCGGTTGGCGAATCGGTATGCTTGCTTCCAACCCTCAATTTATCGAATGGATTTTGAAAGTGAAAAGTAATATCGATTCAGGAATGTTCCGTCCGCTACAAATGGCTGCGACAAAAGCATTGTCATGCGGCCAAGAATGGTATGACCAATTAAACGAAGTGTACCGTAACCGACGTGATATCGCAGAAAAAATCATGAAAGCTCTCGGTTGCAGTTATGATCCGTCACAAGCAGGATTGTTCGTATGGGGAAAAATACCCGATAGTGCAACAGATGCCGAATCGTTAGCCGACGAAATATTATACAATGCGCACGTCTTCATTACTCCGGGATTCATTTTCGGAAGTCGAGGGAACAGATATATTCGCATTTCGCTTTGCGCCCCCGAAAAAAAGATGCAAGAAGCGTTACACCGTATAGAAAAAATCAAATCAAATAAATAACAATACCATTATGGAAGATTTACAATCAATTTTACTTCCCGGAATAGACTCTAAACGCCCTATTATCATAGCCGGCCCATGTAGCGCCGAAACCGAAGAGCAAGTAATGACCACAGCGAAAAGCCTCGCCGAGCGCGGCATTAAAATATTTCGTGCAGGTATATGGAAGCCTCGTACCAAACCGGGCGGATTCGAAGGTATAGGCGTAGAAGGCCTTGCTTGGTTAAAACACGTCAAAGAAGAAACCGGTATGTACACGGCAACAGAGGTTGCCACTGAACGGCACGTATTCGAAGCATTAAAACATGGTATCGACATTTTATGGATCGGAGCACGCACGACCGCCAATCCCTTTGCGGTTCAAGAAATAGCCAACGCACTGAAAGGTGTAGACATTCCGGTACTCATCAAGAATCCGGTAAATCCCGACCTAGAACTATGGATAGGGGCCGTCGAACGCATTTATAACGCCGGTCTCCACCGACTGGCTGTCATACACCGAGGGTTTAGCAGCTACGACAAACAGTTGTACCGCAATATGCCTCAATGGCACATTCCTATCGAACTACGTCGCCGTCTCCCCAATCTTCCTATTTTTTGCGACCCTAGCCACATCGGCGGTAAACGCGAACTTGTAGCTCCATTGAGCCAACAAGCGATGGATCTGGGATTCGACGGACTAATCGTTGAATCCCATTGCGACCCCGATTGTGCATGGAGCGATAAAAACCAGCAAGTGACCCCCGACGCTCTGGACTATATCCTCAACATGTTGGTAATACGAGAGACCACACAGACGACAGAAAACCTATCGGAACTACGTCACCAAATAGACAACCTCGACAATCAACTGCTCGAACTGTTAGCCAAACGCATGCGCATATCCAGAGAAATCGGGCAATATAAAAAAGAGCACAGTATGCCCGTGCTGCAAACTAACCGCTATGACGAAATCCTACAAAAACGCATGGCACAAGCCGTTGAATTGGGAATGAGCGGAGAATTTATGAAAGAAGTGATGCAAGCCATTCACGAAGAATCGGTACATCAACAAATGGATATTATTAATAAATAAAAACGATGAAAATAGTAATTCTCGGAGCCGGAAAAATGGGCTCTTTCTTTGCCGATGTACTCAGTTTCGACCATGAAATCGCCCTATACGACATAGACCCTCATCGACTGAGATTCGCATTCAATACTTTGCGAATGACCCGGCCAGAAGAAATACAAGATTTTACTCCCGACTTAGTCATCAATGCGGCAACCGTAAAATATACGATAGAAGCGTTTCAAACCGTTCTTCCCTATTTACCGGCTCACACAATCCTATCGGATATTGCTTCGGTCAAGACCGGATTACCCGAATTTTATGCCCAAGCCCGACACCCATTCGTATCGACACACCCTATGTTCGGACCGACGTTCGCTAATTTGAGCGACCTAAGTACGCAAAATACAATCATCATTACCGAAGGTGACCACATGGGCAAAATCTTTTTCAAGGATATTTACCAGCGACTGAGATTGAATATATTCGAATACAGTTTTAAAGAGCATGACGAAACCATAGCTTATTCACTCTCGGTTCCATTCACTTCGACGTTGGTGTTCGCCTCGATTATGAAACATCAAGAGGCTCCCGGCACGACATTCAAAAAACATATGGACATAGCAAGAGGGTTACTTTCGGAAGACGACTACCTGCTAACCGAAATTCTTTTCAATCCCAATACCCCCGACCAAGTGCGGGGAATACAGAAGCAGTTATCGTCTCTCCTCGATATTATCGAGCGTAAAGATTCTATAAAAATGAAAGAATATCTCACCCAAGTGAGGAAAAACATAGAATAACTCAAAATCATAAAAAGGCTTGCTTAACGCAAGCCTTTTTCATTTCACTCGCTCCCTGCCTCCCCAACTTTATAAAATGAAATTGATACAATATTTTCATGGATTGCAAAAGAATATTTATATTTGTAGGTTAACTTAGGTGTGTATATAAGCGCACTAACAAACCTATGGATTAACATGAGAAAATATAATACGTTCCGTATTTCATGCATAGCCTTATTATGGGTATTCTTATGCGTTCTTCTAATTAGGGGAAGAGGCATCGACGGGCAAGCTCTGTTCGCTATCATTGCTTCGGGAATCATTGTATTCGTTCCACTCTACAAACGATGGAAGCAAGAGAGTAAAGGTAAATAGTACCATTGTATTTACGTAAAAGAGACTAAAAATGAACCCCGACAATACAGAACTACTGAAACAAATAAACACACCCGCCGATTTACGAAAATTACAGGTTAGCGAGCTACCCCAAGTGTGTGACGAAATCAGGCATTTCATTATCAATACTCTTGCCCATAATCCGGGACATTTTGGGTCTAGCATGGGAGCCGTGGAACTCACCGTGGCCTTGCACTATGTATTCGACACTCCATACGACCGCATAGTTTGGGACGTGGGACATCAAGCCTACGGGCATAAGATTTTAACTGAAAGACGTGACAGGTTTTATACTTGTCGTAAACTCAACGGATTGAGTGGATTTCCAAACCCAGCCGAAAGCGAATACGACGCTTTCATTGCCGGGCATGCATCTAATTCCATATCAGCAGCATTAGGCATGGCCATTGCTACACAACTGAAACACGAACAAAAAGAAAGAAAAGTCATTGCTGTCATCGGAGATGCATCCATTGCCGGAGGATTAGCTTTCGAAGGATTGAATAACGCATCCATCAGTCCCAACAACTTGCTCATCATACTGAACGACAACGATATGGCAATCGACCATAATGTCGGAGGGCTAAACGAATATCTAGTAAACATCACTACATCGAAAAGCTATAATAAACTCAGATACGATGCTTATCGTACCCTACGTAAGCTAAATCTGATAGACGATGAACACAGGGGGGCCATTTTACGTTTCAACAATAGCCTAAAAGCTTTGCTAACCAAGCAACAAAACATTTTCGAAGGTTTAAATATACGATATTTCGGTCCCATAGACGGGCACAATGTGGTTAATATCGTCAATAAACTCAACGATATAAAAGATATGACCGGTCCGAAAATACTTCACCTACGTACGATCAAAGGGAAAGGATATGCTCCGGCCGAAAAAGAACCGACTATTTGGCACGCTCCGGGCTGTTTTAATCCAGAAACGGGCGATAGAATTACCGTAACAGAAGAGCAAAAACCTCCTAAATTTCAAGATGTATTCGGACTCACGCTTGTCGAATTGGCTAAAAAAAACGATAAAATAACAGTTATCACACCTGCAATGCCAACGGGAAGTTCCACCTGTTTCATGATGGAGAAATTTCCCGAAAGGTCTTTTGATGTCGGTATCTCCGAAGAACATGCCGTCACCTTCGCCGCTGGTTTGGCCAAAGAAGGATTGCAACCATTTTGCAGCATCTATTCGACTTTTCTCCAAAGAGGATTCGACGAAGTCATTCACGATGTCGCCATACAAAACTTACCGGTAACATTTTGTATCGACCGCGCTGGACTCGTGGGAGAAGACGGGGTTACCCATCACGGTGCATTCGATATGTGCTATTTGCGTTGCATACCCAATATGACTATTGCTGCACCTATGGACGAACATTATCTGCGACATCTCATGTACACAGCACAACTATCCGACCGTGGGCCGTTTGCCATTCGCTATCCTCGCGGTTGCGGAAGTCATGTCGATTGGGAATGCCCTATGCACGAAATTCCTATCGGGAAAGGTCGCAAGCTCTATGACGGAAATGAGATAGCCGTACTGAGTATCGGGACTGCGGGTATCGCGGCACGACAAGCCGTAGAGCAGGCCCGAAAGACAGGTGTAAAAGCAGCTCTCTACGATATGATTTTTGTCAAACCCATTGACGAAGAGATTCTTCACGAAGTAGCCCAAAAATACAAACGAATCATAACCGTAGAAGATGGATGTATAACAGGAGGCTTCGGAAGTGCTGTATTAGAATTCATGTCCGACAATGGATATACACCCCATATAAAACGAATAGGAATCCCCGATAAATTCATAGCACAGGGGACAGTTAAAGAACTACACCAACTATGTGGTATAGATGAAGAAAATATTTACTCGGTAATTATTGGTAATTGGTAAATCATAGAAATAAAAGAGAACTAATAATTATGAAAATAATCATTGCTGGAGCCGGAGAGGTTGGAACACATTTAGCAAAACTGTTATCCCGAGAAGAACAGGATATTATTCTAATCGACAATGATGAAGAGAAACTACGAGAACTCGATGCCAATTATAATTTAATGACTGTCATCGGGAACCCTACTGCATTCCAAACATTAAAACAAGCCCAAGTATATAAAGCCGATTTATTTATTGCTGTCATGCCCTTCGAGTCTCGTAATATCATGGCATGTACAATGGCATCGAAACTAGGCGCAAAAAAAACTCTGGCAAGAGTGGACAACTACGAATACCTTTTGCCTGAAAATAAAGCCTTCTTTGAAAATCTGGGAGTAAATGAACTGATATATCCCGAAAAACTGGCCGCAGAAGAAGTAATAACCGCATTAAAACACACATGGACACGCAACTGGTTTGAACTTTGTAATGGAGAATTAATCGTACTAAGTGTAAAATTACACGACAACGCTAAAATTCTGAATAAAAAACTCTATGAACTTACAACAGCCGAAAGCCAATTTCACATCGCGGCCATCAAACGTATACATGAAACTATTATTCCAAGAGGAAACGACGAAATAAAAATAGGAGACATCGCATACTTTACCACGACTCCTAATCATATACAAGAAATTCAAAAACTCTCAGGTGAAACAGAAGCAGAAATTCACAAAATAATGATCATGGGAGGCAGCCGTATCGCTATACGCATATCGAGTTACGCGCCTGATAATATGGCAATAAAACTCATCGAATGCGACAAGCAAAAGAGTTATAAATTAGCCGAATACATGAACGATATAATCATTATTCAAGGAGATGGACGCAATGTGGATCTTTTGAAAGAAGAAGGAATCCGTGACATGGATGCATTTATAGCATTAACCGATAGTTCCGAGACAAACATATTAGCCTGTTTAACCGCCAAAGAATTAGGGGTAAAAAAGACTATTGCAGAAGTCGAAAATATCCAGTTCATCTCTACAGCCGAACGGCTAAATATAGGAAATATCATCAATAAAAAATTACTAGCGGCCAGCCGTATCTTCCAATTGTTGCTCGACGAAGACTCCTCAAATGCTAAATGCCTCGCATTATCCGACGCCGAAGTCGTAGAATTGGTTGCAAAAGAAAATTCTAAAATTACCAAAGCCGCAGTAAAAGACCTAAAACTCCCGTCCGATTTAACAATCGGTGGATTGGTTCGTAATGGACACGGCATGGTCGTAACCGGAAACACATGGATACAACCGAATGATCACGTCGTTATTTTCTGTCTCGACACAGCATTACATAAAATAGAGAAGCTTTTCAATTAGGAATATCATGCCCAAAATTAACTTTCATGTCATACTGAAATTCATCGGAATATTACTATGCATGGAATCTGTATTCATGCTTGTTCCGTTTGTCGTAGCTCTTATTTATGGAGAAGGAGATGCGCCGGCTTTTATTAAGTCGGCATCAATAACTGCAATCGCAGGTGGTATATTATTCTACATTTTCAGGAACTCCCGTAACGACGTAGGAAAGCGTGAAAGTTATTTACTGGTAACTTCTATATGGCTTTTCTTCTCGGCTTTCGGAATGCTCCCATTTTGCTTAATGCCCAATCATTTGAGTATTACAGATGCTATTTTCGAAACAGTATCCGGTTTAACAACTACAGGAGCTTCCATTATAGAAAACATAGACGTTCTTCCTCATGGCATTCTCTTTTGGCGTAGTTTCATGCAATTTATCGGAGGAATGGGGATCATCTTGTTAACAATCGCCATACTGCCCATGCTTAACCATCAGGGTGGATTACTCTTATTTAATTCCGAAGTGACCGGTATAACAACCGAAAAATTAAGGCCTAAAATAGGAGAAACAGCAAAAAAATTATGGAGTGTATATATCATACTCACCATTATCCTCTGTCTCCTATTGTGGTTGGGTCCCATGAATCTTTTCGATGCTATCTGTCAAGCATTTTGCGTTATGGCAACAGGTGGATTTTCGACCAAACAAGCCGGTATAAATTTTTGGAACTCCTCTTACACAGAATATGTCATGACTATATTCACATTTATTGCAGGTATAAATTTTGCTTTGGTGTATAGAGCCGTAACCGGAGATTTCAAAAAACTATTACACAACGAAGAAACCAAATGGTACACGGCAATTGTATTAGGGGCCACTTTATTAGTCATTACAGGACTATACATAACCGACCAAAACGGATCCTTCGAAGATACTTTTCGAAGATCGCTATTCTTGGTTGTAACAATTGTTACGTCAACCGGATACACCGGAGACGACTATGTCGCTTGGGGCCCATTTTTTACAACTATATTTTTACTACTCATGTTTTTCGGAGCTTGTGCCGGCTCCACTTGTGGAGGAGCAAAAATAGACAGGCTGGTGGTCCTCGCCAAAAATACAAAAAATGAACTTTACAGAGTCATACACCCCAATGCTATATTACCTGTACGCGTAAATGGGAAAGCCATATCTCACGAAATAGTATCCAAAATATTAGCATTTATCTTAGTATATGTCATGGTACTTATAGCAGGGTCTATTATCCTATCGGCATTGGGGCTGTCTATGGAAGAAGCATTCGGTTCGACACTTTCCTGCCTCAGCAATATCGGTCCCGGGGCCGGTTCAACCGGTCCGGCAGGTAACTATGCTTTTATCCCCGATTTAGGAAAATGGACTTTGTCAACCATCATGCTCATCGGCCGGCTTGAACTGTTTACAGTCCTCATTTTATTCACATCTTACTTTTGGAAAAACTCATAATATTGTTGAGAATAAGTATTTTTTGTACATTTGTATCTAATCTAAAATCCAAAGCGAAGTATTCTCATAATATGCCTACAACAGACTTAGAAGAAAATAAAATAAAACAAGCCCAACCCGAAGAGGGAAACGATACAGCTCAGAATGAAAGAGAAATACGTAAAAACATATTTAAAAATGAACGTGTAAATTTCATTTTAGGTGTCATTTTAGTCATATTCTCCCTCTATTTGACTATCTCTTTCATCTCATTCTTTTTTACAGGAAGCATCGACCAAAGTAAAGTTGAGAATCTATCGGTAGGAGAACTTTCTTCCATTGGAAACGAGATTCAAAATTGGACGGGTGCATTCGGGGCATACTTATCCAACCTCATGATAAATCGTTGGATGGGTATATCTGCTTTCATCGTTTCTCTATGGTTATATGTCGTAGGCCGTCGATTCATGAAAGTCGCCCATACTCGAATGATACGATTTACGATTAGCTGTGCCTTGTCGATAATAGTTTTGTCTCTCTTTTTCGGATTCATTTTCATGCACAGTTATAACAACACCTTCCTATATTTAGGGGGATATCACGGGTATTATGCGACTTTATGGCTCAATGCATGGATAGGACCATGGGGAACGGCTCTATTCATTATAGCTCTCGTTATTATATTGCTCGTCCATCTAAGTTATAAAACCATTGAATATATTCGACGAGTATCGTCCGTCAACCTCACAGGGAAGGCGATCCAAGCAATAAAAAACAGGACGGATAATCCAGAAACAGATAACGAAAATGACAATAGGGAAACTGAATCTAACGAAATCCAAAACACTGAAAACATACCCTCATCGGAAAACGATATTGTAAATACATTGCCCGAATATCCCGATGACCCTACCGAAGAAATCCCCACACCCGAAGATATACAAGAAAATATTCTTCCTATCGAAGAGGAGACTAAACGAGTTACCATCGAGACCGGTGACCCCGACTTTGTCATCGAGACGGCTGAGACCGAAGTATTAGCTACACAAGCTCCTATGGAAGATTATGATCCTACGAAAGACCTCTCGCATTATAAAAGACCGACATTCGATTTACTGGACAAACGGGAAAACAGCGAGGTGGAGATCAACATGGAAGAACAGTCTGCCAACAAAAAACTGATCACCGAAACCCTCAAAAATTACAATATAGAAATCAGTTCCATTACGGCGACTGTGGGTCCTACCGTTACTCTTTATGAAATAAAACCAGCACCCGGAGTAAGAATAGCCCGGATAAAAAGTTTGGAAAACGATATTGCCCTCAGCCTGTCGGCGTTAGGGATTCGCATTATAGCCCCTATTCCCGGCAAAGGAACCGTCGGTATCGAAGTACCGAACAAAGATCCTAAAATGGTCTCTATGTATTCTGTTCTAGCTTCCAAAAAATTTCAAGAATGTAAATATGAACTTCCCCTTGCGTTAGGAAAAAGTATTACGAACGAAGTCTGCATAGCAGATCTTTGTAAAATGCCTCACATATTGGTGGCTGGTGCTACCGGACAAGGAAAATCCGTCGGGCTGAATGCCATTATCACATCTTTACTTTATAAAAAACACCCGGCTCAATTAAAATTCGTATTAGTCGATCCCAAAATGGTCGAATTCAGTATCTATTCGGTTATAGAAAGACATTTTATGGCTAAATTACCCGACGCAGAAAAGTCCGTAATTACCGACAGCGACAAGGTTATCGCCACTTTAAATTCTCTCTGTATCGAAATGGATAATCGATATGCCCTACTCGCCAAAGCAAATGTGAGAACAATCAAAGAGTATAACGAAGAGTTTATCCATAGAAAACTGAATCCGAATAACGGACACAAATTCATGCCCTATATCGTGGTGATTATCGATGAGTTCGCTGATTTAATTATGATGGCAGGCAGAGACGTCGAAATGCCCATCGCTCGAATAGCACAAAAAGCGAGAGCTGTCGGTATTCACATGATCATAGCAACACAACGTCCTTCAACGACCGTTATCACCGGTAACATTAAGGCAAATTTCCCGGCACGTATCGCTTTCAGAGTTATGCAAATGGTCGATTCACGGACTATACTCGATGCTCCCGGAGCAAACCAGCTCATCGGACGAGGTGATATGTTATTTACCGAAGGAGGTGATTTGAAACGTATTCAATGTGCGTTTATCGATACTCCCGAAGTAAAACGAATTTGTGAGTATATCAGCAAACAACAAGGATACCCCGAACCATATGAACTTCCAGAATATAAAAATCCCGACAGTGACGCAGGGAGCAATGGAAACGATGTAATCAACCGAGACCCCCTATTCGAGGAAGCCGCTAAAATGATCGTCGTTTCAGGGCAGGCCTCCACATCGTCTTTACAAAGACGCTACTCCATCGGATACAATAGAGCGGGACGACTGATGGATCAACTGGAAGCTGCCGGTATCGTAGGCCCAAGCGAAGGGGGTAAACCTCGACAAGTACTGATTGTGGATATTATGGCTCTCGAAAACAAATTAGAATTAATGAAATGAAAACAAATCGCATTCTACTATGCTGCTCCGTACTTTTTCTACTATTAAGCATGGGACCTCTACATGCACAAAACGGTACAAAGGCATTAGATAAAGTCGTTGGTAAATTCCAACAATCGAACGGTATATCGGCTACTTTTACACTGACCGTTTTTAATGCACTGAACGAACCCGTAGAAAAACAAAACGGAACTATAAAACTATCTGGGAACAAATTTTACTGGAATACAACATCTATGACTGTATGGTACGATGGTTTGCAACAATGGGCATACGTAAAGGCAACAGAGGAAGTAAACCTAACCGAACCGACGACCGAAGAAATCGCAACAGTCAATCCCTACATACTCATCAATAACTACAAAAAAGACTTCTACATCAAAACATTAAAGTCAAAAAGTTCCAAAGAAAGTATAGCAGAACTTACACCAAAGAAGAAAGGAACAAATATAGACCACATTATAATTATTATCAACACAACTACGTGGAATCCAAGCTCTTTTAAACTCTATTATAGCGATCGGACATATAGCATAATCAACCTGTCAAAATATGCTACCGACCAAAACTTTCCAGACTCGACATTTGTTTTTAACAAAAAGCAATATCCAAAAGCAGAACTTATCGATTTACGCTAATAACACAAATAAATAGAAATTATGGAACAAAACGAACGCATACGTTGTCTAATTATAGGCTCAGGACCGGCCGGTTATACGGCAGCTATTTATGCTTCACGAGCAAACCTATCACCGGTTCTATATGAAGGCATGCAACCGGGCGGACAACTAACAACGACCAGCGATATAGAAAATTTCCCGGGATATCCCGAAGGTATATCAGGATTCGATATGATGGAAGATTTGAAAAAACAAGCCGAACGATTCGGGGCAAACATTCGCCGAGGGATTGCCACAGCTGTCGATTTTTCTCAAAAACCATATCGTATAACCATAGACGGTGAAAAAATTATTGAAGCCGATGCCTTAATCATCTCTACTGGTGCTTCGGCCAAATATTTAGGACTCCCAGATGAGGCTAAATATGCAGGTATGGGAGTGTCGGCCTGCGCTACTTGCGATGGATTTTTCTACCGAAAAAAAATAGTCGCGGTAGTAGGTGGAGGCGATACGGCTTGCGAAGAAGCAGAATACCTCTCCCAAGTCCAACTTGAAAAATCCTGTTTTCGGCACAATCACCAATGTCCATTTCTCCTCTTCCATCATCTTTC
>ENA-UEPL01000582-UEPL01000582.1-human-gut-metagenome-genome-assembly--contig:-NODE-582-length-32912-cov-57.508208_pt1 | contig 32912 bp, 23 predicted proteins | sample MGYA00242896_ERZ507908 | MGnify/ENA primary metagenome ERZ507908 (study PRJEB26167, sample SAMN06115518) | human gut metagenome | host: Homo sapiens | place: China:Chongqing | collected 2015-08-20...
AGAAAATGAAAAAACACTGACACTCGAGGAGCGCTTTGCACACTTAGAGCAGATAGTGGCGAGGATGGAGGATGCGGATGTATCCCTGGATGAGGCCTTTGAGCTCTACAAGAAGGGGCTTGATGAGGTAAAGAGTGCCAATGATATGGTACAGGGCATGGAAAAGGCCATGCTTGTGCTAAACAGCGATGGACAACTGGAGGAATTCTGATGAGCTTAAATGGGAATTTAAATAAGTCACAATTCATGGAGGAGCTGCAGCAAAAGGTAGAGCATATAAATAACGTGCTTGAGAAGTTTCTTCCCGCTGAGGAGGGACAGCAGAGGATTATTTTTGAGGCCATGAACTATAGTGTGAGAGCCGGTGGAAAAAGGCTTCGCCCTATCCTCATGGAAGAGACTTACCATATGTTTGGCGGAAGCAGTGCAGTGATTGAGCCATTTATGGCGGCAATCGAGATGATACACACCTACTCGCTGGTGCATGATGACCTGCCTGCCATGGACAATGATGAGTACAGGCGTGGAAAAAAGACCACACATGCTGTGTACGGTGAGGCTATGGGCATTCTTGCAGGTGATGCACTTTTAAACCTGGCATATGAGAACGCAGCAAAGGCTTTTGGCATGGAAGTGGCTGATGCGCGTGTGGCAAGGGCATTTGCGGTGCTTGCAAAAAAAGCAGGCGTGTATGGTATGGTCGGAGGACAGGTGGTTGATGTAGAAAGCGAGAAATCCGATGACTGTCCTATCACAAGGGAAAAGCTTGACTTTATCTACAGGCTTAAGACAGGCGCACTTATAGAGAGCTCGATGATGATAGGAGCAATCCTTGCAGGGGCGTCGTCTGATGAGGTATCACGCGTGGAGCAGATAGCGGCAAAGCTGGGGCTTGCATTTCAGATACAGGATGATGTGCTTGATGTCACAAGCTCACTTGAGGTGCTTGGAAAGCCGGTAGGCAGTGACGAGAAAAATAATAAAGCGACATATGTCACATTTGAGGGATTGGATAAGGCAGTTTCTGATGTGGAGCGCATCTCTAAGGAGGCAGAAAAGCTGCTTGATGATTTGGGATACGACGATGCATTTCTTAAGGAGTTATTTGAATATCTGATCCATCGGGAGAAATAGGATGGTTTTAGAAAAGATACAAAAGGAAAATGATATAAAAAAACTGACACATAAGGAGCTTGAGCTGTTAAAGGATGAAATCAGGCAGTTTCTTATAGAGAGCATATCGGTGACAGGCGGTCATTTGGCATCAAATCTCGGAGTAGTGGAGCTTACCATGGCGTTGCATCTGTGCTTTGATCTGCCGAAGGATAAGATAGTGTGGGATGTAGGGCATCAGTCGTACACACACAAGATACTCACAGGCAGAAAGGATGGATTTTCATCGCTCAGACAGTATGGCGGAATGAGCGGCTTCCCAAAGGCGGATGAGAGCGACTGTGACTGTTTTAATACAGGACACAGCTCCACATCTATTTCAGCGGGGCTTGGACTTGCGACAGCCAGACAGGTGACCGGAGATGACTATCATGTGGTTTCTGTAATAGGAGACGGTGCACTGACGGGAGGTATGGCGTATGAGGCACTCAACAATGCTTCAAGCGTGAAAGGCAATTTCATTATAGTGCTAAACGACAACAATATGTCGATTTCAGAGAACGTCGGAGGCATAAGCCAGTATCTTTCAGGCTTTCGAACAGCGGATGCATACAGGGATTTAAAGAATAATGTCATGAATTCCCTAAACCATATACCAATCTACGGAGAGCGTATGGTAAAGCATATCAGGAATACAAAGAGCAGCATAAAGCAGCTTTTTATTCCGGGTATGTTCTTTGAGGAGATGGGCATTATCTATTTGGGACCTGTGGATGGCAGTGATATAAAGGAAATGTGCCGTGTGTTTGATGAGGCAAAGCGTGTGGATGGTCCGGTGCTTGTGCATGTGCTCACGAAAAAGGGAGCAGGCTATGGCCCGGCAGAGCGTTATCCTTCCAGATTTCACGGGGCAGAGCCATTTGTTATAGAGACAGGGCTTCCAAAGAATAAGCGCACGAAGGCCAATTACACAGATGTCTTCTCAACAGTCATGAAGAAGCTGGGCGAGAGAAATCCAAAGGTAGTTGCGATAACGGCTGCCATGGCTGATGGAACAGGGCTTCGCAGATTCCACCGCAATTTCCCGGATAGATTTTTTGATGTGGGAATAGCCGAGGCACATGCCACGACCTTTGCGGCAGGGCTTGCAAAGGCAGGACTTATCCCGGTATTTGCGGTGTACTCGTCATTTTTACAAAGGGCGTTTGACCAGATACTTCACGATGTGTGCATACAGAATCTGCATGTCATCTTTGCAATCGACAGGGCAGGGCTTGTAGGCAGTGACGGAGAGACACATCAGGGAATATTTGACATATCATATCTGTCGGTCATCCCGAATATGACAATCATGGCTCCGAAGAATAAGTGGGAGCTGTCTGATATGATGAAGTTTGCAGTGGCATATGACGGTCCGATTGCACTCAGATATCCAAGAGGGGCAGCCTATGACGGCCTTAAGGAAATCAGACAGCCGATAGAGCTTGCAAAGAGTGAGCTAATCAGAAAAGGAAGCACGGTGGCTATCATGGCACTTGGCAGTATGGTAAAGGCTGCCGTTGATGTGGTAAAGCTGCTTGAGGCAGAGGGAATCTCTGCTACACTTATCAATGCGCGTTTTGCAATGCCTTTTGATAAGGAAGCAATTAAGGAACTGCCGGCTGAACACAGTCTGCTTGTAACTATGGAGGAAAACGTGCAAAGCGGCGGTTTTGGTGAGCATGTGACGGAGTATGTCAAGACTAATGGCATAGCTCTTGAGGTGTTGACAGTTGCACTTCCTGACTGCTATGTGGAGCATGGCAATGTCGAGGTGCTCAAAAAGGAGCTGCATGTGGATGCCGAATCGGTGGCTAAGCGTATAATAGCAGCATTATAGATAGAGGTAACATACAGTATGAAAGAAAGATTAGACGTATTACTTGTAAACAGAGGCCTTGCACCATCACGGGAAAAAGCAAAGACCATGATTATGGAGGGCAATGTTTTTGTAAATAACAACCGTGAGGATAAGGCGGGAAGCACATTTCCTGATGACTGCAATATTGAGATTCATGGAAAGACACTGCAGTATGTGAGCCGTGGAGGGCTAAAGCTTGAAAAGGCTATGAAGCACTTTGATATCACGATGGATGGCAAGGTGTGCATGGATATAGGTGCTTCAACAGGCGGTTTTACAGACTGTATGCTTCAAAATGGTGCTAAAAAGGTGTATGCCGTGGATGTCGGATATGGCCAGTTTGCATGGAAGCTGCGTCAGGATGAGCGCGTGGTGTGCATGGAAAAGACCAATATCAGGTATGTGACGCCCAATGACATAGATGATGAGCTGGATTTTGCATCGGTTGATGTGTCATTCATATCACTTACCAAGGTGTTAGGTCCTGCAAGAGCACTGTTAAAGGACGGTGGCGAGATGGTTTGTCTTATCAAGCCACAGTTTGAGGCAGGCAGGGAAAAGGTAGGTAAAAAGGGCGTGGTCCGTGACAAGAGCGTGCATGAGGAGGTAGTGAACAATATCATATCCTTTGCACTTTCAAATGGATTTAGCGTGTTAGACCTTGAGTATTCGCCAATCAAGGGGCCGGAGGGCAATATAGAGTACCTCGTACATATCAAAAAGACAGATGATCCTATAAAGGAGGAATCAGTGGATATTCATAGTGTGGTCGAGGCCGCGCATGGAGAGCTGGACAGGAAATAGACTATGAAACATTTTGTTGTGATAGCAAATGCCTATAAGGACAGGGATTTTGCACTTACAAATAAAATAGTGGCATACATAGAGCAAAAGGGCGGCACGGCAAAGGGTCTTATGAGCAATGTCGAGGCTATATCCGATAACGAGTTTGAGATTGAGGATATACCACAGGATACGCAGTGTATTCTTGTGCTCGGCGGAGATGGTACACTGATTCGTGCAGCCACAAGGGTGGAGACACTTGAGATTCCGCTTATGGGAGTGAATCTCGGCACACTCGGCTATCTGTGTGAGGTGGAGGAAGCTACGGTATTTGACGCTATCGATTCGCTCATGGCTGATAAATACATGACAGAGGACCGTATTATGCTCACAGGGCATAAAAGAGGCAGTGAGACCTCTAGAGTTGCATTAAATGATATAGTCATCCATAGAAAGGGAAATTTGCAGATATTAAGCCTCAATGTGTATGTAAACGGTGAGTTTTTAAACAATTACCATGCCGACGGCATCATCGTTGCGACTCCAACGGGCTCTACAGGCTACAGTATGTCGGCGGGAGGTCCGATTGTGGATCCGAAGGGCGATATGATACTGCTCACACCGAACAATGCTCACAATCTTACGTCAAAGAGCATTGTGCTTTCGGGCGATGATGAGATAGAGATAGAGATTCTAAGCCGCAGGGAGCAAAACGATGAGATGGCGTGTGTCAGCTATGATGGCGACACCACGGCAGAGCTGGCTGTGGGAGACCGTTTTGTTATTTCAAAGGCAGCCAATCATACAAAGATTTGCAAGCTTCACCAGAGAAGCTTTTTGGAGATACTCCGCAAAAAGATGGGAAATTATTCATAACACAGATAAGGATTGTTATAATGAATAGTTACAAATAATATTTATGAGGTGGCAGGACATGAAAACAAACAGACAATCCAAGATAATTGAGATAATCCAAAAGAATGAGGTAGAGACGCAGGATGAGCTGTCTGCGCTTCTTGAAAAAGATGGTTTTCGCGTGACTCAGGCCACAGTATCCAGGGATATCAGGGAGCTTAAGCTCACAAAGATTCCTACCGCAGGCGGCAGACAGAAATACGCCGTGATAACGGATGCACCTGAGAACCTTTCCAAAAAATACGAAAGAGTACTCAGAGAGGGCTTTTTGTCAATGGATATGGCACAGAATATCCTCGTTATAAAGACTGTATCGGGAATGGCAAGCGCTGTCTGTGCTGCAATAGATGCCATGAAGATGAGAGAAATCGTCGGTTCGATTGCAGGAGATGACACAATCATGTGTGCAATCCGGACTGTTGATGATACATATGCGGTGATGAAAAAAATCCGCAGAATTGTGGAATAATGTTACATGAATATCAGATTATAGTTGAACTGTAACAGAAAATAACATATATCGTCATGCCTGGGAGAGGAAGGAGAAAATATGTTACAAAATCTACATGTAAAGAATCTGGCACTCATAGATGAGTGTGAGGTTGAGTTTTCCGACGGACTAAATATACTGTCGGGAGAGACCGGAGCAGGAAAATCAATCATCATAGGCTCTATCAATCTGGCACTTGGTGAAAAAGTGCAAAAGGAGATGCTAAGAGACAATGAAAAGCCTGCTTTTGTAGAGCTGATTTTTTCAGTTGAAGATCCAAAGATTATAGAGGCTTTAAGGGAGCTTGATGTGGAGGTCGAGGACGGATGCGTGATTTTAAGCCGTAAAATCACACAGTCGCGCGCAGTCGGCAGGGTAAACGGTGAGGCTGTATCTGTTTCGCGGATGAAGGAAATAGCCTCATATCTCATAGATATCCACGGTCAGCATGAGCACCAGTCACTTTTATCAAAGAAAAAACACCTTGATATACTTGATGAGTATGCAAAGCAGTCGCTTGGAGATAAAAAGCAGCAGCTTTCAGTCACATACAAAGCATATAGGGCGCTTAAGGATGAGTATGAAAAGTCAAATATCGACAATGAGGAAAGAAGCCGTGAGCTGTCATTCCTTGAGTACGAGGTGAAGGAGATAGAAGAAGCTTCCCTTGTGCCGGGGGAGGATGAGGAGCTTGAGGCGCAGTTTAGGAAGTTTTCAAACGGAAAGAAAATCATGGAGGGCGTAAATGCTGCATACTCTGCCACAGGAGGCGAGATGGAGAGTGCCTCAGAGCTTATTGGCAGGGCGGTAAGAGAGCTGTCGCAGGTATCAGGCTATGATACGGATGTGGAAGCTCTGGAGAGTCAGCTGTCAGAGATAGACAGTCTGCTTTCTGATTTTAATCACGAGATATCAGGGTATATTTCACAGGCTGAGTTTGACGAGGAGACCTTCTATGAGACACAAAAGCGTCTGGATGAGATAAATCATCTAAAGAGCAAATACGGCAACTCAATTGACGATATACTGATAGCACTCAATGAAAAGAGGGAGCGTATCAGTGTCCTGAATGATTATGATTCTTATTTACAGAAATTAGAGCAGCAGCTTGCGAAAAAGGAAAAGGAGCTGGCACAGATATCGGATGAGGTATCAGAAATCAGACAAGGGAGTGCTGTAAAGCTTGTGTCAGAAATTAAATCAGCACTTAATGATTTGAATTTTCTCGATGTACAGTTTGATATGCACTTTGACAGACTTGCGGACTATACAGCAAACGGCATCGATGCGCCGGAGTTTCTCATATCAACTAACCCCGGAGAGCCACTTAAGCCGCTCGGCAGGGTAGCATCGGGAGGAGAGCTGTCGCGTATCATGCTCGGCATCAAGACAATCATGGCAGAAAATGATCACATCGAGTCACTTATTTTCGATGAGATTGATTCTGGAATCAGTGGACGTACAGCTCAGATGGTCTCTGAGAAGATGAATGAGCTTGGCCGCAACCATCAGATTATATGTATCACACATCTGCCACAGATAGCAGCTATGGCAGATGCACATTTCCTTATTGAAAAAGCAGTCGAGAACAAATCCACGGTTTCAAGGATTCGAAGACTAACTGACAATGACAGCGTGGCTGAGCTTGCCAGAATGCTCGGCGGTGCAAAAATCACAGATACCGTGATGGAGAGCGCGCGAGAGATGAAAGAGCTTGCCATGGAGAAAAAAATCTGACATTATCAGTTTACGGCGCGGTTGATTACCAGTATATCACCGGTGGTCAGCCGTACGTTTCCGTTTGGGATGATTACCTGCCCATTTCTTTGGATCATTATTATAATCTCATTGTGTTTTTTTGATATTTCAGACAGCAGTTTATTGTTATATCTGCTGTCTTTTTCTATTATTTTTTCCACCAGTTTTATACCATGCACCTCATCAGGTGTGATGGCACTCAGCACGAGCACATCGTTTTGAAGTATTATTGTTTCGCCGTCAGGTATTATATTCTGCTCACCTCTTCGTATAAGCACAATCAGTGTCTCCGGCGGCAGCGTCAGATCCTTTAGCTTGTGGCCACACCACAGATGATTTTCCGGTATGGTAAGCTGTATGAACTGGATATCTGCTTCCTCGGAGTAATCATTGAAGGTCTTCATTACATCGGCTGTTTTATCAAGCATGTCAAGCTTTCGTGATATCCATGGAAGCATTGAGCCTTGAAGCAGTATTGAAAAAAGTACTATCATAAATATTATGTGGAAGGTGTCGAGGTCATCATTGGTGGCGGTATATGCCATGATGGAAAACACTATGGATGCAGCTCCTCTTAAGCCGGACCATGAGACAAGCAGCTGTTGTTTTATTTTGCTGCGAAATGGTGTGAGCACAAGTGCTACAGAAAGAGGCCTTGCCACAAAGGTAAGCCATATAAATATTAAAAGCGCAGGTACTATGACCTGTGGCAGCCTTGACGGGAAAGAAAGCAGACCAAGCAGAAAGAAAATAAGCATCTGCATGAGTCCCGTTATGCCATCAAAGAAATTTACCAGATTCTTTTTATTTTCTATTTCAGTGTTTCCGAGTATGATGCCGACAATATAGGCGCTTAAGAAGCCGTTTCCGTCAAAGTAAGCAGGCAGGGCAAATGATATCAGTGCTATTCCCACCATGAAAATCGCATCAAACCCCGCGCTTTTGAAGCGTATATATCGAAGGAGTATGATGGAAAGCTTTGCAATCAAGGCACCGAAGATTATGCCGAAGGCAAGCTGCTTTACTATGAGTATGGCAATATTTCCAGGGCTTGCGTTGCCATGGGATATGGCTATAAAAGCAACGGTGAGCATATAGGCACATGGGTCATTACTACCGCTTTCTACCTCGAGAAGAGAGGCTGTATTATATTTCAGGTTCAGCTTTTTTGAACGGAGAATGGAGAAAACGCTCGCCGCATCGGTTGATGAAATAAGCGCACCAAGGAGAAAGCTTATTTCCCAGCTCATATTAAGGGCAAAGTGACAGAACAGCCCTGTGAGAAAGCATGTAATAATAACACCGATGGTGGACAAGAGCACAGCCTTAACGGCAACAGCCTTTGCACGCTGCCAGTTGGTGCCAAAGCCGCCATAGAACATGATAAAAATCAGCGCGGTAGAGCATATCTGTTCGGCGAACGCGTAATTGTCGAAATCTATCTTCATTATTCCGTCAGAGCCAAAAAGCATGCCGAGCACGATAAAGGCTAAAAGTGCCGGAATGCCTATGCGGTTGGAGACACGATTTAGCAGGATACATAAGAAGATTACTATGGATGTGATGAGCAGGTATGTATTCATGGAATCCCTCCTTTATTAAATGGTGATTTAAGAATTATAAAGCTATTACAATATTTATTTGTAACTGACAACGTGGGAATTATATGTGAAATCTATAATAATCATATAAATATATCGAAATTATATAGGAAAACACCTAAACTGTCAAATTATACCGGCTTTTGCTCAAAATAATTTGGAATAGTTAGAATGAGATAATAAGATATTAAAAGAATAAAAGGAAAATGACAGGAGCATACTAATCCAAATGGAGGTAATAGTATGCGGAAGTTTTTTGGAAAATTTGTGAGTGTCACGCTGGCTGCAGTAGTGATAGCTATGTTTGCACTAAGCAGTGATGATAAGTGGTGCAGCAGGGTAGATAAGGCATTTGATGAAAGTGCATTAGGAAGTTTTTTAAATGAATCAAAGGCCGGATATGGAAGATATGCGACAGGGCTTCCAGGACAGGCGGCTAGTGTATTGGCTGATTCGGGCAAGAATGGTGAAAATGGTGAAAACAGTGGAACCGAACAAGACATAGGACAGACAGCAGATACAACACCAACTCACAGAGCTGCTGACAGAGATTATGAAGAGACAGATAAAATAAGTGATGGAATAAGAGTTGAGGGCGTATATGCCTGTGGCAGGCTGACCGGTATATATGAGCAGACAGAGGGCGTGCTTGTAGTGAATACGACGGAGGTGACAGACGAGGATGGCAAAAAAGTCAATCCGGCAGATAAAAGGGTGCAGTGCGGTGATTATATCCTATCTGTCAATGGGCGCACTGTGGCAGACAAGGAGGAGCTTTCTGAAGCAGTGAATGATATCATGAAGGAATATGATGAAAGTGGTACAGTAGAAAGTCAGAAAGAAATAATAAATGAAAATAAGAGCGATAGCGATGAAATTAAATCAGAAATTAATAAAAGAATGGTAAAAATAAAATTTCTTAGAGGCGGTAAAGAAATGTCAGCGGATATCACACCTGTGAGGATGGATGATGGCAGATACTATATGGGAATATGGGTGAAGGACGATCTGGCAGGAATCGGTACTATCACTTATTATACAAAGGACGGCCGTTTTGGAGCGTTGGGGCATGGAATAGGAGACGGAACCCAAAGCGGCAATCTCTTGTATGCAAACAGTGGTGATTTGTACAGTATGAAGCTTACCAAAATCAAAAAGGGAAAATCCGGCGCGCCGGGCGAGATAGGCGGAGTGGTATATTTTGGCAAAAAAAGCCATATAGGCACACTTGACTGCAATAGTAATCTGGGAATTTACGGACAGCTTGACAGCGATGAATTGTCGGAATATGCCGCAGAGGATACGTATTATCCGGTCGCCGGCAAGGATGAGATACACACAGGCAGTGCACAGATGATATCGGAAATATCAGGAAAACTGGAAAAATATAATCTGGAAATAACAAATATAGACAAAAAAACGACAGATACAAACAAGGGAATGGAGCTTAAGGTGACAGACGACAGGCTGATAGAGCTCTCCGGTGGAATAGTGCAGGGCACATCCGGAAGCCCAATCATACAGGATGGCAAAATAATAGGAGCAGTCACCCATGTGTTTGTCGATGATCCGACCGGAGGCTACGGCATCTGCATTGATGAGATGCTGTAATTACTGCTCCATTCTGTGAAGCTCCGGCAGTACTGTACTAAGCATGGTTACAAAGCAGATGCTTCCGCCAATCACGTTTGATACAGGTTCTGCCATAAACACACCATCGGTTCCCATACCAAAGGAGTATGGCAGAATATATGTCAGCGGTACAACGATGAACACCTTGCGAAGCAGGGAGAAAAATATAGCCCGCTTCTTTTTGTTAAGTGATTTAAAGGTAGTCTGTCCGATGTACTGCAGATCCATAAATATGAATGCCGCAAAGTAGATATTTAAAGCCTTCACCGCATCATCCATGAGGGTGGCATCGGAACTGAAAATAGTAATCAGGGCATGAGGAGCAAGTATGATCACACTCCACATGACAGCTGTATATAGAAGCACGAGCAGTCCCATAGTGAAAATAGATTTTCTCACCCGGGCAGGTCTTCTGGCGCCATAGTTGTAGCTTAAAACAGGAGATGCCCCCTCCACAATTGCATAAATTGGAGTCTCGACCATCTGCCTGATGCTTGATACGATGGTCATTACCGATATGTACAAATCACCTCCGGTCACTGAAAGCACGTTGTTGCAGCATATAGACACCAGACTGTTGGTGAGCTGCATGACACAGCCGGAGGTTCCAAGGCTTATGATATCCTTTGCATAGCGCGTATTTTCACTGAATTCAGAGAGTGTCATAAGGCGCACCTTAAGCTCAGCCTTTTTCCTAAGAAAGTGAAGCACATAGAGAGCAGACAGTATTTGTGAGATGACCGTAGCAATAGCTGCTCCTTTGATACCGAAATTAAATCCAAATATAAAAAGCGGGTCCAAAACCAGATTGGCAACGGCTCCGATTGCTACAGACAGCATGCCGGTAGTGGAGTAGCCCTGAGCGTTGATAAAGGGATTCATGCCGGTTGAAATCATGGATGGGAGTGTTCCTATCAAATAAATGAGCAGGTATGGCAGAGCATATTTGAGAGCATTTTCAGATGCGCCAAACACGATTAAAAGAGGCTTTGCAAAAATCATGCACAAAGCTGTAAAAATGACTGCGAATGTGCAGACCATTGTAAAGCTCGTATTCATTATGGTATTGGCGGCTCTGTCATCACTCATGCCTCTTTTTATTGAAAAAAGCGGAGCACCACCGCTTCCAAAGAGATTGGAGAAAGCGATTGTCAGCATTATAATAGGAAAGCAAAGCCCCACAGCACCGAGTGCAGTGGTTCCCATATCAGGTATGCGGGCAATGTATATGCGGTCTACTATATTGTACAACAGGCTTAGAATCTGGGCTGCCAGCATGGGCAGAGCAGCCTGCAATATATTTTTCTTTATTGAATCATTATCAAAATCTATTTTTTTCATTGTGAAACCTCTTTTTGATTTGCTTCGCCCATTATATCACCTCATCTAAAAAAATCAAATGCTCAGCAAGTCTTGATATAGATTTTATTTATGACAAACTAAAAGAAAAATATATTTTACAATGACAAAAAACTACAGTAATATATGGAATATAAAAATTACAAATTATTGAATAACCATATATACCGGAGGATAACATGAAGATTACACAGATACATACAAACAAACCACAGTCGCTCTCCTTTGAGATATTTCCACCTAAGAAGGAGGAAGACTTCAAAAATATAGACGAGATGCTTGAGATACTCTGTGATTGTCATCCTGAGTACATCAGCGTGACATTTGGCGCAGGCGGCAGCTCAAACAATAACAAGACTATCGAGATTGCGAAGAAAATCAAGAACCGGTACAATGTGGAGCCGGTCGTACACCTTACATGTCTGTGCTATAACAAGGCAGAGATAGATGAGTTCACCAGACAGCTTTCATATGAGGGCATCGAGAATATCCTCGCTTTAAGAGGAGACAGAAATCCAAATGTGCCTGCAAAGGAGGATTTTCTCCATGCAAGCGATTTGATTAAATACATAAAGGACACCACAGGTGATCAGTTCTGTATCGCAGGTGCGTGCTACCCGGACATCCATCCGGAGGCAGCTGATAAGGTAGATGATATTAAGAATCTTAAGAAAAAGGTTGATGCCGGTGCAGAGCTTCTTTTATCGCAGCTCTTCTTTGACAATGATACCTTCTTCAATTTTGCTGAGGACTGCAGGCTTGCAGGTATCAATGTGCCTGTTATCCCGGGCATCATGCCTTGTATCAATGCGGCTCAGATTCAGAGAATGGTCACAATGTGCGGGGCAAAGTTCCCGGAGAAGTTCCAGAAGATTGTGCACAGATACGGAGACAACAAGGCGGCACTTTTTGATGCCGGAATGTCTTACTGCGAGAGCCAGATAATTGAGCTTTTAGCTAATGATGTGGAGGGAATTCATCTTTACACCATGAACAATGTGAGAGTTGCAAAGCGTTTAACAGAAGGAATCAAGAACCTTATTTAGGATAATAGTTCGGAACGCAAGCCCCGGGTACCACTGGCGCACACGTACTCCAGTCGTCGCTACGCTGCGTGGCTAAGATACTGTACGAAATTATGCTTGATAGGTTTCTATGCTTGACGAAACCGTCGAAACGCGCCTTCCGTGGCGCGGTTCTCCTCGCCCCTGCGTCCATGCAGGGGCGTTTCTGCGTCTTGTGGGCATAATTTCTACAGTATCTAAGCCGCTTTGCTATGCGCTCCGGCGGGAGTACGTGTGCGCCCGCGGTACCCGGGGCTTACGTTCCTTATGTTGTGGTGAATTTGCGTTACGTGTGGTGGCACATGGCAGGTGTCGTGAGAGCGAATAGCGGAGCTGTCTAGATACTGTTGAATTATGCCAGATGAAAATCAGAAATGTCCCGGCATGGACGCCGGGACAAGGAGCTATCGAGCCATGGAGGGCGAGTAGCGACGGTTTCGTCAAGTTAAGAAAGTTTTTGAGGCATAATTCGTACAGTATCTTGACAGTATAGCGTAGCACTCACGACACCTGCCATGTGCCACCACACGTACTGCAAATGCGAATAAAAAATATCAACCGTTGCAAAAAGTACTCTAGATGATTATAATAGGTATATTAGATTTGTAAATGGAAACAATGTCCATATTAAATCGAAATTAAATTATATAATATATTAAGGAGACAGTAGAAAATGAAAGAAAAATCAAGAAGCACTTTTTCCGGCAACATTGGGTTCGTTCTTGCGGCAGCCGGCAGTGCGGTAGGACTTGGAAATATATGGAGGTTTCCGTATCTGGCAGCAAAGGACGGAGGAGGACTTTTTCTGTTGGTGTATCTGATACTTGTTCTGACCTTTGGCTTTGCATTGCTTACCACTGAGATTGCAATAGGACGTAAGACCGGACAGGGACCGCTCACCGCGTATGGTCTTATCAATCCAAAGGGCAAGTTTATCGGTGTGCTTGCGTGTATAGTACCGGCTATTATTCTGCCTTACTACTGTACTATAGGTGGATGGGTTTTAAAATACTTTACACTTTTCATTACAGGAAGCGGTAAAAATGCGGTTGCGGATGGATATTTCACAGGCTTTATCACAGGCCAGTGGGCACCAATCATATTTGGAGTGGTTTATCTGCTTATAACAGCAGCAATTGTCATTGGCGGAGTCAATAAAGGTATCGAGCGCTTCAGCAAGGTGCTCATGCCTATCCTTGTTGTGCTTATTTTTGCAATCGGTATTTTCTCATTGACGCTCCATTATAAGGAGGCATCAGGCGCAGTAAGAAGTGGTCTTGAGGGTCTTAAGATATATGTGGTTCCTGACTTCAAGGGACTTACAATGCAAAAGCTTGCCACAGTATTTGTTGATGCGCTCGGTCAGCTGTTTTACTCAATCAGTGTGGCTATGGGAATCATGGTTGCATATGGTTCGTATGTCAAGAAGGAATCAAAGCTCATGGGCTCAATCAACCAGATCGAGATTTTTGATACACTTGTTGCATTCCTTGCAGGTCTTATGATTATTCCGGCAGTATATGTATTTATGGGCAGAGACGGCATGTCAGCAGGACCGGGGCTTATGTTTATATCACTGCCAAAGGTATTTAATGAAATGGGAATAGCAGGAGATATCGTGGGACTGATATTCTTTATGATAGTTGCATTCGCAGCAGTCACATCGTCTGTATCAATTATGGAGGCTATTGTATCGAGTCTTATAGACAGATTTCACTGGAGCCGCAGAAAAAGCGCAATTTTAGTCACGGTATACGGTCTGATTGCAGAGATAATAGTCTGCCTTGGCTACAATAAGCTCTATATGGAGGTTAAGCTTCCAAACGGCACAGTCGGACAGATACTTGATATAATGGATTATGTAAGCAACAATGTGCTTATGCCAATCGTTGCACTTGCCACATGTATCCTCGTTGGCTGGATAGTAAGTCCAAAGGTAATAATAGATGAGGTGACACGCGGAGGCAGCAAATTCACCAGAAAATGGCTTTATATAATCATGGTTAAATTTATTGCACCGGCATTCCTGCTTATACTGTTGCTGCAGGCACTCGGAATCGTTACTTTTTAGTTTTGAAATAAATTTATTGTATATTTTATATAAATACCCTTGAAATACAGCCATCATAATGGTAGTATTTTACTAAATGATGAAAGAGGGGGAGCCACTATGGCTTTTAGACGAGAGAAAAAGCGTATCGGTGATATGCTTATAAATGAAAATGTAATTACTCAGGAGCAGCTGGAAAAGGCTCTGCCTATAGCCAAAGAAAAGCATAAGAAGATAGGAGAAACACTCATTGAGCTTGGGTTCACCAATGAGCTTGAGATAGCAAAGGCATTGTCACAGCAGCTGGGACTTGAGCTTGTGAATGTGAGCGCACTTAACATACCTGAGGAGGTGCAAAGCCTCGTCAGTGAATCAGTGCTCAGAAAGCATGTCATGATACCATATGCCTTTGACCCAAATAATGCCAATATAGTGCATGTGGCAATGGCCGATCCTATGGATATGGTGGCGCTTGATGATTTTTCAATTGTTACCAATCTGCAGGCTGAGCCTGCGGTAGCGACAGGCAGAGACATACTTTTGACGCTTGACAAATATTACGGTGATACAGAGGCCATGAAAGCGGCTCAGGAGTATGCGAGGGAGAGAAAAGAGCGTGAGCAGAAAAATGCCGAGGCTGAGGAAGCTACCAGCAAGGATGTCAACAATTCGCCGGTAGTTTTACTTGTCAACTCTATCATTGAGCAGGCAGCCAGACTCAGGGCCTCAGATATACATATAGAGGCACTGGAAAATAAAGTCAGGGTGCGATACAGAATTGATGGTGCGCTTTATGAGAAGGCAGCATATAGTATACATCTGCTTTCTGCAATTATTACACGACTTAAAATCATAGGTGGTATGGATATTTCCGAGAAGCGTAAGCCACAGGACGGCCGTATCACTATGGAGATAGACAAGACAGAGTATGATATCCGAGTATCAATTCTTCCGACAGTATTCGGTGAGAAGTGCGTTATGCGACTTGCGCAGAAAAAGGCACTTACAAGAGATAAAAAGGAGCTGGGATTTTCAGACGAAGAGCTTAAGGCCTTTGATCATATACTGATGAATACAAACGGTATCATCCTTGTTACAGGACCTACAGGAAGTGGTAAGTCAACCACACTTTACACGGCACTTTCCGAGCTCAACAAGGATGATGTAAATATCATCACAGTTGAGGATCCGGTTGAGGCCAATATAGATGGAATAAACCAGGTACAGGTAAATAATAAGGCTGACCTGACATTTGCATCAGCACTTCGTTCCATTCTGCGACAGGATCCGGACATCATTATGATTGGTGAGATTCGAGATCAGGAGACAGCACAGATTGCAGTACAGGCGTCAATCACAGGACATCTTGTGGTCAGCACACTGCATACCAACAGCTCGGCAAGTACTATTTCACGACTGGAGGACATGGGAGTTGAAAGTTATCTGCTTGCGGATTCGGTAAAGGGAATCATTGCACAGCGACTTGTAAGAAGACTTTGTCCGGCATGTAAGAGAGAGCATCTGCTTACAGAGGAGGAAAAGGCCTTTATGAATATACCGGCATTCCGTCCGGTAAAGATTTATGAGCCATGTGGCTGTGAAAAATGTGCCAATACAGGCTACAAGGGACGAATCGGTATATATGAGATAATGACCATAACACCAAAGCTAAAGTCACTTATTTCAAAAGGTGTTGATATAGAGGATATAAACAAGGCTGCATGTGATGAGGGCATGCATACACTTAGACAGAGTGCAGAGAAGCTTGTACTCGAAGGAGTTACTTCATTCCAGGAAATGTTAAAGACCACGTTTGAAAACTAAGGGGGAAAAGAAAATGCAGATAGTAGACATTTTAAAAGCAGCGCAGCAACAGAACTCATCGGATATACATATCGCACCGGGAAATCCGGTTATGCTTAGAATTGACGGAATGCTTGTACCGCAGGGAAATCAGGTTCTTACCAATGTTGAGACGGACAACCTGCTTTCTCCAATTGTTCCGCAGGAGCTTAAAGATGTGCTAAAGAAAAATGGAGAGCTTGATTTTGCTTTTTCTGTGGAGGGCTTTTCACGAGTCAGAGCCAATGTGTTCAGACAGAGAGGTTCATATGCAGCAGCACTTCGTATTCTCTCATATGATGTGCCTACACCGCAGCAGCTTGGCATACCACAGTCGGTTGTCAATCTCACCACAAAGATGAGAGGACTTGTCCTCGTGACAGGAGCTACAGGAAGTGGTAAGTCGACCACATTGGCAAGTCTTATAGATGTCATTGCAGCAAGAGATTCCAAAAATATAATCACGCTTGAAGATCCTATCGAGTACCTGCACACAAGGCGCCGCTCTATAGTGGCACAGAGAGAGGTTGGAAAGGATACACTCTCATATGCTGCAGCCCTAAGAGCTGCACTGCGACAGGATCCAGATGTAATACTTGTAGGAGAGATGCGAGATCTTGAAACTATATCTACAGCTATTACAGCGGCGGAGACAGGACATCTTGTATTTTCTACACTGCATACCAACAGTTCATCCGACGCAATTGACCGTATGATTGACGTTTTTCCACCACACCAGCAGCAACAGATACGAGTGCAGCTCTCAGGAGTTTTAGAGGGAATTGTTGCACAGCATCTGCTTCCAATGGTAAATGGCGGACGAATTGCAGCATTTGAGGTGCTCCTTGCAAACAATGCCATCAGAAACTTAATTCGTGAGGCAAAAGCATTTCAGATTCCATCTATCATACAGACATCAAAGAGAGAGGGTATGATGATGATGGATGACTGTATTTTACAGTATTACAGCCAGGGCCTTATAGCGCCGGAGACTGCAGTTGCATATGCACATGATCCGGTAAGCATGGCTAGCCGTGTACACCTTTACTATTGATGGTACAGTTTTGTGATTTTTATTATTGATGGTATAATTGTATGTATTTTACTATTATGGTATGGTCGTATGAATTATTACTATTACGGTATAATGTAGTGGAGTCTTAAATAAATTATGATTTAATTTATCTGGGGCTGCACAGAACTGGGATAAGGAGGAGAAGAAAGTGGCTGACTGGACATATCAGATTATAGACCAGAGCGGAAAAGAAAGAAAAGGAAATATAGTAGCCGAGTCAGAAGCAGAGGCAAAAAATAAGCTTAAGATGGATGGAAACATGGTCATAAGCCTCACCAAGGCAACAGCACTGACCAAGGAAATCTCATTCAGCGTAGGAGGAAAGGTAAAGCCGAGAGATCTATCGGTATTCTGCCGCCAGTTCACCAGTATGGTCAATGCCGGTGTTACGATTCTTGATACGCTGGATATGCTATCCGATCAGACTGAGAACAAGGTCATGGCGAAAGCTATCAGAGGTGTTCATGCCGAGATTCAAAAAGGTGAGACTCTCTCGGATGGTCTCAAAAAATACCCGAATGTTTTCCCTGACATCATGGTGAGCATGGTTGCGGCAGGAGAAGCATCCGGCAAGATTGATGTAGCTTTTGAAAGAATGTCTGCACACTTCGAGAAATCAGCAAAGCTTAACGGCATGATAAAAAAAGCGGCAGTTTATCCGATTATCGTTGTGATTGTAGCTATTGCGGTTGTTATTGTAATGCTTGTAAAGGTCATCCCAAGCTACTCAGAGATGTTCAATGACCTGGGAACAGAGCTTCCGGGCATCACAAAGGCAGTTGTTGCGATGAGTGATTTTGTTACCGGATACTGGTATATTGTGATTGCTGTCATAGCAGCAATTGTTATAGCCATAAAGCTTTATAAGCAGACTGACAGCGGCCAGATGTTCTTTGGTAATCTCGCAAGAAAGATTCCGGTTTTCGGAAAGCTAAACATCAAGACAGCGGCCAGTAACTATGCGCGTACACTTTCCACACTTGTGTACTCCGGACTTCCGATGATTGAAGCCCTTGGCATCACTGCTGACACCATGAAGAATGCGCTTTACAAAAAAGCACTGAAAAGTGCGAGGGAAGAAGTAAGTAAGGGTGTTCCGCTGTCTGAGCCAATTACTGCGTGTGGATTGTTTCCACCTATGGTTTCACACATGACCAGAATCGGTGAGGAGACCGGTGATCTGGAGGGCATGCTTACCCGACTGGCAGACTACTATGATGAGGAAGTTGAGTTGGCTACCCAGACAGTTATGGCAGCTATTGAGCCTATGATTATCCTTGTTCTGGCACTTATTGTTGGTGTGCTTGTGGCAGCCGTTATGGCTCCTATGCTTTCCATGTATCAGGCTATGGACAGCTTATAAGATGAAAAAAGCAGACTTTGAGTGTGAAGCTCCAAGGCTGCTTTTTTGGTGCAGAGACATTGGCAGTAGGACGGGGCTTCATCCCATGAGCCCTGGCTGGTGCACACTCTCTCGCGTGAGCTACGCTGCACTGCCAAGATACTGTAGGAATTATGCTTTATAGGGTATCTATGCTTGACGAAACCGTCGAAACGCGCCGTCCGTGGCGCGGTTCTCCTTGAACTGCCATCCGTGGCAGTTCATTTCTGCGCATCATGTGCATAATTCAACAGTATCTAAGCAGCTTCGCTATTCGCTCACGCAAGAGAGCGTGCCCTAGCCGGTCTCACGTGATAAAGCCCCTTGCACTGTGGCAGAATGCAGGCTGATAGGCGTGCAGTGCAGAAACAGTATGAAAAAGAAAAATTATGATGACAAAGCACCACCTCTATGCTACAATCAACTCAAAGCATTATATTTCTGTAAGCGGCACCACATAACAGTTTTTTCAGGTGCACACCACTTTGAAGAGGGCAGACCACTTCGCATCATTCTACAAAGGACATGGAAGTTTTCAATGCTTTAATTACCAATCAACAGCAGGAAAATTGAAATGCCGTATGTAGACAGAATGCAGAAAATGCAGTTAGAAGGCAGATGAATGCAGATAGAATACAGAAAGTGCAGTCGAAACAGATAATGCAGTCAGAAGGCAGATGAAATATACAGTGTGTTAATCATAATGTAAATGTAATGTAAACATAAAGAAGGACACCACATGTATACCTCATAAACTGCACCACTGTACGTTCCATTGGCAACGGATTTTCCTGCTCACACAAGAGAACAGGAGGAGAAGGATTGAGCACAAAGGACTCAATGGCAAAGGAATACTTTGCAGACAATGCCAGGTTTGCGGATCTGTGCAACAATATACTGTATGGAGGAAGAGAGGTCATCCTGCCGGAAAGCCTTAAGGAAAGGGATACCACGGAGGTGCTGACCGCACTGGGGCTTGATAAAAAGACCATAGCGGTGCAGAAGCTTAGGGACATCTTCAAAAATGCCAGCATTAAATATACCGGCAAATCATACGTTGTCCTGATAGGAGTAGAAAATCAGTCGGATATACACTATTCCATTCCGGTAAAAAACATGTTTTATGATGTCATGGCATATGGCAATCAGGTAAAGGAAACAGCCAAAAAGCACCGCAGGGAAAAGGATATCGCAACTTCTGATGAATTTCTCTCGGGATTTACGAAAGAGGATAAGCTGATACCGGTGATTACGATTACAGTATATCTCGGAACAAAGGAATGGGATGGTCCAAGGAAGCTGTCAGATATGTTTGGTGATGTGGATGAGGAACTTCTGCCATTCATACCGGATTACAGGATTAATCTGCTGGCACCGAGGGAGATAACAGACTTTACAGGATTCAGGACCTCAATCAGGCAGCTTTTCGAGGTATTGCAGAATGCGTATGATAAAGAAAAGATGCAGGAAGTGCTTCATAATGATGACAAGTTTAGCAGTGTGGACAGAGAGACAGTCGAGGCAATCAATCTGTTTGCAGGAACGGATATAGACATAGATGAGAAAGAAGAGGTGATTGATATGTGTAAAGCATGGGAAGATCAGAAAAATGAAGGCAGAGAATTAGGAGAAAGACAAAAGATAATTTCTCTTATTGTAAAAAAGCTGCAAAAGGACAAGAGTGTGGCAGAAATAGCAGATGACCTGGAAGAAAAAGAGGAGGTTATCGCTCCAATTTACGAAGCGGCATTGTCAATGAAGCCAGATTATGATGTTGAGAAAATCTATGAGCTTCTTGAGAAAAATAAGAAGCTGGCATAGCAGCTGTAGATACTGGCAGTAGGATGGGGCTTCATCCCATGAGCCATGGCTTGTGCACACTCTCTCACGTGAGCTACGCTATGCAGCCAAGATACTGTAGGAATTATGCCTTAAAGATTTACGATACTCGACGAAACCGTCGAAACGCGCCGTCCGTGGCGCGGTTCTCCTTGCCCTGCCATCCATGGCAGTTCATTTCTGCGCATCATGTGCATAATTCGACAGTATCTAAGCAGCTTCGCTATTCGCTCACGCAAGAGAGCGTGCCACAGCCGGTCTCACGTGGTAAAGCCCCTTGCACTGTGGCAGAATGCAGGCTGATAGGCGTGCAGTGCAGAAACAGTATGAAAAAGAAAAATTATGATGACAAAGCACCACCTCTATGCTACAATCAACTCAAAGCATTATATTTCTGTAAGCGGCACCACATAACAGTTTTTTCAGGTGCACACCACTTTGAAGAGGGCAGACCACTTCGCATCATTCTACAAAGGACATGGAAGTTTTCAATGCTTTAATTACCAATCAACAGCAGGAAAATTGAAATGCCGTATGTAGACAGAATGCAGAAAATGCAGTTAGAAGGCAGATGAATGCAGATAGAATACAGAAAGTGCAGTCGAAACAGATAATGCAGTCAGAAGGCAGATGAAATATACAGTGTGTTAATCATAATGTAAATGTAATGTAAACATAAAGAAGGACACCACATGTATACCTCATAAACTGCACCACTGTACGTTCCATTGGCAACGGATTTTCCTGCTCACACAAGAGAACAGGAGGAGAAGGATTGAGCACAAAGGACTCAATGGCAAAGGAATACTTTGCAGACAATGCCAGGTTTGCGGATCTGTGCAACAATATACTGTATGGAGGAAGAGAGGTCATCCTGCCGGAAAGCCTTAAGGAAAGGGATACCACGGAGGTGCTGACCGCACTGGGGCTTGATAAAAAGACCATAGCGGTGCAGAAGCTTAGGGACATCTTCAAAAATGCCAGCATTAAATATACCGGCAAATCATACGTTGTCCTGATAGGAGTAGAAAATCAGTCGGATATACACTATTCCATTCCGGTAAAAAACATGTTTTATGATGTCATGGCATATGGCAATCAGGTAAAGGAAACAGCCAAAAAGCACCGCAGGGAAAAGGATATCGCAACTTCTGATGAATTTCTCTCGGGATTTACGAAAGAGGATAAGCTGATACCGGTGATTACGATTACAGTATATCTCGGAACAAAGGAATGGGATGGCCCAAGAAAACTGTCAGATATGTTTGGTGATGTGGATGAAGAGCTTCTGCCATTCATACCGGATTACAGAATTAATCTGCTGGCACCGAGGGAGATAACAGACTTTACCGGATTCAGGACCTCAATCAGGCAGCTTTTCGAGGTACTGCAGAATGCATATGATAAAGAAAAGATGCAGGAAGTGCTTCAGAACGATGAAAAGTTTAGCAATGTAGACAGAGAGACGGTTGAGGCAATCAACCTGTTTGCAGGAACAGATATAGACATAGATGAGAAAGAAGAGGTGATTGATATGTGTAAGGCGTGGGAAGAGCAGAAAAATGAAGGCAGAGAATTAGGTAGAGAAGAAGGCAGAATTCGTCAGGCAAAAATAACAGCTTTGAAACTTCAGAAAAAAGGTCACTCAATAGAAGATATAGCTGAATGTGTGGATTTTGATGAGGAAACTGTAAAAAAATGGCTTGTGAGCTAATATTGTAGTGAAATGTAAATTAGAGGAAGCAATCTTTGGACGAGAACTCGGAGGTCGCTTCCTCTTTTGCTGGCAGTAGGACGGGGCTTCATCTCCTGAGCCCAGGCTAGTGCACACTCTCTCACGTGAGCTACGCTACGCTGCCAAGATACTGTAGGAATTATGCCTTAAAGATTTACGATACCCGACAAAACCGTCGAAACGCGCCGTCCGTGGCGCGGTTCTCCTTGAGCTCCCATCCGTGGGAGCTCATTTCTGTGTATAGTGTGCATAATTCAACAGTATCTAGGCAGCTCCGCTATTCGCTCACGAGAGAGAGCGTGCACAAGCCGGGCACATGGAATGAAGCCCCTCACACTGTGCCAAAATATAGCCTGAAATATAATTTTTTTGAAAAATATGATTTAAATGCAATAAATCGGTTAAAATTTGGTTAAAATTGCTAAAAAAGGCGAAAAAAATTATACAGCAATGATACTATTGTACTAGAAAATAACTTGCATTATGCTTTGATTTATGGTACAATGAGCGCATACAAACCAAAGAGATGCTGATAGGGCACAGCTCTTTGCACAAAAACCATGTTATAATGAAAAGGAGAAAAGAACTATGGTAAAGAATGTATTTAAAAAGTTAGGAAAGAAACAGAAGAACAACAAAGGTTTCTCTCTCGTAGAGCTTATTGTTGTAATCGCCATCATGGCAGTGCTTGTAGGTGTACTTGCTCCACAGCTTATCAAGTATGTTGAGAAATCAAGAGAGGCTACAGATATCCAAACATGTGATAATATTGCTACAGCTTTAAAGACATATTATGCAGATGAAGAGGTTTCAGCTTCGGCTAATGATGCTAAGGTTACTGTTACATTGAGTAAGACAGAGCAAGGAACAAAAGCTGATACGGCTGTTAAAGACGCCGGATTAACAAAAGCGAAAATTAAAGGCACAAAGTGGACTGGTGATACTATAAAAATTGAATATAATAAGGCAGACGGAACTATTACATATACAGGAGATTCTCCATATTATCATTCAGATAATGATCAATTCAAAAAGGGCCCTAAATCATGAAAATAAAATAAAAAGATATATTAAGTAATTTAATTTTTTAAGGACCACAAACCATGACCACAGAACTGATACCCATCTACATCTTAATATTTGCATTCGGTATAGTTATAGGCAGCTTCCTAAATGTCTGTATCTACCGCATACCGCAGCATGAGACAGTGGTGACCGAAAGGTCCCACTGCATGAGATGCGGGTATCAGCTTGCGTGGTACGATATGGTGCCGGTTTTTAGCTGGCTGTTTCTTCGTGGCAGATGCCGCAAGTGCAAAGAACCGATATCACCTCAATACCCTATTATTGAGGCGTTAAACGGTATATTATACATAGTAGTTTTTGCAGTAAATGGACTTGAGCTTACGAGTATCATCTACTGCTTTCTTACATCTGCACTCATAGTTTTGAGTGTGATAGACTGGAGAACATATGAAATTCCATTCGGAATCAATATATTTATACTGGTGCTTGGAATCCTGCATGTGTTTATAGACCACGACAACTGGTCTGAATATGTGATAGGATTCTTTTGTGTCAGCATATTTCTTGAAATCCTCCTTCTTGCAAGTGGGGGAAGAGCCATAGGTGGCGGTGACGTCAAGCTCATGGCGTGTGCGGGCCTTGCGATAGGCTGGCAGAATATTACATTAGCATTTTTCCTGGGATGCATCATAGGTTCCGTGATACATCTGATTCGTATGAAAGTAACAAACGCAGGCAACAGGCTTGCAATGGGACCATACTTGGCAGCCGGAATTTTTATTTCGATGCTATGGGGTGAGAAAATGATAACGGCATATTTGGCACTCGCAGGCTTTTGAAAAGTGTGTTATAATAAAGCGTGCTTGACACAAGCGCAGGCAATATGACTTACGGTTAGATAAAAGCAGAGTAAAACACAGATATACCGAAATTTATATAGAAAGTTTGTAACTATTCAGTACAGTTACGAAAGTTTTACAGACGTATACAGTGTAAAACAATGATAAACATGGAGGATTAGGTTATGGCAAACAGGGTACTCGGCATTGAAATAGGGGAGAACCTTACCAGAGTAGTTGAGATTGATTACAAAGCAAAAAATCCCAAGATTTACAATATGTTCGGCTTTCCGACACCACCGGGGATGATTGATGATGGAGTGGTACAGCCGGATGGGATGTTTCGTTCTATCTTATACAGCAAGCTAAAGGAAAAGAAGATTGCCACCAAAAAAGCTGTTTTTGTGTTAAATTCAGCACGTATAGCAAGCAGGGATATTGAGCTTCCACTTGTTAAGGAAAAACAGCTTAAGGAAATGATTGCAATGAATGCATCGGATTATTTTCCGGTGGATTTGAGCCAGTACAAGCTGGTACATCAGATTATAGAAAAGATTGACAGACCGGAAGAAAAGAAATTACGTCTTTCGGTTATTGCTGTGCCTAATGATCTTATTTTGTCGTATGGTGCTCTTGCAGCTGATTGCAGGCTGCAGCTTGTAGCACTTGACTATAGTGGAAATGCCATCAAGCAGCTCATGAGAAGAGAGATTCCCGGAGATGTGAAGGTGACTGTCAAGGTGGATGAGGTTTCTACCACACTGACTGTAATGGATGGAAGCATGGTAAAACTGCAGCGCAATGTCAACTATGGACTTGCTGATGCTATAGAGGAGATTCAGGATAGTGAGCTTTTCGGAGAGTACCTGTCATTTACCGATGCAGTCGATGTGGCACGCAGAAAGACCTGCCTTGCAATAAGGCCTGATGGCACAGTGCCTGATGAGCCGGCGGGCGGCGGCATGGATCCTATGGGGCATGAGATTGATTCGGAGCGCTTTAAGAAGCTTCGTCTGAATGTGTCATACTCACTTTCCAATCTGATAAGCAGTCTCGGACGAGTGATAGACTACTATCAGTCGAGAAACTCAGATACTCCTATCGAGAGAATTTTCCTCATTGGCTTAGGTGCTGATTTCAGCGGACTCTCAAAGCTTTTGACCAATGAGCTGAATGTCAAGGTGGTTCCGCTCCAGCAGTTTGACGGCATACATGTGGCAAAGAGCATAAACCTTGCAGAGGCAAAGCTTGCAGAGTATTTCAACTGTGTCGGATGTTCACTGAACCCGCTTGATATACTTGACAGTAAGAAAAACAAGGGAATCGGTGCTCCGATTATGGCAGGAACAGCTGCAGGTGCTATGCCATCCGGCGGTGCACAGGCAGGGATGCAGGGGAATCCACCTGTCGGTCCTGATGGAAAGCCTCTTCCCGTACCGGCAGGGGAGAAAGCCGAAAAGCCTGTTTCTTTTGCGGTGCAGCTTCTCATTTTTGGATTGTGTGTGGTAGTTGCAGTTGGTATTACGGCATATAGCATTTTTTCAAATCTTGTTTTAACTTCAGACAATATGACGCTTAAAGCACGTGTTTCTGATTTATCATATGCACAGAATATATATGATGTGTACAACCAGACCAAGAAGGACTATGACTGGACCAAGCTTCTTGAGAGCGCTTCATCCAACAAGAATGATGAGATAACGGGCTTTGTTGATGAGCTGGAGCAGAAGCTTCCGTCAGAGGCCAAGCTTGTGAATATGTCTGTTACGACTGATGGTGTTTCGATGACCATCAAGACAGGCAGCAAGGATATAGCGGCTGATGTAATTGCACAGCTTCGTACATTTGAGAGTATCATGGTATCCAATGTGTCAACCATCACAGAGGAGGTTGATGAGACCGGTGCTTCAAAGGTTCAGTTCACAGTAGATTGCACATATGTAAAGGCTGATGACAGTGCTGCTTCTGAATCGGCGGATGGCACAGGCAGTGAGCCAGATGATACATCAAAAGATGCGTCATCACAGGCACAGACGGATAGTAATTCATCATCAGATACAGACAGTACAAATCAGTAGGGGGGTGTTAGGATGTCGACAAGAGATAAAAAGTTACTTATTATATTAGCGGGTGTTGCCATTTTAGCACTGACATTTTTTTTGATTTTTATGCCGCAGTCCAATAAGAGGGATTCACTCAAGAGCGAAAATATGAATCTGAAATCACAGTACAATCAGCTTTCAGCCCTTGCGGCAAAGGCGGATGACTACACAAAGAAGACAAAGGATATGTCTGATGCCATGCAACAGGTATATGACAATTTTCCTTCATATTTACAGATTGAAAACGGCATTATGGATGCGGTTGCTATCGAGAAATCTACTAATACAAATATTACAGAGCTTACAGTCGGCTCACCGACTGCTATTGATGTGAATAATCCGACAGGTGAAGCCGGTACAGATTCTTCGTCCGGCAGCACAACGGACAGTGGCTCTACTGACAGTAGTACTACGGACAGCAGTAATACAGACAGTTCGCAGAGCTCTCAGACCGCTGATGGCAACAGTTCTCAGTCACAGACTGATGACGGTAGTGCAGCTGGTAGCGGCACATCATCAGGCTCTGCAAAGTCTACGGTTACAGGCTATCAGCTTTATGATGTCAGCACAGTTATGGCATTCAAGACAGAATATCATGGGCTTAAGGCTATGCTCGGCGAGGTGATTGGTTCATCACAGAAGAAAACTATCAGCACACTCAATGTGAGCTTTGATGATTCGACAGGCAAGCTGACAGGTGAGATGCTTGTGGATTCATATTTCCTGTATGGACTTGATAAGCCATATGAGGCACCATACATACCTGCAGTACCACATGGTACAAATAATCTGTTTGGTACAACAAACTAACTGATTAATCATAAATATTAAATGTTAGATTATTGAGTTATGAGATAACAAAATACAAGAGGGGAGGAAGCAGATTTGAGAAAGCTAAAAAACGATGATCGAGGAGTAACACTTGTGGAGATTATTGTGTCGATTGCTATTCTCGCAATAATCGTGCTTCCTTTTTTGAATGCATTTGTCACAGCTACAAAGACCAATGTAAAGGCAAAAAACGAGATGAATGCTACACATCTGGCGACAAACATTATGGAGGGCATTGAGAAGAACTCCATGAAGACACTGGCGTATCAGTTCAACTATCCGTCGGAGGGCTTTGACGTGGCGGACGGCTTTAATATATCAGATGGAAGCAGTGCATGTGAGCTTCTTAAGAAGTCGGGCAAGTTTGATAATGTAAAGAGGCTTGAGGATATCAGTGCTGAGATTGTAAACAAGGACGATGTCATCACTAGCTGTATTCACAAGACTGATGCATCAGCCAAAATAATCGATACATCGCTTTGGGATTTCAGGGAGTCGGATGCACACAAGTATTATTTCTATATGTCTGGTGTGCAGTCAGGCACAAAGAAATACAATGCTCTTGTGACAGTGGATGCAAAATCGGACGCAGAGTCGGACAATAAGGTTAAAAAGTACAACATGGACGAGGTAGCGGATATGTCGGCCATGGATGCAAATTTTGACTGCATGAGTGCAGACAAGTATTCTGCTACAAATATTATATCTGCATTTAACAATATGAATCTAGGCTTCAGTGTACAGCAGAGTGATATAAAGAGAACTATCACAATTGATATAGAAAAGAGTGGAGCTGCGAGCAATAAGGCTACCAAGGTGACGGTGTCGTATTCGTATTCTATCAATAAGAATGGAGTAAGAAAGACTTTTCCGGATCCGAATAGTGCACTGAAGGATGATTATACCATGGTGATTTACGACAATTCTTCAGATACTGTAAACCATAATCTGAGAAATGTCTATCTGTTTTACAATCCATGGTACACATCTACAGGAGCACTTTACAATACCTGCAACGATGTCATTATAATCAATAATAAGGACAAGCTGGACTGCACGGTAAATATTGTAAAGCAAAAGACTATATCGGATCAGTCAGAGTTGAGCACGAAGGAGAGTACATATAAGGCATATGTGAAGGTAAGTGAGCCGGGAAATCGTACAGGTCATGCTTATACTCATATAGCCACCAATCTGAATGTAAATATGGGAGCACCGGATAATCCACTACAGCCGGGGCAGGCTATATATGGCTTTAATAACAATGTAATTCAGAATGATGTAAAGGCAATTGTCGATATAAAGAATCTGACAAAAAGCAATGCATCTGAAAGGCTGTATGATGTGAAGGTGGCTGTATACGAGAGCAAGGCTTCACTGGATGATATATTTAATGATAAAGACCCGGTTGTTACGATGACCGGAAGCATGGGGTATTAATTATGAAGCGTAACGATAACCGTGGTGCTTCCTTTGTGATGGTTGTAGTTGCAATGGCTATAGTGGCTGTTTTAGCTGTGACTGTGCTGTGGATAGCACTTATGAACCTCCAGATGAAGGTGACGGATGAAAAAAATACAGATAACTTTTACTCGGCAGAGGGTGTGCTGGATCAGATATGTACAGGTCTGCAGGGAGATATTTCCAAGGCTTACTCAGCAGGATATACCAAGGTTATGGAGAATTACTCTGACAGCAGCATAAATGAGGCCGGCAGACAGAGCAACTTTGCGCAGGAGTATCTGAAGAGCTTAAAGACCAGCCTGGAGTATGACAGCACAGGTATGACGTTTAATATGGGAAAGCTCATACAATATGTAGACCCGAAGCTTCTCGAGAATAAAGACAATCAGCCACGTGCTATTATCAAATCGACCAATGCCGATGTAAACGGCAATGGACAGCTCAAGGTGTACCAAAATCGTGTCGTGCTGAACGGACTAAGGGTAGAGTATACCGATGAAAAGGGATTTAAATCAATAATAGAGACAGACATTTCTCTGGGAGTTCCATCCATGAGCTTTACAGCATCGGGAGGAGTTCCGGAGCTTTTTACATATTCTCTTGTAGGAAATGAAGGACTGAAAATTACATCAGGACTTACTAAAGTAAATCTATCCGGCAATCTCTATGCCGGCTGCGAAAATGCGGCAGACACAGGAACTTCTACTACGAGTGTTGTTATTCCAAACAATGCCACACTTGATGTAAAGGATACCAGCTATATGATTGCAGAGGGCGATATAGAGGTGGGAGACTTTGCCGGAAAAGATACGGCTACAATAAAAAATAACATGGCTGGTGTACACAATAACAGTAAACTTTCTGTTGATGCACAGTGTCAGCTGTGGACAGGCAACATAAATGTAAATGGTGCAACAGTCAATCTGGATGGCATGACATATGTGGCGGATGACATGACATTAAAGGGTACAGGCTCAAATGTCACACTTGGCAAGAATAATAAGAATAACAATGCAAAGTACGTCGGCTTTGGCAACGGAGGTGCTGACAAGGAAAATCCTGTCGCAGGCGATAGCTCTGCTATTATCATAAACGGCAGGGAGGCATCTCTTGATATGTCAAATATCAGGGAGCTTATGTTAGCAGGAACTGCATATATCAATACACAGGCTATTGTAAATTCAAGTGGTGTGGGTACACAAAACAGCAATGTGGCTATGGGTGAGTCAATCTCTGTAAAGGGTGACCAGATAGCATACCTTGTGCCGCCTGAGTGCATAGGCACAAGTGGAAATGGTGCGGATGCCAAATCGCTTTACAACAAGAATCCACTTTCCTATAAGGAGTACAAGGATATTACTGCAACCGGACATGATCAAACAAAGTATACTGAGATAAATGCCAATGTGGTCAGCACAAAGACAGGTAAGGCTCTCTCGGCATATATGCCGGAGTCAAAGACAATCGACAACTGTATAAAGAAGGTCTTTGTTCCTTCTACTGATAATAATGATGATGGACTTGTATACTATTATGTCAATCTGCCAACGAATAAGGCTGCTGAGTATTACAGAGACTATTTTGGCGCAGACAGTGACAAGCTCAATAGATACACTAAGTTCTATACTGACAGCATAAAGGTAAATGAGGCAGCAAGCATCTATACTGCCGGCAATTACAGCATCTACGATGGCAGCAATTTAAGCCTTTTGAAGGGCATAGCTGATGGTGTGGACATGGATGCACAGTCGGATGCTTTACAGCGCACATATACTGCACTAAACTCAAAGCTTTTGACAAATTATGCGGATTTACCGACAAATGCAGCAAGTGTTTCGCTTTTTACAAATATAGTTAACAATACCAATTTGCAGAAGATAGTGCCAAATTCCGGTAACAAACATATATTTGAGACTGAGTATCAGGGAAAAAAATACCAGGCAATTGTCAAAAACGGTAACTACACCTATGATGCAAATGACAAATCACACAATGTGGATATAATTGTTGCTACAGGAAATGTGACACTTGATGCTGACTTTACAGGTACTATAATTGCAAAGGGCAGGATAATCGTAAACAAAGAGCAGTGCGAGATTGATAATGGTACACAGGAGGTATTTAAGGCATTGCTTCTTGAAAAGGTAAGTGATGCAGACGATGCACTGCACCTGTATGATGTGTTCATGGATGGTGCCAACTATCTGGGTAATGTTTCTGCTTTTTCAAACAAGAAAGAGGCGGATACAAAAATAGATTATGCTACACTCATTACATACCAGAACTGGACAAAGGAGTAGAAAATAAGCGGTTTCCAAGACACAAAACAGCTGCGAAATATTTATATTTGACATATTTTGACGATATATACAAGGGAGGAATCCAATATGTTTGTAAAAGTAAAAAAGAATAATGGTGGTTTCTCTCTGGTGGAGCTTATAGTAGTGATAGCGATATCTGTCGTACTGATAGGCGCGGCAACCATATCCATTCGCTCGGTCATGGGTGTTGAGGTGAAGCAATGTGCCAGAAATATTGAATCGATAATTAACAAAACAAGAGTTACCTCTATGGGAAAGGACAGCGCAGTTCTTAAGATATACAAGGCATCAGATGGTGCCTACTATTATAAGATGACTATAAATGGTACGGAATCTGATCCGAGTAAAATCGGAAAGAGCAGGATTGAAGTATACTATTCCATGAATGATGATTATAGTGGCAAGACACAATTGAACGTCTCTGACAGTATAGAGCTTCAGTTCGACAGAAGCTCAGGTGCACAAAAGCCGGATACTAACGGCAAGTACTGCAGCCGTATCTGGGTTCAAAAAAACAGCACCGAGAAGGTTATCACGATATACAAGGAAACCGGCAAGGTGGTATGTGAGTAATTTACATAGTTAAATGCAAAATATTTTATTTTGACGCAAGGCTGTTATAAGGTTTTATGATGAAATCGGAGAGGAAGATGAACCATGAAGATTTTAAAGCGCATGAATAAATCAAATAATAGGAAAAACAGTGGCTTTACACTTGTTGAGCTTGTCATTGTCATGGCGATAATGGGAATACTCGGACTGGCTGTTACAGGCTTTATCGGTACGAGTACGAAGCAGTATAAGTATGCTACAAAGGACGTAGACCTGCAGTATGAGGCACAGCTGACCATGAATCAGATAGGAAATCTGATAATTGATGCGCAAAAGGGTGTTAAGTATGAGCCTGCTACGGTGGCAGCCCCGGTTGAAGTGGCATCAGTAAACCCTGAGGCAGGTTATATTGCAACTGCATCAGCGGAAGAAGCGTCATCCGAAGAAGCATCATCTGAGGAAACATCATCCGACAGCAAGCTGATTATTTACAACAAGGATTGTACATACAATATCATATACAGACCATCAGAGCACAAAATCTATCTGCGAAAGGATACACTTGATCCTGCAACAGGTGCGGTGAAGGCTGATGGTCAGGGCAAGGAGTCACTTATGGCAGAAAATGTAATAGGCTTTACACCTGATTTAAGTGAGGCAGAAAGCAAGAATTCTGTCGGACTTGTTGTGGACTTTAAGGCAGGAGACAAGAAGTATACTTCAAAGCAGAACTTCACTATGCGCAATAAGGTACCGACCGGAGCAGACGTGGAGTATGTGGCACCGGTAGAGCCGATTTCTGTACATATATATTATGGTGGCAGAGATGTTTCTGGTCAGAGCATTTCATATGTCAGAAGAGATAATAGCAATGTCCTTGAATTTACATCTAAAATATTGGGTGGAAATAATCCAAGCCAAGAGGTTATATGGTCATACACCGGCAGGGCTGCTGATGGGAATGGAACAACGTTTAATTCTTCCGGAAATACAGCAAAATTATCTATCGCAGAGAATGAAACATCAAAGCAGTTTGTGGTTAAGGTGACTTCAAAAGAAGATACTTCCAAATATACATCTGTAACGATAAATGTGGTTGATACACGTAATTGGCTGACTACGGAGGGAATATATGGACTTAATGGAGGAAATACTGAAAAAACACATATAAATCCGTATGAGGTAAGAAATAGTGGTATAGCATATGATGTGAATAACTTTGAATGGCACATTGAGACTT
>ENA-UEPL01000591-UEPL01000591.1-human-gut-metagenome-genome-assembly--contig:-NODE-591-length-32601-cov-40.543998_pt1 | contig 32601 bp, 24 predicted proteins | sample MGYA00242896_ERZ507908 | MGnify/ENA primary metagenome ERZ507908 (study PRJEB26167, sample SAMN06115518) | human gut metagenome | host: Homo sapiens | place: China:Chongqing | collected 2015-08-20...
TATATGTAGAATCAGAATTTTGACAAAAAACATTAAAGCAATAAAAACTACCTTGACTAACATCGCTTGAAGTAACCCTATATGCATCATTACCATAAGCAGTATTAGTATACGGTTTACCATAAGAATCATAAGAGCCCATTTTAAAATATAAATTATATGTTTGATTTAATTCTAAACAATTAGATGCATAATGACCAAAATCAAAAGTATCAAACATACTCATATCAGAACAAACACCACTAGTTAAATAAGAATTAACTATATCTAATACAGAACTTTTTACATCTCCGGCAACATATTTAGCAGCATCAAAATCCTGAGTTAATATATCATTAAACTCACGCTTAAACGTATCTATATCTTCACTAAAGCCATTAGAAACATACCACTGCTCGAAAGTATCACCAAAAAATTCATTACAAAAATCCATTGCAAATTGACCAGTTTTATCGAATACTTTTCCTTCAGAAATAGCCTCAGGCGCTACAGATATACCAAGATACAACAATATCCAATTCAATATAGTATTGGATGACTCATTAACAACCCACGAAAAAGCCACATCTGCAGCATATACACGAGTTGTGTTATAAGGCATAGCCAAGGCCATAAAGAACGTTACAACTCCTAATAACAAGGATATAGCACGTTTTTTTATTATAATCATAGGTTTTATCCCCCTTTTCTAAAAAAATAAGGGAGCTGGCAAATATGCCAACTCCCAGGAGCAATAATCAAAATTACTAGGCCTGAGCCGTAAGCTTTTTGAATACCTTAATGCCGATAGTAACGGCGAGGACTGTTCCAATGATACCGAGTGCGTAAGGCGCACAAGTAGTGATCATTGAAGTAACATTAGTCTGAACATTGCCAAATGCAGTGCTCATAGCTGTAGAAATACTCTCCATATCCATTAACCCTATTCCTTTCCGGCCTGATGTTGCTAGGCCATTTTAAACCATTTTATAATGCTATAAATCGCGAAGCCAAAGCCCCATGATATAAAGCCAATACTAAATCCGGTTGCAATCCCAATTATGCCAACCTCAAAAAAATTATTGAAAATCTCATTATTAATCATGTATGCCACCTCGAGCTGAAAACACGAAAAACGAAAAGACCAACCAAACAACCAAGAAGAAAAACACCTACTAAACCGAGTGCAATATAATCACTATTAACTTGATTAACATTATCCTGAACACTCTCCGTAACTGTCTCCGTAGTATATACACTATCTTCACTCATTCTATCTCCTTTTAAGGGGAGCTGCCGAACCGAAGCCCAACAGCCATGTTATTATGTAAAGTACCTTAATGGTAATTCACGCTATTTGTTAAAAGGAACTATGTCAAGTTCCTCAAGAACTGGAATATTACGCTGATTTTTGAAATCAAAACCAAGCGAATATATAGCCTTAAATCTTTCACCAGGTTTTGGAACTGTAATATCCTTATAGGTGAATAAGTGGTTACACTTAACACCAGTGCAATTTTTCTCATAATCATCAAAAGGCTCACTGTAATATATATTAGTTCCTTTTTTTCCGTCCTTCTCAAAAGTCTGGACACCTAAACACTCAAATACTTTAATCATTTTTTTTAATCTCCCTAATATAATGTAATTTTAAATCATCTAAATCAATATCATTTTGCTTACAATAAAATTGAACAAATCGCTCTAAATCTGAAATATACAAATCTTTGTATGCATCGAGCTTATAACCAATTAAATCATGTTGCTCACGGTTAAAAATAATACCCATATCCTGACAATAAAGATAATCCGTTCTATCGTAATTATCTCGATATTCTGCAACCTGCAACCCTGTAATGACCAATTGTTTCAAATAAATAGAATCATAATCATTAATATCCATGTGAATCACTCTATAAAAAAACCCGCGGATTAAATTAGTTACTTTACATAGCCCCCTTCCCAGTCCTTAGACCAAGACTATTTAACCAATTTACAATCCGCGGGAAAAAATATCGTCATTTATTCGCCAAACCTTCTATTTAGCAAATAGTTGATAACCAATCGTCCTCCGACGTGAGAATGAATGTCGGACGATATCAACTACCACTTCCCTGATTTTCGACTTGCAGACCAGTCGAAAAACGTTTTCGCTAAACATGCCGTAGATTTAGCGAATAAATATATGTAGTTAGAAACACTACCTAGTCGCATAATCAACATTATGCGACTAACTAAATTTGACTATTTACTACTTGTCTCGTAAGTCTTGTAACTTAAAAAATTTTTTCAGAAAACCATTGAACCGCTTTCTCACAGTCTGTATAATAATATCCATAAAAGGAATGGAGAAAAACATGGGAACGTTTAAAATGACACAGTCACAGCAGGCCATGATACTTGGACGTGCCTGCATATTGAGTCTCGCTGACAAATACGGAGCTGATAAAATCAATATAAAATCGAATGATTTTTACATAAAATCTGGGGTTTTATTCAGTTATCTTGACGATGACTCACTTTACAACTTTATGGAGGCCGGACGTTATGCCGTGGACAATCTTGCTGAGATATATCCCCACCTGTTTGAAAATGATCTTAAGGCTGATGCTCAAATTACATGTAGCAACAACCAGTACAGTGTTAAAATTTCAGAGGGAGACAATTCTTACAATATATACTGCCAGCCAAAACCATATAATTTCCAGTCATATAGGCCGATACGTTCTTCCAAGGAAAAAGACTCTTATATAGTAGCAAACTTCTGTAATGATTGGACCGGCTATAATTGCAGTGATGAATATGTAAATGTAATCAGCTCAATTGCAGAGATGCTTGCTGCGAAAAGATACTTGTCATGGGATACTGCTTTTGGTGACGATATTTCTGAAATATATGCTGCCGTCCTATCAGCCTTTACAAAAGAAATCACCCGGCAATGCGAACTTCATGAGGATTTTGCCGGACTCATGGTGAAGCACTTTATGAGAAGCACCAATGTGAGCTCTGTCGAATATAATGTTAAACGTGGACGTGTTACATTCAAAAACAGAAACCTTGTTATGCTTGATGAGATGTACGACAATACCATCGGCCGCGTTATACTTCCATGCAAGCTGCTTAATATAAAGAAAAAGCCTACTGTCGCTGCAATTACACTCACATTTGACAACAATTGGAGCATTGACATGCGCATACACAAATCCACAACTAAGGTATATTATGGCGGGCTGAGTTTTGATATAAAGGTATATGAGAATACAGAAAACAGCATATTAAAACAAACAGTTATTAAATAAACTATTGCTTTTAGTTATTAAGGCATGCTTCTTAAACATATTTTGAAATCTACTATTTAACAGAGAATACATCTCTATAAAGTTAATTTTCATTTATGTTATAATGAAATAAACTCTGTAACACTATATATAAGCATTACAGAGTATCAATAATTTAATACTTCAAATTTAAGTTACAACTTAAAAAAAATTAGTGTAACTTAAAAAATTTTTTCAGAAAAAAAGCAAAAATGAATTTTATTTCCGTAGTAACTATACAAATAATTATGAGTTTAATGTGTGCAGCCGGTCAAGTATCATCATAGACGGAAGTCGATTTTGTATTATAAAAAAAGACGGTTGAAAAATCAGCCGTCTTATATTATAATCGAGATAAAGAAAGAGTTGATCGGATATAAAACTTCCGATTGCCTCAGTTAAGTATTATTGTAAAATAGCATCATTCTTTGGCGAGAGGGGTGCTATTTTCTTTTATTATTGTGTCCGTCTATGTATGCAAGTGCAGTAAAAATTACAAGCAACAGAGTTAATACTTCCATTGTGTTCATGATTACCACTCCTCCTTTCCATCCAGACATAAACTGCATGTCCTTCTGTACTAGGGGCAACCGAAAAATCACACCCGACTCTTTCCCTATTCGATTATGAAGGTATTATAACAGATTGTGATACTATTCTCAATTACAAGCTGTTAAATTCTGCAATTTCTTTTAAAAGTCTGCTTTTGCAAGGTTATCAAGCCCTGTCTGCAACTCCTGTTCCGTTGGAAATTCCTGCGACCACCATGATTCGCCGATTATGCGATACGGAATCCAGTCTCTGCGACGTTCCATAAGCTTTATCTCAAATTCCGGATCATTCCGGTCATTGGATTATAAACTGACTGTACACTGCTTTCAAGGCATAAAAATTACAGTAATAATTTTACTAAATAAAGTTGTTTTGTATTAATACACATTCAAGGAACGAAGAAAGGCAAGCGAAAAATTTTTGTTTTTCACTTGCCTTTATACCGCCTGATTTATTGTTTTGTATCTGGAATCTTACTGTTCGTATTTTTTTACATATTTATTAAAATAGTCTCCAAGCACTACACTTCCACTCTCCATGTCTGTAGAATCCTGAAACTTTCCGTATCCATTATCCTTAAGGTATTTTTTGATTGTCTGGATATCGTTATATGTGTATTTAAGTACATACTGAGGCTTGTATGCCTTTCCGTTTCCAAGAAGATATGAATTAGCGGTATCCATCTTTTTGGCTTTCACATTTTCGGCATTCGCAAGGGCTGTATTTAAAGCATCAGAATATGACTGTCTTTTAACCCATATAGAATTTTCCTCAAGTCCGCCCTTTTCGAAAGATACAGAACTTACAGCCATCTTCTTGTTAATAAATCTTGAATATGACGTTTTTTCAACATCCCTAGCCGCTGTATTAACCACATGAAGCATCTTACTTTCAATGGTGATGTTTCCATATGAGTCTGTAGTTTTGTAGATAACAGTCACATCAACATTCTCATCAGTGCTGTTTATAACTTCCTTAATTTCATCTCTGTTCTGCACTGTAACTGAAGTTGTTACGTCTTCGTTATCAATTCCGTCAGCGGATTCAAGAAGTTTCTTTTCAAACACTGGTTTATCCTTGTTTGTAATATAAGTATCCTTTGCACAGATTACAGGGTAAGCATCCCATCTTGCAGCGACTGTTGTATCGCGGTCAATGCTAAAGGCATCTCCTGCCATGAAACAGCATGTACATCCGCTTTGACGCTTTCCCGCGTATCCGCTGTTTGGATAAAAGCATCTACAATTACAGCCGTTCTTTTCAACATCTACTGTTCCTATTATGCTGTCTTCTGTAGGATTTCCACATACAGGGCAGTCAGGAGCCGGTATTGTCTGAATCCAGCATACAAAACTATTTGTTTCATTGTTTTTTAATGAATCATCAAGTTTTCCCTCAAAGTTCTTCTTCGCCTGTCCCTGTCTGCCCTTTGGGGCCGCATTAAACATAGCTTTACCTGACGCGGACTCAACAATTGCATTCACATCATTCGTTTTGTAAGTGAGTGTTACAACTTTTTCATAAATTCCATAAAAGTCTGTACTTTTATCTATATGGATAATACTTCCTGCTGTTGCAGCTACTGGCGAGTCATAATTATTTTCCATTGCCCAGCCGATAAATCCCCAGTTGAGAATTCCATTTTTTGAAGCAGGCGCTGTTATAGTGCCATACTTGTCATTATTATAATAAGTTGCTTCTATAACATCTGTAAGCCTTCCACAGTCTGCTATATCGTCTGGGCGTCCGTTCGAATATGCACTATAAAAATTAGCTGTAACTGTTCGTTTGTATATTGCGTAAAATGTTATGTCATGATCCGGCATTCTGTTATTTGTGAGCACACCCTTGTCATCACCTGCAGTGGTTGCTGTCGGACTGGTATTCCAGCCAACAAATTCAAAGTAATCATTATTTTCAATACTGCCTTTTGTTGCATAATGCTCCAAAGTATTTATAACAGAATTGTATTCTATTTCATCGCATGCCGTACCGTGAAGTTCTCCTCCATTGGAAGCGGCATCATAATTTATTTTATACTTTCCAATTGTCCAGTGTGGTACAACAGTAATGTTTCGTTTATACTCGTATTTGTCGCCAACGTGAATCTGTTCATTTGTATTCGTCACATTATCCTTATCAAGCACATCCCATCCGCTGAATATATATCCTGTTTTTTCTGCTGTCGGCAGGGCATTTATAGTCTGTCTGTAATAAATATCCATAGGATTTGACGTTCCGCTGCCTTCAATATACTTTTCACCCTGCACGGTTTTAAATGTAATCCTGTAATGTTTAGGACTGTAATAAGCTTTGAACCGAGTATCCTCATTAACTGTTACCGAAGATATATCATCTGCTCTATTAACGGCAAGTGTGTTTATGCCTGAAGTTTTTGTCTCCATAGTCATTTTGGTCGGTTCATATCCGTCAGGTATAGCAGGAGTGCTGTTTTCTGTCATAAATGCAGGCTTGTATGACGAACCTTTTAATATTCTTCCACTGCCCTGCTTTGTAACTCCATAATATTCAGCGGATGCGTCTGTTCCAATGGCATCTGCTGAATACAGATAATGTTCAGTGGAAACTTTGTCATACTCAGGATCCGGTATTTTGCTACCAGTAAGTCCAAGGTTCCATATCGTTCCCGTATTTCCGGCATTGTCTGTCGCTATTATCCTTGCTCCCATATTACATCTGAAATCATCATATGCCATATACTTTCCGCCTGAGCTGTTAAGAATCTGGACAATCTTTACAGTCTGAGCAGGTGAAAAGAATGAATGATAACCAGCTGCCGCTTCATCACTAAAAGCAATATCTGAAGTATAATCAGCCTTGCTGCTTCCGTCATGCCATATCTGCATCTGCATTGATGTAACATCTGAAACTGGAATTGAATACAGTGCATACAACGTTATGTCTGAAGGCTCTTTATAATATTCGGTTTCAGTCTTGCGCGCATTTACATATGAAAAACCCGCCTTTAATGACTGGATAGATGTTGAAATATCATCTTTTGCAACTGACCATCCCACAAATGACTTGTCGCCTTTAACAGGATCTGCTGGCAGCGGCACATCACTTCCATAATCAGCCGTAATGTCTCTGACAGTATCTGATGTTCCCCCATTCAGGTTAAACGTTATTTTATACTGCTTAGGTTTCCACTGTGCGTACAGCTTTATTTCATCACCATTTTTGTAAGTAAGGCTTGAAACAGTATATCCAGCTTTGTAGGAAGTTCCGCTTCCATCTGGATTAGTATTCCAGCCTGTGAATTCATATCCCGGAAGAGTATATCCGTTATCTGCTATCCTTACATTATTTCCGTATTTACATGACTGTGAATCAACGCTTCCTGTTACTCCGAAACCTTCATGTGACGTCATATCATTAACCGGAGTATTAGCATAATATGATACCTTGTATGCTGGCCATCTATATACAAATTTCAGGTCACATGTAGAATCTCCCCTTTCTGCTGGAGAAACTGAATATGAAATACCATAGTCACCTGCATTTATTGATACTATTGTATTAACCGGATCTTCGCCTTCATAAATATAATTGACGCTTGGATTAATCCTCTTATTATTTGCGCTGATATCCTTTGCACCTACAAGCTTATAAGCACTGTCAAGACTCGTTATTGGAATCTTTTCATCTCTGTACTCATTTGAATAAGTACCATCCTTCTGTTCATAGCTATCGCATACTTTCAGATTAAAATCTGAAATGTAATACGGATATCTGTTATTTCCTGCATCAGTTCCTGCATCCATTGTTGTCTTTGCAACATAGGTAAACTTCTTGCTAATCTCGCTACCCTCTGCATAATGCAGGTTTGAACCATCGGCAATATATGGATCATACGAGCCGTCATTTCTGAAATAATAATAATGTGGTCCATCTTCAGTCCAGATATGCTGCCATCCTTTTATCATTGCTCCGCTACTGTCAAAATAAAACCACGACTGCACACTTTTGTCAAAAGAAGGCGTAAGGTGATTTTGCGCATATACAAACTGATTTTGCAGACAGTAACCTTTTGCATCAAAAAAATAATATACAGTTGGAGAATTGGCTCCTGACTTTAATCCAAGCCATGTATTTACCGGATAAACATATTTGCCGTATTGAGGTGCATAAAACGTAAACCACCAGCCGGCAGAATTTTGATACCACCAGCCCTGCGTGTTGACATACTCAACTGTACATGTGCCGATACTAGCATAAGTTCCTGCTGAATATTCAACTCCATCAAAAGTATCTGTGGTTAATACACAATCACCATTGGGATTTGCATGCCCTACATACTGCACATAATATCCTGCGCAATACTGTTCCATTCCTGCAATTTCAACATCGTCACTTTTGATTTCGTTATTATCATCTGCCACCGGTGTCAAGTTATCAGTTTTTCCGTTGTTGACCACAATGGTTTTATCAAGTGAAATTACTCCATTTCCAATATATTTTTTATCCAGCCCATCAGGTATATAAGCATATTCACTGAATATACTTTCAATATCAGCTTTTTATCGCCTGATAAAATTTTTGCTGCAGCTGCTGTTACATATGCTGTCGAAAATGACGTTCCCTCATGCTTTTCAAAAACGCCACTGGCTGCATAGTCCACATCTCCATAATTTGAATATGCTGCCCTGCTGTTATTCTCAGTTACAGCAGCTACTGTAACTGCTGAATCTATATTTGCCGGGGTATATGCTGATATATTTCTGTTCTTGTTTCCGGCAGCGACTATCACCTTTATTCCCGCCTTTTTTGCATCAGAAACCGCATTATGGATTAATTCAGAATCTTTTTCACTGCTGACAAGCGAAATATTAATAATATCCGCTTTCTGAGCTACTGCATATTTAATGCCTTTATACAGTGAAAGTATGGTTCCATGTCCCGTGCTGTCTACAACTTTTACCGGTATGATTTTTACAGAATCCGGAGTGTTTTCTGTTATAAGTTTTATGACGCTGCTTCCATGTCCATTGTCATCAGTGGTTCCTGAACCACCTGTTGCTGCATAATTTTCTCCTGGAAGGATTCTTTTGTCATCAAAATATGCACCACTGTCTAACACCGCTACCTTTACTTCCTTTTTAGCAGTAAGTGTTCCCATATATCCGGCAAGTTTGTTTTCAATCACGCCATTGTCTTTTTTTATTCCTGCTATAGGCGCATCTGAACCTTCGGAACCTGTCGATAAATCATTTCCACTGCCTTCACCTGCATCAGCAACGGTAATATCACCGTCTTTAAATGTTTTTAGTGACTTATCTGTTTTTACATTCCTTCCGACAAGATACAAACCATCGCCGACACTTACAAAACCATCAGATTTTTTGAGTTTTTTGTCTGACATTACTATATAATGGTCATCAGCTTTCTCATAATCATAATTATCATTAATTATATCACGTTGCCTGCTGTCGGACAGAAAACTGTTTTTATAACTGCTTGTATCTTTTCCCATTACACAGGCAACAAGGATTCCTCCTGCTAAAAATACAGCACCAGCAGACAGCAGTGATTTTTTATGCGGCCCGCATATTATATGTCCATGTCTGTCATAGTGGCGTTTTTTTGATTTAATTCCTGTAAATTTGTTTTTTAAACCAGTCATAAAATTTAGTGCAAAACCCATCTGCCTGCTTTGGCTGTGGGTTGCAACACATCCTCCTTTCATTAAACATCCGCTTTTAACTATCAGAAGCGCATATTTATATATTCTCATTATAAGTATGATATTTTTTTCTCAGAATTTCTTTCCGCATTGCCAAAAAAGAAAAGACGCTTTTTCAAGCGCCTTTTCGTGCATATCCGTTCTTAGTCTGTTTTGTAATCAGTAACTTTACCATTTTTAAATGTCCATACAGACTCATTATTAAGTGTCTTCAGTGACACCTTGTCAGTAACACCCGGACCGCTGACATTAACATGTCCTCTTGGCGGAGTCACATCATAGTAAGCGATCGCCTGCGCCGAGCTGCTATTGCCAGTCATATCAGTTACAACTGCCCGGTATGTGTGAATTCCTTCTGTGCCGCAGGTGAATGTCGCTATTATATCACGCGTTTCACTATTTTTTATTTGCGATGCCTTGTCTGTGTAAATACTACTGTCTCCTGCAATCTGAAAATTTGTCACAGGTATCTCACTGCCATCCGCATATATACTGAATTCTGCTACGTTAAGTCCGCTGCCCTTGTCATGCATCCGAACTGTTATTGTTACCGGACTGTTTGACCATCCTGATACGTCCGGAACAATAGTAACGTTTGGCGCGATATTGTCAACCCAGTATGCGTATACGGTGACAGGATTTTCAAAATTACATATTTTTACTGGGCCCATCGATTCGCTGTAAAACTGTGTTCCTTTTCCATCAGGTTCACTATAATACCCCTTGAATGACCAGCCTTCTTTTGACGGTGCCTGCAAGGCATATCCGTTGTCGGCTCTTACCGGAAGATCTTTGCCATATATTGCCTTCACACTATCGGTTCCATTTATACCTCCCTGTTTGTCAAAACTGACGACCGGAGTACGCGGCTTATAATCTGCATAAGCTACATGTGAATTGTAGTCATCAAACATTTCTTTGCTGCCCGTGATTTTAACTGTTTGGTTCCTGGCAGGTATCAGCATTGGCACGCCCGAATCTGCAAGTTTATTGCCATACCCGTTTGCACTGGCGTAATATCCATTAAAATCATAGCCATACTTTACTGGGGATGTCAATGTATTTATTTCAGCCGGACTACTTATTGTGTTTTCACTCTCTGACGTATATTTTACACCATATTTCTCGTAAATTTTGTCTGTTCCGCCATTTCCGCCTGCTTTATTCAGTGTTATCTCATATTCCTTTGGTGTGCTCTGTGCGTACAGTCTTATTACCTGACTTGGATCTGTCGTCATTTTTGAAACAGTCTGTCCCGGATAATATGTTGTGCCTGAGCCATCTTTTTTCGTATTCCAGTTTTTAAAGACTCCGCCGTTCCATGTGATGTCAGAACCATCTTCTATGGCATGTTCGCTGTCATATCCCCATATCTGGCTGGATATAAGAATATCATCCTTATAATATTCCACGGTATACGTAATTGGATACAACTGAGCTGTTAGGGTTATATTTCCACCAATTGCATATGATGTAATCTCCGTACCCATTTCTGAAGCGAATGTGTCATTTTTCCAGTAACCTGAAAGTGTGTATCCCGGCACATTGGCTGTTGCCTTAAGTGAATTGACAGGAGCAAATGACCTGACTGTCTGAAAGTAGACGCCTCCGCTGGAATAGACAACTCCGCCCTTATCGTTTGTACAGAGTCCGTCCGACAATGAAATGTTAGCTGCCGGATTGCCACTTGAATCGACAATTTTGTAATTTATATTATATGCCAGTGTTTTAATATCGCATTCTCTTCCTGTATGGAAGTCACTGAAAGCCGTGTATGAGGCAGCGCTCCAGTTGGCATAATCTTTTAGCGAACTGTATCCAAGTTCTGTATCCATGTAGCATATAAAACCTGTTGTGCTAACTGTTCCATTTGTCTCATTTTCGCTGTTCAGCGATCCACTAGGACTGCTGTTTGCGGGAACAACCGTCATTATCGGATAAGCTTTGACATTATACGTTTTTCCACTGTAAATAGCAGCTGCAGCAACTGAATTTCTGCTCATCATCCTTTGATAAACTGTCTTCATATCAATCGCATAAAGGATATAGTAATATCCGTTATCCTCTGTTTGTCCAAAAGGTTTTGTGATTGTTGTGCCAAGTATAAGGTCACATGTTTCTGACTGTCCTCCTCCTGACAATGTAAGCCTCCAGCCGAGAGTGCGGTATTTCAGGTGTGAGTTGTCAGTAGCTTTATTGCTCTTTGTTACCCAAAACAGTTCAGCATTATCTGGTGTTGTATAGATTTTAGTTACATTTTCTACAGCATCATATACCTGCTTTGCATTCTGATACAGATGATAATTTACAATGTTTTCTGCTTTTACCTGCACCACTGGCAGGGATGCAAGTATAACCACGCCCGTTATCACTGTGGCAGCAATCTTCTTTGTTATCTTTCTTAACCTGCTTATCATACTCATCTCCTCCTTCCTTTGGTATTCGCAGATTACTCTTACATTTACAGTATGATTTTTTTATCTAAAAAAAGAACGCATCTTTTATTTTAAAAAGATACGTTCTCTATAAATACAGCATCTAGTTAGTGACTTATGCTACCACGCAATATCGGTTCCCTTGTCCCATTCCCATGTGTCCGGATTAAATATGCTTCCACTTACATATTTTGCAACGTTCGGGCGCATATCATAACTAACATAAGAGCCATTTGCATCTTCGTAAGTTGCAGTTATTCCACTTACATGCCATACCGTTCCACCGTTTTCAGAACCACCGCCATCCCACCTGCCTGAAAATTGGCTTCCAAGCTTACTCTTTACAAAAGCATCTGCGGCTGCTTGTGCTTCATTGCTATTGTGATAATATGCCCAATAACATCCGTTACTCTTTTCACTCCACTGGATAACCCCATACTGCACATTGCTTGCCTGTTCTGTCACGGTACCGTCACCGTTTTCCGGGTTATTTGCTGCGGTATTGGATACGGAATTTTCTGTTGATGCAGAATTTTTTGAAGACCTGTTCTTCTTTTTATTGTTTTTCTTTCCCTTGTCGGCATTGCTTGAACTGTCAGCCTTATCAATGTTTTCTGCAGTAACTTCCTGTTTCTTCACGTTTCCGTTCACTCTGATTGAAGTCTGGTTTCCTGCGGAATCCCCGGCGTCAATCTTGAAACTGTAGCCATTGCTCTTGTCAAGCGTCTTGGTATAGTCGCCATCTGCCAGCTTTCCACGGGTGTTATCAGTTACATCAAAAGCTACGTCTGATGCGTCATTTACGTCTTTCTCAAGCTCTATTGTGCTTCCGTCAGCAAGCTGCTGTCCGTTGTATGATACAACAGGCGCTGTCTTGTCGCAGATTACAAGGAACGACACATCTGCTGTATTGCCGCCTGCATCTGTGGCTGTTACTGTTGTAAGATAGAAGCCCTCGCCCATGTTTTTGAGTTCATCTGCTGTCTGGGCTGCGCTTTCAGTACCGTCAGCCTTTTCAGTGCCGTCGGTTTTCTCTGTTGCATCCTTTTTATCAGCCTTCTTGTCCTCTTTTTTGTCACTCTTTTTTGAAGCTTCAGCCTGCTTTGTGGAATCTGCGTCATTTACAGTCTTCACCTGCTCAAGATAGCCTGCAATTGACTGGTCGTTTACCTCGGCAAGGTCTCCGAGTTTCTCAGCCTTTGTGGAATACTTAAGGTCTGTGATGTCTGTTGCATCGACATACTGCGACATGTCTGTGCTCATGTCATTGACATATGTATATCCACTGTTTGCGACATCTCCCTTTGCCTTGATTTCCGGCGCAACGGTATCCTGCACAGCTACCTTCACCTTGTAGTCCTTTGCATCATCACCCGTGCCGAATGTAACCTTTACGGTGTACTCTCCCACCTTGTCGGTGTTTACCGCTGTCGCATCGAGCTTGTACTCGTCATCTCCAATAGCGTCTCCGTTTGAATGCTTGAAGTAGTCTGATACCTTGAAATTGAAGGTGTCACCTGCCTCAACTTTCATTTTGTCCTTTGTCTGCTCGATACTGTCAGACTTGCCGCAGCCTGTGAATAATGACGTTGTCATTGTTCCACACAGGAGGGCCATTAAAATTTTCTTTTTCATTGATATTTCTCCTTCTCTGCAATCTGATCTGTGTTTCACGGAACTAAAATTTGTTCCTTTTTTACATATATAGTATGTTAGATTTCATTTTCACGAATGGTCTTCTATATAAGATCTTTCTCTTTCGGGCATATATCTAAATTTGTCTTTAAGAAACCACTACATATAGTATAGCATATTTATGCGTAGGAGTATAGCACTAATTTGCTATCATTTTATATTTTGATAGTAAACACAATAATCCATAAACCTCATTTTATTCTACTGACAAATATGACTAATCTTTTTTCTCATTAACTCTAAAAAAACAGAGGACCGCGAACGGTCCCCTGCTAATTGTGTAATACAAAGTATTATTCTTCGTATGCTTCAACGTATGTATTGAAGTAGTCCTTTAATATACTGCTTCCTTTGTCCATGTCTGTTAATGACTGGAATTTTCCACATCTGTTATTTTTCAGATATTTTATATTATTAAACACAAAAAGATGGTTGAAAAATTATCCGTCTTATATTATTATCGAGATAAAGAAAGAGTTGATCGGATATAAAACTTCCGATTGCCTCAGTAGATAAAAATCTTAATTAAGAAATAGCACTACTTTGGTCGGTGGGTGCTATTACAAGCTTTGAAATTTTATAAAAAGACGGTTGAAAAATCAGCCGTCTTTTATATTTGGAATTTATGATTTTATTATGAAATAGATAACACATCCTCCACAATCTGCTCTGCAGTCAGATGATTCTCCTTCAGTACAGCATCCACATCATACCTGTCAAGAAATTCCTTCTTCAATCCATAATTCATCACTTTCATATTGCCTGCACCATAGAATCGTGCGATTTTTTCACCAAAGCCGCCATCTAAAATACCATCCTCTAAAGTAATAACAGTATCATGATTTTGCTTAAGCTTAGTCAAAAGCGCTTCATCCAATCCGGTGATGTAATACGGATTGATTACAGTTGCATTGATTTTGGCTTCTTCTTTAAGAAGCTTCGCAACCTCCTTTGCCAGTTCAAAGAAGGTTCCCAGACCGATAATCGCAATCTTTTCTCCTGTCTGAGCCACCTCATATCTGTTGAGTCTGCCAAAATCCTTTGTCACCCTTGAGCCATCTGAAATCATCGGTCCACCCGGCAGCTTTATTGCAACCGGATAAGATGTCTGCTCCATACTCCAGTCGAGCATGGCCAGATACTCTTCCTTTGTTGCCGGTGCCAGATATACCAGATTTGGAATATTTGAAAGCATCGGAATATCCTGAAAGCCTAAGTGTGTAACGTCATTCATTCCATATACGGAACCCTGATATATTACCATTGTAATCGGACTGTTATCGATGCAGACATCCTGTGATACCTGGTCAAAGGTTCTCTGTACAAACGAACTGTATACACCATAAAATGGTTTACCACCATTTACTGCGATACCTGATGCCAATGCCACTGCAGTCTCCTCTGCAATACCTACATCGACAAACTGACTGCCAGCTTCTTTTCTCTTATCCTCTGTAAAGCCCATAACAGTCGGCGTACCGGAAGTAATTGCAACAACAGAAGAATCATTTTTCATCTTTTCAAGCAGATATTCACAGGTCACAGAAGAATAATCCTCTTCCACATTGTCAAATAGTGGCTTTCCTGTTTCTATATCGAATGGACCGCTGTAATGCCACTGCTCCTTACATTTTTCTGCTGGTGCATAGCCCTTGCCCTTAAGTGTGTTTATATGCACTACAACCGGTTTAGTGCTGTCCTTGACCTCTTTAAATGCCTTAATAAGAGCTTCAACATCGTTGCCCCTGTCCACATACACATAGTCAAGTCCCATAGCCTTAAACAGATTGCATTCTGTCTGACCGTCAGTCTTTCGAAGCAGAGCAAGATTCTGATAGAGACCTCCATGATTTTCAGCAATCGACATATCGTTGTCATTTACTATAATAATAAAATTGCTTTGAAGCTCAGCAGCAAAATCAAGTCCCTCAAGTGCTTCTCCTCCGCTTAATGAGCCGTCTCCGATGACAGCAATCACATTGCCGTTTTCACCCTTTAAGTCCCTTGCCTTTGCAAGACCTGCAGCCAAACTGACCGACGTTGATGTATGTCCGACTGTAAAAAAATCATGCTCGCTCTCGTTTGGATTTGTATAGCCTGACACATCATCATAGTGCTGTTCAGACAAATACGCTTCCTTACGCCCCGTAAGCATCTTATGAGGATAACTCTGGTGCGATACATCATAAACTATCTTGTCCTTAGGTGATTCAAATACATAATGTAAAGCGATTGTCGCTTCAACCATTCCGAAATTCGGTCCAAAATGTCCGCCATGCTTACTTGCTCTTACCAAAAGAGCATCTCTTATCTCCTGCGCCAGCACCGGCAGTTCATCTATCTTAATTTTCTTTACATCTTCTGGTCCGTTAATTTTCTCAAGATACATATTATATTTTGTCCTCCTATTTGTCCCAGGTCAATTCACCTGTCTTTATCGCATTCTCGTATTTAGAAATTTTATACTGTAAGCGTTCCATCGTGTTTTCAATCTGTTTTTTCTGCTGATCAAGCTGCTCGTATTGCTCCTTGAGAAGCTGACACCTTGCTTCAAATGTGGCATCTCCCATCTGAAAAAGCCTGATATATTCTATAAGCGTCTCAATCGGAACTCCGGCATTGCGCATACATATAGTGTGCTCCACCCAGCTGATATCTGATTCGGTATAATCGCGTATACCTCCTGCAGTCCGTGCAATCTGTGGAATCAGGCCTATACGTTCATAATACCTGAGTGTATCAGTAGACACACCAAAACGCTCACTCACTTCCTTGATAGTCACTCACATCGCCTCCTTTTTGATTGTTACAATGAAACTATATCACTTGGAGTCCACTCCAAGTCAAGAGCTTTTCATCTTTTGTATACATAAGAAAATTATCGTGTTATAATCTCAATAATAAAATTTAAAAAGATTTACACTTGGAGGAAAAATATGAACTATACAGAATGTATCGAAAATGCCAGACCACGTCTTGGAAAATACTGCAAGGCCTGTCCTGAATGCAACGGCCGCGCATGCAAAAACCAGATGCCTGGTCCCGGCTCAAAGGGCATCGGAGACACAGCCATACGAAACTACGACAAATGGAAACAAATCCGCGTAAACATGGATACTATTGCCGAAAATAAGCCTGTAGACACCTCTCTCTCACTCTTCGGCCGTACTTTTAAATATCCGGTATTTGCAGGTCCTGTAGGTGCGGTACAGCTACACTACGGAGACTGTCTGGATGATGTGACATACAACGATATCCTCGTGTCAGCCTGTGCAAAGAACGGTATCGCAGCTTTCACAGGCGACGGAACTGACCCAAATGTCATGGTTGCAGCCACCAAGGCTATCAAAAATGCAGATGGTGCAGGAATACCTACCGTAAAGCCATGGAACATTGAGACCATACGTGAGAAAATGGAGCTGGTACATGAATCAGGCGCATTTGCAGTAGCTATGGATATCGATGCAGCCGGTCTTCCATTCCTCAAAAATCTTGATCCGCCAGCCGGAAGCAAGACAGTTTCAGAGCTTTGCGATATCATACAGATGGCCGGAACCCCATTTATTGTAAAGGGAATTATGACCGTAAAGGGTGCACTTAAAGCAAAAGAGGCAGGCGCAAGCGCTATTATTGTATCAAACCACGGTGGACGTGTACTGGATCAGTGTCCTGCCACTGCTGAGGTGCTTGAAAGCATCGTAAAGGCTCTTGAAGGCTCAGGCATTAAGATTCTTGTAGATGGTGGCATCAGAAGCGGCACAGACGTCTTTAAAGCCCTTGCACTGGGTGCAGACGGAGTTCTTATCGCAAGACCGTTTGTAACGGCTGTATACGGCGGTAAGGCCGATGGTGTACGTGCATACATAGACAAAATCGGTACAGAGCTTGAAGACACCATGAAGATGTGTGGTGTATCTTCGCTTGATGAAATCACAAGGGACTGTGTGATGACCTTCTAGTTTAAAAACGTGCTTCATGACTTTTCGTTTTTATATAAATTCTTCATACAAAAGCACCATAACCGGCATCGTCACTACAGCGCAAAGCGTTGTCACTACATTTATTGCGCTGGCATACCTTGAATCATTGCCATACACCTGACACATCTGTGTAACAGTCGATGCCGAAGGCGTAATAACCGCCAAGAAAACAATAAGCATAATCTTTGGCGCATCTGCAGAAAGATATGCCATGTGGCTGATTTTAATAAGAATAAGCGATATCAACGGAACCAGAAGCATCCTGAGAAAGGTAACAAAATACACCCTTCTGTTGGCAAAAACCTTCTTCAAATCCATCCCTGCAAATAGCATGCCTGTCACAATCATGCTTGCAGGTCCAATCATACTGCCGACAGAACCGATTGTGTCATTGATAAGCTGCGGCAGATGAATCCTTGTAAAGAAAAGCACCACACCTATTACTATGGAAATCATATTGATATTAAGGACAATCTTTCGCCAGTCATAAGAGCTTTCACGGCTTATAATCTTTTTGCAGTGAGTCCACAAAAATACCAGCTGCACACTCATGAAAGCACAGCCGTAAAGCACCCACTCCTGCCCCAGTATAAATGTCACAATCGGAACAATCAGATTGCCTGAATTTGAATAATAAACTGATGCGACCTCCACCCCATTCATATGGAAAAGCCTGCCCATAGCAGAAATGATAAACAGCAAAACTAACTGCAAAATCACCGATGCCGCAAATGCAATCAAAAGACCTCTCACTGTTTTTGAAGTGTAATCCACCTGGAAAGCATTGATAATAACACACGGTATAATCAGATACAGTACAATCTTTGATAAAATCTTGCTGTCCTCATCCTTCACAATACCTGCTTTCACGATAATAAAACCCATTAAAATCATGATAAAAAGCTCTATTATCTGTTCCATTAAAAGTATACTGATATGCATAAAAATCATCTCCTGCTCTAAATATCTATATCTTAAAAGGCATGCATATCTAATTCATAATTTATAAATCTATAATCTCGTAGTCCACTTTGAACAATCCCACACATCCGTCGCAAGCCCATCATAGAAATCCGGCTCGTGGCATACCATCAGTATGCTGCCCTTATATTCCTTTAAGGCACGCTTCAGCTCATCCTTAGCATCCACATCAAGATGGTTGGTAGGCTCATCCAGAAGCAGAATATTTGTCTCTCTGTTTATCAGCTTGCACAGGCGTACCTTTGCCTGTTCACCACCGCTTAACACACGCACCTGGCTTTCAATATGCTTTGTGGTCAGGCCACACTTGGCAAGCGCGCTTCGCACCTCATACTGCGAAAATGCAGGAAACTCGTTCCATATCTCCTCGATACATGTGGTTGTAACCGACTGATCCATCTCCTGCTCAAAATACCCAATTTCCAGATAATCTCCAAGTGTAACACTTCCTGAAAGCGGCTTTATCAGCCCAAGAATACTCTTAAGCAGGGTGGTCTTTCCGATGCCGTTTGCACCGGTAAGAACAATCTTTTGTCCTCTTTCCATCTCAAGGTCGAGAGCAGATGAAAGCGGAACATCATAGCCAATGACCAGTCCATTTGTCTGGAAAATATACCGCCCCGGAGTACGCGCAGTCTTAAAGTTAAACTCCGGCTTTGGCCTTTCAGCAGCAAGCTCAATAACATCCATCTTGTCAAGCTTCTTCTGACGTGACATCGCCATATTCCTTGTAGCAACACGTGCCTTATTTCTAGCCACAAAATCCTTCAGCTCTTTAATCTCCTGCTGCTGTTTGTTGTACGCAGCCTCAAGCTGGGCTTTCTTCATCTCATAGACTTCCATAAACTTGTCATAATCCCCGACATACCTGTCGAGCTTCTTGTTGTCCATGTGATAGATGAGATTTACCACGCTGTTTAGAAATGGTATATCGTGCGAAATGAGAATTAACGCATTCTCATAATCGTTCAGATATCGCTTAAGCCACTCAATATGCTCTACGTCCAGATAGTTTGTAGGCTCATCCAAAAGCAGGATATCCGGCTTCTCCAAGAGGAGCTTTCCCATCAGCACTTTGGTTCTCTGACCACCGCTTAAATCGGTAACGTCTTTATCAAGCCCCAGGTCTAAAAGTCCAAGAGCCCTTGCAACCTCCTCAACCTTTGCATCAATCATATAGAAATCATGCATGGTAAGCATGTCCTGAATCGTGCCGGCTTCCTCCATCAGCTTATTCATCTCGTCCTCGTCCACATCGCCAAGACGCGCATATATGTCGTTCATCTCATTTTCCATATCATAAAGGAAATCAAATGCAGATGAAAGAACGGAGCCGATAGTCATACCCTTTTCAAGCGCTGTGTGCTGGTCGAGATAACCCACACGCACCTTCTTGGCCCACTCTATTTTGCCCTCATCAGGCATTAGCCTGCCTGTGATAATATTCATAAAAGTCGATTTTCCCTCACCGTTTGCACCGACAAGCCCTATGTGCTCGCCCTTCAACAGTCTGAAGGAAACATCCTCAAAAATAGCACGGTCGCCAAAACCATGGCTTAGGTGCTCTACGTTTAAAATACTCATGTATACCTCTCTTCAAAATTTTATTTCCCCAATATGGCACTTTCTTCAAGATTTAGTCAGCAAGCTCATATTGTTTTGCCAGTCTGTTAAGCTCATCATGAACCTCTTTCACCAGATTTTCCGGGCCTATTATCTTAAAATTATCCCCCATTGCCATGATCCAATGAATAAAAAGTTTGTTATCAGCTACCTTCACAAAAACACGTGAATGAGCTTCATCCTTCTTTAAGATTGTCACATCAGTTCCAAACCTGTCAATCAGGACACCTATAGCGCTGTTTTTGCACAGTATCTCAGCCTTAATCTCTTCTCCATTGTACATACCAAACTTCGATTTGCCATAAGAAGCAATATCAAGTTTTTTAAGCTTCTCCCTGCCCTCACGGACTTTATTTTCAATCAGTATATTCTTCATCTTGTCTACACGGTAATGACGAATATCCTTTACCTGTGTATCATGGTCATATCCAATCAGATAGTAATTGCCATCATTCCACAGCAGTCCCCATGGACTGACATGATATCTTGCGCCGTCATGCTTCACCTCAAGCTCTTTTTTCGTATTCCACCGGCAATATTGAAAAGAAAGGCTTGAATTATTTGCAATTGCATTGTGTATGGCATCGACATTTTTCATGATGTCGCTATTCATGGTTTTCACTCTTCCGGCAACATATACCTGACGCTGCAGAGTGGCAGCCTCCTGTCTGCTTGTAAGACTCTCCAGCTTCTTAATAAGCTCATTGGATTTCTCCTCAGTGATGAACTTGGCAGCCGCGACAGAATCCACCAAAAGCTTAAGCTCCGCCAGCTCAAATTCCCTGCCTATCACCTTATAATGGACAGTCCTGCCATACTGCGTCTTTTGGGTTTTGATACCAAAATCATTCAGCTGTGCTATATCATCATACAGACTTTTTCTCGCAGCCGTGACATCGTATGCATGCAGCTTATTTAAAATCTCATCAAGTGTAATATCATGGTTAGCATCAGTATTATTCAAAAGAATTTTGGCCAGATACAAGAGCTTTAGCTTTTGATTGCTCCTGGGTTCCTTAGATTGCTTCCCGGCAGTCAGCTCATTATTTTCCGTTTCACTCATATACACTTATCTCTCCATCAATTTGTATTGTAACTATTCAGAATCACACCACACACATTTGCAAAACCGCACGATACTCGTCACTTGATTATTGCAGCAAGTTTTTCACCACACATCACACCGAGTATACATCCTAAACAGCTCAACAACACATATCCGCACCCAAGCAGGCAGTGATTATGTTCAAACAGATTATAGGATTCCAGCGAAAATGTAGAAAACGTGGTAAAGCCACCGCATACACCGGTTTTCCAAAACAAAACCATATTCTTGGATACTCCATCCCTTGCACTTGTGATTCCGACAATAAATCCAATCAGAATTGCCCCGATTACGTTGGTGATTAAAGTCAAAAAAGGAAACTCAGTTTTTAAAGGTATAAGGCTGATGGCATATCGGGCCATTGCACCTACGGCGCCGCCCAGTGCTACAAATAAAAAATTCATGGTGGTTATCTCCTATATGTAAAATACGCGATTCTCTTTTCTCGGAATCACGTCAGGATAATCTCCATCGACATATCCAAGAGCACAATGTCCGATTCCCTCATACTCATCCTCAATACCGAGTGATTTGAGAAGCTCCTTGCCCCAGTCAGACTCAAACTCTTCCTTCGCGCGGTGAATCCAGCAGCTTCCAATACCAAGATCATGTGCTGCAAGCATGAGATTACCCATCACGAGACTGCCATCATAGACATGTGTAGGCCAGTCCTTCTTTCCAAGAACGATAAGAATAACCGGCGCACCGTAAAATGGATCAGTATTACTTCCCATTATGTCAGCATTTTTCTTAGCGATTTCATCCCTTATTTCCTTGTTTGTCACCTGAATAATAATGGTGTTCTGTGCACCTCTACCGTTTGCCGCAAAGGTTCCGGCCTCAATTATCCGGTCAAGGATGTCCTGCGGAATCATGTCCGGTTTGAATTTGCGAATACTTCTTCTGGTTTTCATTTCTTCTAATACTTTGCTCATGATTTGGTCCTCCCATTAATTCAAAAATTTATAATCTCTCTGGCAGCATAAAAAGCCAGACCGTCAGCGCCTATTGCAGCCTTTTGATTAATTTCAGTAGATATAATGCATAATACATATTTGTTCCCCCGTTTTAAGTATTATGCAGTAATTAAGCATAATTTGCAAGTATGCATAAATACTGCATATGTTATTATTAAGCATCTATATCGTATAATTGTCAAATCAGATTTTTTATCTCGTTAAACACTTTTAAATATCCGTTTGAAATGATATTTACAACAATTCCTTTAGCTTCAACATCTCATCCTCAGACAATGTAACACCCTTTCCCATTTTCTCGTGTTCCGGTGCCCAGTCTCTGATATCATACTTTGGTTCTCCACCATTCCATGAAATTCTGTTGAGTTCCTTTGTCCATCCTTTGGCACTTTCTGAGAGTGTGCCAATATGTTCTACTATTTCATATTTAAAATCTGCCATTTCTATAAATCCTTTCTGTTAGAATTGATAATATTATATTTGTTATTCATTAGATGTTAGATGATTTTTCCACTCAGCGAGTGGAAAATCTTTTATTTTGCAATCTCATATAATATTCATCAATGAAATAAGTATACTGCTTCCAGATTGTCGACACAGTGTGTCGATAATCTAAAAACTGTGAAAAGCCGCTTCGCATTCTTATATATTACTTTAATAAATCAAAATCGTCTAGTTTGATTTTTGATAAAACAAAACACTGACATAATATTGTTTGTTGTCTTGGTTTTATATAGCGTCACGTAAATTATTCAGTTACTAAAATAGTGAAATTTATTGAAAAAAATAATCTATATTACTCAACTATTTACTAAATACTTGTTTAACGTAATCTACAACAGTAGAAATTATTCTATATTACTTAACAGAAAGGAAAATAGTATGAACAGAATCAATCTACAACAGTAAAAATTATTCTATATTACTTAACAATAAAATCCATGACCTTGCAAGGTCTATCTACAACAGTAGAAATTATTCTATATTACTTAACCTGCTTAAATGCGCAGGAATCAGCGTGTATCTACAACAGTAGAAATTATTCTATATTACTTAACCTTATCCGGAGTCAATTCGCTATTATCCAATCTACAACAATAGAAATTATTCTATATTACTTAACAAGCATATAAGCCTTTGAATAAGGCTCATCTACAACAGTAGAAATTATTCTATATTACTTAACAATTAAAAAGAGAATTAAAACCCCTGACCGATCTACAACAGTAGAAATTATTCTATATTACTTAACTGGTTAAATCAATTATACGACTTCGAATCTACAACAGTAGAAATTATTCTATATTACTTAACATATGCATAATCAGTTAATCCGGCTTCAATCTACAACAGTAGAAATTATTCTATATTACTTAACGTTACCAGTGATAGTTGTTAATACTGTGATCTACAACAGTAGAAATTATTCTATATTACTTAACCTCCGACTCTGGCAGAGTTGCTATAGGATCTACAACAGTAGAAATTATTCTATATTACTTAACAACGATAGATAGCGTTTTTCCACCGCATCTACAACAGTAGAAATTATTCTATATTACTTAACACATAATTGGATAGTTACTGTTCATTGATCTACAACAGTAGAAATTATTCTATATTACTTAACACTCCCATTGATGCTAATAATCTTAAATCTACAACAGTAGAAATTATTCTATATTACTTAACGATACTGGTGATATGATGTCGGAAGAGATCTACAACAGTAGAAATTATTCTATATTACTTAACTTGTTTGGAAAAATGCAGACAATGGTTATCTACAACAGTAGAAATTATTCTATATTACTTAACGATTATTGAGCCATACACGACATTTTTTATCTACAACAGTAGAAATTATTCTATATTACTTAACGCGTTCCTTGCAGCTTTTTCCAAACATATCTACAACAGTAGAAATTATTCTATATTACTTAACTCCAAATTTGTGTATTTGCACAATTTTTTGGAGCTAAGCAACTTTATTTTTATTATTTTATATAACATTTGCACAATATATGTTAAGTAATATAGATTATTATAAAATTAAGGTCCAGGTTTGCATTACGTTATGATGAAAAAATCATTTTCTTCATTTTTGGCATAACCATATCTTAGAACTTCACAGCTTGATGACATTTTGAAAATATATACACTATCTGATTGTGAAAATCGTTTTTCAAATGTGTTCGTCAAATCGTTAACTATATTATCAACAATTCTTTTACTGTTGTCAATCTCAAATACTGAATATTGAATTCGATGTCCAAATCTTGACAGATACTTAGCAAAAATGGTTCGTAATTTGTCATTTGAAATATCATAGCTTACTATAACCATATCACATTCTCCTCTTATTTCATATGAATCTCAAAAAGCGGAACCTCTCCCGCCCTATCCTTCATAAAAAATCTATAGTATTTCTGAATATAAAGAAAAATGTCATCTTTATATTCCAATATAGAATTCATTAGGAATTGAATATAGTCCGGGTTCTTTTTATATTTTAAAACCCACCGCTGATCAAATTGCTCAAAATCGTCAATTTTGCATTGCCCCAAATTTGCAGCCTTTCTGATTTCATAATCAATAATCGGTCTCATTGGTTCCATTATGTCACAAACAAGCGATTTCCGCATATAAAAACATCTGTGAAAGACACCATAGTAAGTGTCAAATCCATACACCTGTAATATCGCATCAACCATATTGAACAGCATTGTATAGCCTATATCCAGTGTTACATTGATATAATCAGACTTTATTCTGGGTTTTCTACCGAACCATTTAACATTATCAAACATTCTTGGAAAATATACTTTAGCAGCATTTCCCTCCAAGCCCATTACCTCAAGATAGCTCATATCTTCATTTAGCTTTGCTGTTATGTTATCTAATAACTCAATTCCTTCTTTTAAATATTCAGATTTACTTCTAATACATCTTAAGGCATTCATTTGATTAGAAATTTTATTCTGTTCAATTTTTTGACCAATATAATTATCCTGATATTCATACTGATGCTTTCTTAACAGAGTATTGCCTTCCATTCGTGCCCCTATAATTTCATAAACTTTAAAGGTTGTGCTCATAAGGCAAATAGAAAATCCAAATTTTTTACTTCGTTGTATCAACCCACTTGTGATCGAAACGTTTCCAACAACACATATCATGAAAATTCTATAACAAGTAGCTTGAAATTTGATTTTTCCGGAGCTATCTTTAATCACTGTGTTATCATTTGAAAATGAAATTTTATCTCCACGATTTGTGAAGAGAAATAAAATCTGTTTTTTCTTAAAATCATTTGCATTTAACATTCTACTCCTCCTCGATAAAGAGATCTGTCACATGCATCCTCATAAATACAATGCTTGCATTTTTCTATATTATCCTGATTATAATTTTCCAAATTAAACGTTCGTATTTCTGATATGAGATTTTCAAATTTTTTAAACATGGCATCATCCTGATTTGGCAATGCTATCTTATATTTTTTATTATCATCCAAACTCCTTATTTCAAGAGAATTTATGGTATAACCCATTTCAAGCATTGCAAAATACTGTGCATATAATTGAAAAACATAACCATCATAAATTTTATTTACATGTTTTTTACGCTCAACAAGCAATTTCTTATTTTCATCGTACATATCGATTTTTCCAATGACACCATATTTTTCTGAATATACATCTATCGCCATTAGTATATTTTTTCGTGTTGAATATGTCCCATTGTCTATTTTTTCATGTGCCTTGGTTCCATCAAGCTGAGCTTTTGACTGATACATAATTGTGTCCTCGCTTCCATATAATTTATGGAAATATATGGAAGCCGGACAAAAAATGAAATCATTTAAATTTGAAATAATTATCAAATCATCCATTATAAATACCTTTTATTTTGAATAAAGTCAAACCAGTCCTTATTGGAAATTTTAAGTTTATCTCTTGAAAACTTACCGTCTTCTTTCCAATTCTCTGTAATTTGTTTGATTTCATACAAGCCTTTTAGAGCTATACAATATGCACCATTAGCATCTGCGTCTTTAGGTAACGCATCTCCTGCTTTAGCTGAATCATAAAATATATTATTTTCATTGAACACCGGAGAAATCAAACGGTCATAATCCCTGTCTTCTAATTCACTTAAACTGTTTCTCATTTGTACAGTCAATCTAAAAATATCAAATATGTGTTGTACGATTTCATAATCAATAATATCCTGCCTCAGATCATGACCATCTCTCCAATTTATATCTGTCATTTCGAGGGTTTTTTCCATATCTTTTGTTATATCAATTGTATCCGATTCATTTGAGAACCTGCCATTGACAAATCTTCTTTTTATCCTAACTCCGTACGTATATACACTCCAGCTTGACTTTGACATAACAGTATTTTGCGTAATAAAGTTATTATAATCAAATGTAAAACAAAACAGATTTTTTTCTGAATCATATCTGATACTGTCAAATTTTTTTATAAATTCTCTCTTCGCATCAACTGTTAAATCTTTAAATTTGAATATATTTACAAATCCGGTTGTAGGATCTATTTTTGATGTATAGGCAGCAGGTACGTAAAATATACAGCCACACTGATGACCGACATTTTTAAGTTTTTCAGGAATATATGTAAGCTGATATCCCTTTAGAAGACCACCGTTTTCCGTTATGGATATATCTTTAAATACCAGATAGTTAAGTTTGTTGATAAGCATTGTCTCAAACTTCTGGTAAACCTGTCGCTCAACCTTGAAACGACCTTTTTTAAATCCGTAGCTTAAATCCTCCATTGCAATTATGGCATTATATTTAATAACCATCTTTGAAATTTCATGAATTACAAGAGATAAATAGCCTTCTTTAATTTCTTTTATTTTGCCGATTTCTTTCCATTCTTTTCGTGCGATTTGTCGCGCCCCCTCCTGCTGCTTGAGCTTAATCTGATAATCATATCCATTAACAATGTTAAACGATTTTTGTTCAACAATATTTCCACAAGTATCAATTACTGAAACATATATCAGGTTTCTTTCACCACGATCAATGCCTATTACATGCAAATCCTTTTCTTTAGCAATATATTGTAATATTCTGTCATTAATAAAGCTTGTCTTATTGGCTTTAAAATTGATTGTAATAGGCATATGAAGAAAATATTTATCATATGTATATCTATAATCTTTTACTATGTTTGTAGCAGCCTCATGATGACCTACTACATTCTTAAGCTTAGCTGCTTCATCCGAAAGTTCTTTATCACTTTTATCATTGAAATATTTATAAAGCTCCTGATATATATTTTCCGGTATGGTTTTTCTGACTATCTGAATATTTCCAAATTGATCTTTTTCCTCTGCTTCATATGTTCTATTAACAAGAATAGAGCCTTTTTTATGAATTATAGGATTCTTTATGCTTGATTTTCTAAAGAAGATTTCCGCTTCACCGTTTAATTTCAGTACAATATCCTTTAAATTCTCTTCACTAAACAAATTCTTCAAATACATAGTATGAAGATTATCATTTCCGGTACTTTTCTTGGAAAAATCTTTGTTATATATTTGGAATAAATATAACTGTCCTTTTTCCTGCAACAAATCAATATCTTTTTCGCTGATATATGTCCAGTCGATTTTATAACCTTGTAATTCGACTTCTCTGTAAAATCCGCTGATATCTTCATATGTGGAGGTGTCAGAAAAATCAAAGCCAAAATTCTTCCATTCAGGATGTATTGCTATACAGTTCTTAAAATAATCAATCAAATCGTGACAAAACGTTATATCAAAATCCTTAGAGGATTTAAGATGCTTGTTTTGTTTATAGCCCTCCAATATATAGGCAGACGGCTTATATGTTTCCACTCCGGTTTTCGAAGATAGAAATACCTTTGGAATCATTTTATTTGGACCAGGCAGAAGATTATAAATCATCTTCTTATAATCCCCTTTGTTTTCTGATGTATTACCTTCAATTATCTTTTTGTCAGGCTTATTTTTTGCATTAAATATTCCTAAATAGTACAAATTATCACGCATGAGAATAATTGAATTATTACTATATTCTTTACTTTTACTCCATCCATCCGCTAGTGTAGGAATACCAAAATTCAATTTAATTTTTTTTGTACTATATGGCTTCTGCGTTACATAATTACGCACAAGATTATACAATGAAATTACCGGATATATTTCGTCATATATCTCTTCTAACTCTGCATAAAAATTGTTATCTTTATCTACCAGCTCCTCTGTCATGAAAACCGAACACCAATGAAAAGCATTCATTATTACATCGAGAACTTTTTTTAATTCTGATGCCTTCAATTCACTTTCCACCAGATGAATTTCAGGATTATAATTAATCTCGTGTGCTTCAAAATCATTTAAAATGTATGATATTTCATGTATAAATGTTTCTGCTTTAATATTGTCATCCGGACATAATTTATATTTGCTAACAAGCTCGTTAATTTCAGAAATACTTTTTTGCAAATCATTCTTTATTGCCTTTTTTACCTTGTCAGCTTTAGATTTACCATTTCCGGGTAATATATTGTTGTAATGAATTTCTAATGCAGTGTTTATTGTTTCCCAATCTCTATATGTCTTTTGTGAAACTGATTCATAGAATTTACTAACAATATAAATCTTATCAAGATTGTAGCCGTTATAGTTGTCTCCAATCTTACGCAATCTTTCAACGATATGTTTTGAACTAATATTGTCCAAAAATCCATTCACCGATTGATAAACCTCTTCATCTGATTCAAATTTATACGGCACCTCATAAGAAGTATCTGCTATGCACAGTATCTGTTTATGAAGCTTTCTCAGCTTATAGAGATTTTTGTTTTCTTTATTTTTCTGGCAATATAAATTCATAAATGAATTTACTTTACCGCATATATCATTATAAAAAGATATCCCTTCCTGTGTAATAAATTCCCCATATTTTTCATAAGAATAAATTTCCTCCAGAGACATTTCCTTTAATGAATCCTTCATATCTCCGGATATTTTATTTATATCATCATTTGAAAGATTTTTTACAATTCTCCTATACACCAATGCATTACTAAAAAATATCTCTGCATTATCATTAACTATTCTATGACAAGAAGATGAAGATATATCATCAGCCGAAAAACAATTAGCCCTGTTTTTAAAATAGTCCTTGAATGACGTTGCAAATCTGGAAAATAATTTAATTACCTGTGTTTTTTCTTCCTTTTCTGATGCAGAATAATTATTGTTATGAATGACAAATTCAGGAAGAATATCTGAGATTAATTTTGCACTGAACATATTTTTAAATCTATCATCATTTGCAAATTTTTTATAGATTGCCTTACGTTTTTCAGCCTGTTCTTTTATAAGAGTGTCTTTATTATCTCCATTTTTTAACTGAATTTCCATTTTCTCAAATAAAGAAGTCCAGTCAATATCATCAATTGACGATAAAGTTTCTGAAATGAAACCTCTGTAATAATCATCCATGATATCTTTAAGTATCTGACGATTTTCTCCTCTTAGCTCATCTTCTTTAATTATTCCGTTTTTAACAATAAATTGCTGTGTTGTTTCGGTTGGAATGAGAGCATTCCTAAGAGTCTTCTGCAAAGAAGAAATTCCGATAAAATTCTGAAAGTTATTTGTTCCGTTATTCATATTTCTCTCCTTTTTTATAAAGATATGTAATGTGTAACTAGCGTCCTTGTAAAAAAATAACGTTTTTTAACGTTACTTCTTTAATACCTGATATCTTTAATCTACCAACTGAAATAAGTAGAAATTACTTGTAATTCAAATATACTATTTTCCTATGGCGATGTCAAATATTTTGCTTAAAGAAGTAACAATAGGTCTTTTTTTGCTTATTTCTTATGATGGCTCTAGCTTATCACATTACGAGTCCCAAAGTCTGCCCTCGCAACACGAATTTTTGTTCGAAGTTACTGTTCAGTCCCTAGCCAGAAATCCTCTCTCGTAACCATATTTTATTTATAAAAACATCTATAATCCTTAAACAAAAAATCGCTCAAACTCACGGTCTGAACGATTTTTCTATTCGGGAATTGGTTTAGTTCCCCATCTTTATATAAGCTCTACTCAAGCTTGAATTTGCCGACTTCCGTTGCCAGATCCTCTGCGATGCCATTGTTGTCGGAAGCCTCGCTTTGGATATCATTGACGTTACCGGTAAGCTGTACGGAAGACTCGGAAACTCCCGCAATGCCCTTGGCACTCTCTTCCACGGCAATGTTGACCGCAGAGATGGATTCACGGATGCCATCCATCGTGCTGCGAAGTTCTTCCGCAGTCTGCGCGAACTGCTCCATCATTGCACGCATTGCATTCGCATCGGTCGCATAATTTTCACTCGTTGCAACAAGACCTCCGAAGCCTTCCTCTGTGGAATTGCGGACAAATTCGATCATCTGCTGCGATCCCTCTGCCAGTTCATCCACTGCCTGAATGACCTCTGCACTCACCTGGCGGATTTTTGCTGCGGCATCCGCAGAATTACCTGCCAGCTTTCCGATCTCATCCGCAACCACCGCAAAGCCGCGTCCTGCTTCCCCTGCGCGTGCCGCTTCAATACTTGCATTCAGCGCAAGAAGATTGGTCTGTTCCGTAATCTCGATAATGTTGGAAGTCAGAATCTCGATCTGTTCCACCGATTTGGACTTTGCAATCTTCTCATTTAAAGAAGCCGCCATCTTCTCGGTCTCAATGTTTGCTTTCTTCTCTCCCTCCGCTGCTGCATCATTCGCTCCGGAAGCACGGCTCTCCATCTCCTGAGAAGAGACTTTTCCGGCATCCGCATTGCCTGCAATACGCTCTACCGATGAATAGATTTCGTCAATTGCCTCCGTGATCTGATTGAGTGAAGAAGTCGTTTCCTCCATCGCCGCACTCATCTCCTGCATCGTTGCCGACACATCGGTAATGCTTTCATCCGCAGAGCTCAGATGATCCACCATTTTGCGGGAAGAAGACATAAGCCGCATGGATCCGGACGAAATTCCGATCATAATCTTGCGGATATACGCTAACAACTCATTCACATTGCCCGCAATCAGTTCCAGCTCATCCCCGCTTCTGACATCCAGTTTCTGAGTCAGATCACCCTCATTATGTACCAGATCATAAATCTTCGCATTTACCTGCATCAGTCCCTTTGTAATCCTGCTAACGATAATCGTCAGAATCAGGATTGCCAGAATCAGACAGATGCCTCCGATCTGTAACGTCTGGACAACTGCCTTCTGTAATTCTGCTGCAATCGATGACGCATCATAATCGCATCCAAGTATTGCAACAACCTTGCCTGCATTGTCCTCAATAGGCTTGTATACCGTAATCAGATCTCCGTCTTCTGTATGGTCGATGTAATCCTGAATGTATTCCTTTCCACCGAACACCGGCTCCAGTTCCGCGTATGAATCCGCAAATTCATCACCGACTTTTGCCGCATCCTCGTCCGAATCCACACCATAATACACTTTCTTTCCGTCCGTATACAATGTGTATAAAAAAGCAATTCCGCATGCTTTTTGCTTTTTTCTGAGATCTCCCTGCAGATTCTGATAGACCTGCGTACCTTCCGATCCTACCGTCACTTCGGATACCAGATTGGCATCCAGCGAATCCACAACGATCGTTGCCGCCATGTCTGCTTCCTCAACGCCCATCCTCACCATGCTTTCCTCAAAACGCGCGTAGGAATTGTATCCCATCAAACCACAGACGAGTACAACGATTATGATTGACGGAATCAGGATCTTCGCGCGGATTGTGAGTCTCCTTGTACGAATTTTGCCTTTGTTCATTTCAACGCTTCTCCTTATGTCTACATTATATGGCACAAGTATAACACATTATCGAACGATGGGCAACGGACATGTTCGTCAATTATTATCGAATAGGAATCGTGACGTAATCCTTTGCCTTTTTCCATACGATCACTGAATGGTGCTGACTTGAAAAAGTAAATTCCGGTGCAAGAGTAAATTCCATCGTGATTTAAATTTTGCTGGTTTAACAAGAAATTTTTGGACTAAATCTCTCGTTTTCTGCTATAATTAATGTAACTTATCGAAATTTTCTCGATTTCTAGACATGCTAAATAGGCTACTGGAATTCGGTGTGCTAGACTAAATTCCACCAGCCGCATCTTAAAAATGTGAAAAGTTTACATCCAGTCTGACAGCAGATTTCGATTAGTTTTATTA